>Ga0209342_10000152_pt1 | contig 73635 bp, 56 predicted proteins | sample RifCSP16_2_FD_184023 | JGI IMG/M metagenome (GOLD analysis project Ga0209342, IMG submission 184023) | Soil microbial communities from Rifle, Colorado - Rifle CSP2_sed 16_2 (SPAdes) (version 2) | ecosystem: Environmental > Terrestrial > Deep subsurface > Rock core/Sediment | place: Rifle... | reverse complement strand
AACAAGTTCGACAGGAAGGAAAACAATTCCAACCACGGCAGGACTGACAATGTCTGGCGCGCTTCCTACGACAAGAAGGGCAACAACTCTTCCTACGGCAACCACGGGAACGCCAACAGCTCGAATGGTTCCTACGGGAAGCATGACAGGAAGAACAGCAACGGATCATCCTATGGCAGTCATGACTGGAAGGGCAACAAAAGTTCTTCCTACGGCAACCACGTGAACGGCAACAGCTCAAACGGTTCCTACGCCAAGTTCGACAGGAAGGACAGCAAGAAGCATACTTCTTACGCCAAGTTCGACAGGAAGGACAGCAAGGAACATACTTCCTACGCCAAGTTCGACAGGAAGGACAGCAAGAAGCATACTTCCTACGCCAAGCACGACAGGAAGGACAGCAAGAAGCATACTTCCTACGCCAAGCATGACAGGAAGGACAGCAAGAAGCATACTTCCTACGCCAAGCATGACAGGAAGGACAACAAGAAGACCGTTTCCTTCTGCAAGCCCATAAAAAAGGTTAACGGAAAGCATTTTGCCAAGAAGGGCAACAACAGGCACGCCCCTCGCCCGGCGTAATTCCGGCAATGGGACAACAATCCTGAAGAAAAACCCCGGGCCTTTGGCTCCGGGGTTTTTCTTAAAAGAAATAAAAAAAGGGGCGGCACATGGGCCGCCCCTTTTAAATAAATCTCCCTGAATCGGGGGATCTATTACATCATGTCCATTCCGCCCATTCCGCCCATGCCGCCCATTCCGGGGGGCATGCTCATTCCGCCCTTGTCTTCCCTGGGCTTCTCAGCGATCATGCACTCGGTGGTGAGCATGAGCGAAGAGATGGATGCGGCGTTCAGGAGGGCAATCCTGGAGACCTTTGTCGGGTCGATGACACCGGCGTTAACCAGGTCTTCGTAGGTCTCGGTAGCGGCGTTGAAACCAAAAGCGCCCTTGCCGTTCTTCACCTTCTCAACGACGATCGAACCTTCGAGGCCCGCATTCGCCGATATCTGGCGGATGGGCTCCTCAAGGGCGCGAAGGACAAGCTTAACGCCGAACTGCTGGTCGCCTTCGAGGGTAAGCTTGGAAACGGCGTTGAGGGTCCTTATGTAAGCCACTCCGCCGCCGGGCACGACGCCTTCTTCTACCGCGGCTCTAGTCGCGTGAAGAGCGTCCTCGACCCTGGCCTTCTTCTCCTTCATCTCGGTCTCGGTCGCGGCGCCGACATTGATGACGGCTACGCCGCCCGCGAGCTTGGCGAGCCTTTCCTGGAGCTTTTCCCTGTCATAGTCGGAGGTAGTCTCCTCTATCTGGGCCCTTATCTGCTTGATGCGGCCTTCGATGTCGCTCTTCTTGCCCGCGCCGTCGATGATGGTGGAGTTCTCCTTGTCGATGACGACCCTCTTGGCCCTGCCGAGGTCCTTCAGCTCAACGCCCTCGAGCTTTATGCCGAGCTCCTCGGCGATAAGCTTGCCGCCGGTGAGGGTGGCTATGTCGTCAAGCATGGCCTTTCTTCTGTCGCCGAAGCCGGGCGCCTTTACGGCGGCCGCCTGAAGGGTGCCGCGCAGCTTGTTCACGACCAGCGTGGCAAGGGCCTCGCCCTCTACATCCTCAGCTATGATAAGAAGGGGCTTGCCCAGCTTGGCAATCTTTTCGAGCACGGGAAGAAGCTCCCTCATGTTCGAGACCTTCTTCTCATGGATAAGCACGAACGCGTCCTCGAGTACGCACTCCATCCTCTCGGGATCGGTCACGAAGTACGGCGACAGGTAGCCCCTGTCGAACTGCATGCCCTCGACAACATCAAGCTGGGTCTCCATGCCCTTTGCTTCCTCGACGGTGATGACGCCTTCCTTGCCGACCTTCTCCATCGCCTCGGCGATTATCGCGCCGATGGTGGTGTCGCCGTTGGCGGAGATGGTGCCGACCTGGGCGATCTCCTTCCTTTCCTTCACGGGCTTGGTGAGCTTCTTGAGCTCGTTGATGGCGACTTCAACGGCCTTTTCGATGCCCCTCTTGAGGTCCATCGGGTTGTGGCCGGCCGCGACGAGCTTGCTGCCTTCCCTGAATATCGCCTGCGCGAGAACGGTGGCGGTAGTGGTGCCGTCTCCGGCTACATCAGAGGTCTTGCTGGCGACTTCCTTGACCATCTGCGCGCCCATGTTCTCGAACCTGTTCTCGAGCTCTATTTCCTTGGCGACGGTGACGCCGTCCTTGGTGATAAGAGGAGAGCCGAAGCTCTTCTCAATGACGACATTCCTGCCCCTGGGCCCGAGTGTTACCTTCACCGCGTCGGCGAGAGTGTTTACGCCCTTTAATATAGCGCCCCTGGCGCTATGGCTGAAAGCGAGTTCTTTGGATGCCATCTTTTGTAGTTCCTCCTTGGTTATAAATGGGGTTGTTTTGAGTTAAGGGATTTTATTACTTCTCGAGAACGCCGAGGATGTCTTCCTCTCTCATTATGAGGAGGTCCTCGCCGTCGACCTTGATCTCGGTGCCGGCGTACTTGCTGAATATGATGGTGTCATTGACCTTGACCGCCAGGGGCTCGGTCTTTCCGTCTTCTTTCTTGCCGGGTCCTACGGCTACGACCTTGCCTTCAGCCGGGGTTTCCTTGGCGCTGTCAGGTATGATGATGCCACCCTTGGTCTTTTCCTTTTCCTCGAGCCTTTTAACGATAACGCGGTCGTGAAGCGGTCTGATTTTCATCCTGCAATCTCCTCCTTGACTATTATATTTTGATTTTTTGCTGGTTTATTATGAAACCGGCTGTTTTGTGCTCTAAATATATGGCCCCCTTCCGGGTTTGTCAAGCGGTTTTGGCACTCTTTTTTGCAGAGTGCTAAAATACCGCCATTACATTCCTTACAAGCTGGGAATACCGTGCGCATACCCATTCACGCTATGCTTAAAGAAATAGTTTGACAGAACATGGCAAATGAGTTATTTTAATAGTCAGTAAGTAGTTGCAGGGATTGTTCTGGAGTAAGCATTAGCTTGCAGTACAGGACCTCAATGGCACTTATGAATTTGAGAGAAAGGAGGTCCTGAATAATGGCAAAGGGAAAAGTGAAGTGGTTCAATGAATCCAAAGGTTTTGGTTTCATTGAAAGGGAGTCCGGTGAGGACGTTTTCGTTCATTATACCTCTATCCAGGGTGATGGTTTCAAGACCCTGAAGGAAGGTCAGGCTGTGGAGTTTGACATAGCCAAGGACGCAAAAGGTTCCAAAGCCGTAAATGTGATCCCCGAATAATTTAGGGAACTCGCAAAAACAAAAAGGCCCCACGCAAGCGCGGGGCCTTTTTTTTATTTCAAATCCGTGGCGCTTTAAGAAACCTGCCAGACAAGAAAAAAACGCCGAAGCCCAGCCAGCCCATTCGTGGCTATGCTTTCGCAATGCGTTTTCAGGCTTCTAAACCCTATCCGTGCCCTTACGATCAACTTTCCTATTGCCAGAAAACCTTCTTTTGCGTATAATAAGTGTAACAATTGTAACCTGCTATAATTAGAACAGAGGGGACTCCTCCCCCTGGGCAGGAAACAAAAAACCAGAAGGTGACAGCCTATGGTTACAGAGATCAAGCCCATTGAGCACTTCAAAGAGCTGGTTTCCAATGCCATACAGCGACAGAAAGTCATCACAAACGAGATGGCTGAGTACTACCTTTCCAGCCTCCTCGCCAGCTTTACAACCTCTGAAAAATCCATAGAAGAGCCCTTGGCTATCGCGTACCTCAAGGCTTTGGGCTCGGCAAGGGATGTCCAGCTGAGGCAGATGCGCGATATCGGCGACATCTCGCTTTTCACCTCCGGCTTTTTTTCCGACAGCCTCAAAAGAAAGATAGTAGACATTGATTACTACATGGCCATGGGCTCGTCCTGCTACAGTTATGTCGCCTCCGTTGACAGAAACGGAGAGATAAGACGACTGTTCAGCGAGCTTGCGGCCAAGTTCCCGGCCTTTGTGGATGTCCTTAACGAGGTCAGCGAACGGAGCAGGCTCACTTCGTCGAAAGACATCCTGCGCATTTATGAAAGGTGGCTGCGCACGAAGAGCAAATTCGCCGAAAAGGCGCTTCGCGACATGGGCATAGAGCCGACTGATACGGGCACGAAGCCGGTGCACTGAGACCTTAAGAAGAATTTCAAAGCCGCTCCAGAAAAAAGCTGGAGCGGCTTTTTCAATTACCCGCTAACTCCTCATTCCAAGAAGATTCTATATCAGGTAGGGCAGACTGCGCCCACCATTAGGCTTTCTCATCAAAAGCTTGTCCACAGAGGTTGCTTAGCTTTACTCTCAAAGCCGCGGCAAGCTTAACGCGGTCAAACCCCACCCCCCTTCTTTTTTCTGGCCCACTGCCCTGCCTTTAAGCTATAATCTGCTGTTACCATTATGTAAAAGGCGCGACAATAAGAATGCCCAGAAAGAAGAACAACAGGGCCCAGGCCCTGCCTTTCGAGATACCGGCCCCCTCTGACAAGGACGAGCTCGTAATCGAGGGTCTCCGGCAGAACAACCTCAAGAACATCTCGCTGCGCATCCCGCACAACGCGATAACGACCATCGTCGGCCCGAGCGGCTCCGGGAAATCGTCGCTTGCCTTCGACACGCTTTTCGCGGAGGGGCGCTGGCGTTTCATCGAGTCCCTTTCGACCTACACAAGGCTTTTCATCGAACGCATGGACAGGCCTGATGTCGACACCATAAGGAATATCCGCCCGGCCATAGCCGTCGAGCAGAAAAACCCGGTGCGCTCTTCCCGCTCGACCGTCGGCACCACGACCGAGCTGAACGACTATCTGCGACTTCTTTTCGCGAGAGTGGGTAAGCTCCATTGCCCTGAGTGCGGCCAGAGCGTGGTCTCACATGACCCAACTATGGCAGCGAGCGCCGTTATCAATAAGCATGTCGGTTCTCCGGCGTACATAGGCTTTGACCTGCCCATAGAGGGAAATATAAATGATGCCGTCGCTGAGCTTTTGAGAAAAGGCTTTGTCCGCTTGAGGGTGTCAGATGAGATAATCGACATATCCGGGGCAGTGCCTGAAACCCTCCCGAAGACAATCGGCGTCGTGACCGACAGGCTTATCGTGAAGGAGTCGGAACGGCAGAGGCTCACCGAGGCCCTTGAGACCGCCTTTGACCAGGGAGGCGGCCTTGCCTGGGTCTTTGTCGCTGGTAAAGGAGTCGAGACCTTCTCGCGTGAGCCCAGGTGCGTCTCATGCGGCGCGAAAGCCGAAAGGCCCACACCCATATCTCTTTCGTTCAACCACCCGGTAGGCGCCTGCCCGGAGTGCAAGGGCTTCGGCAATGTCCTCAGGTATGACGAGTTCAAGGTCATACCTGACAAGTCCCTGTCCCTCAGACAGGGAGCAATAGAGCCCTGGACAAAGCCGTCATACAAATGGTGGGAAGAAGAGCTTGAAAAATACGCGCCCCATTACGGCATAGACCTGGACAAGCCCTTTGAAAAGCTCTCGGCAAAGGAACGCCGCCTCGTCTTCGAGGGCTCGCCCGACTTCGAGGGCCTCGAGCAGTTTTTCGACTACCTTGAAAGCAAGAAGTACAAACTGCACATAAAGGTCTTCAGCTCCCGCTACAAGGGGCAGGTCAAATGCGTCTCCTGCAACGGGACACGGCTCAAAAAACAAGCTCTTTCCGTGACAATAGGCGGCCTTAACATCGCCGAGACGAGCAGACTTTCCATAAAAGACGCCCAAGGGTTTTTCGCTGCCCTGGCCTCGACTCTTACGCCCTTTGAGCAGACTCTCTCAGAGGAGGTGCTGAAGCAGGTCAACCTGAAGCTGGACTTCCTCAACCAGACCGGTCTCGGCTACATAACCCTCGACAGGCTAACCAAAACCCTTTCGGGCGGAGAGGCCCAGCGGGTTACCATAGCCACACAGCTCGCAAGCTCGCTCTGCGGTGTACTCTATATACTCGACGAACCGTCCATAGGCCTCCACCCTGTCGATATCGACATGCTCACCGGGCAGCTGAGGCGCCTGGCGTCAATGGGCAACACGGTCGTGACGGTCGAGCACGACTCATCAATGATAACCAGGTCAGACCACATCGTTGAGCTGGGGCCAGGCTCGGGCGCAAGAGGGGGCCGAATCGTATACTCGGGGCCAACGGACGAGTTCATGAAGAGCGCCCGGACGCTTACCTCCGACTACCTGACCGGCAGACAGGTCATCCATGTGCCCAGATGGAGACGGAGCGGGTCGGGGCGGGTTGTATCCGTAAAAGGCGCTTCCGGTAACAACCTCAAGGAAGTAGACCTCACCATCCCGCTTAAGACAATGACCTGCGTGACCGGGGTTTCAGGGTCAGGCAAATCGACACTCATAGTGGACACGCTCTACAATATTCTGGCTGCCCACTTCGGCGAAAAATGCGAAAGCGCCCTGCCCTTCAAGTCGATAAAGGGGCTCGGCGACATATCGGGCGTCAAACTCATAGATCAGGGGCCAATAGGCAGGACCCCGAGGTCCAACCCCCTTACCTACATAGGCGGCTTCGACGACATCAGAAAGCTCTTCGCCAGGCTTACCTCTGCAAGGCTCATGGGCCTTGCCCCCGGGGACTTCTCGTTTAATGTGCCAGGCGGCAGGTGCGAGCCATGCAAGGGCGAGGGCGTAGAGCAGCTCGAGATGTACTTCCTGCCGGATATTTATGTGAAATGCGCCATATGCGGCGGAAAAAGATATAAAAACCATGTGCTCGATGTCAAATACCGCGGCAGGAACATATACGATGTCCTGTCCATGACCTTTGAGGAGGCCTTAAAGCTCTTCCCGAACGAGCACGACCTCCAGAGAAGGTTTAATGTCCTCAACGATGTAGGGCTCGGGTACCTGAAGCTCGGCCAGTCCGCGACCACTCTTTCGGGCGGCGAGGCCCAGAGGCTCAAGATAGCAAGGGAACTGATGGACGACTCCGGGGCCGAAGTCCTTTATATACTCGACGAGCCTACGACGGGCCTCCACATGGACGATGTCAAAAAGCTCCTCTCGGTCCTAGGCAGGCTCGTGGACTCGGGAAATACCGTCCTCATGATCGAGCACAACCTCGACTGCGTCAAGACCGCCGACTTCGTAATCGACCTCGGCCCGGGCGGCGGGGCTAATGGCGGAGCGATCATCGCCTCGGGCACTCCGGAAGAGGTCGCTGGAAATATCCGGAGCGTCACCGGAAAATACCTCAAGAAAATCCTTCCTTAATCCGATAATCCTGTAAGACAACCCCTCTGTCAGCGAGAACGGCCAGCAGTGTCTTAACTCACATACAGGGCCAGTTTGCCCCGCTATAATGGCCCCGTGCACAAGGGCTGTAAAGCCCCTGCATGAGAAAACAGAACATCTTGTTTTTAAAGGAAAAAGGCACTTTTTCATGGCCTTTTCAGGAGGCGGGGCGGACGGGTATTCCTTGACAGTGGACTGGCGCGCGGGTAAGATGTCTGGCAACTCAGTGTAAAGGGATGTCGGATGCGCAAAATCGTCTTCATTGAACCCAACCCGCCGGACTTTCATCTGTTCACAGGCGTGCCTATACCCAGACTCGGCACAGTCATACTGGGCACCAGGCTCCGGCAGAACGGGTACGAAGTAAAAAGCTATGTTGAATCGATAGCCGAGCTCGACCTCAAGGATGTTTTGAGCGCTGACGCGGTCGGGATATCGACCATAACCTCGACATCCTCGCGCTCTTACGAGATAGCGAAGCTGATTAAAAAGGCCGGCATACCGGTCTTCATCGGCGGCCCCCATGTGACATACATGCCGGAAGAAGCCCTGCAATTCGTCGATTATGTCCTGAGGGGCGAGCAGGACGACAACATAGTCGACTTCATCAGGGCCCTCGAGACTGGGAAGGGCCTGGAAAAGATTACAGGCCTTTCATACAGGCTGAAAGACGGCACAATAAAGCACAACAGCACCCCGCCTTTCTGCAAGGACATGGACAGCATACCTGCCCCGGACTTTACTCTCATCGCCGGGCTGGAAAAGGACGGCGCGAAAACGCTGCCCCTGGCTCCGGTCATGACCTCCAGGGGATGCCCTTACGACTGCAGCTTCTGCTCGGTCACCGGCATGTTCGGCCAGAAGTACAGGTTCAGGAGCAAGGAACGGGTACTGGAAGAGCTGCAAAACCATAGAAAGTTCGGAGGCGACTGGGTCTTTTTCTACGACGACAACTTCTGCGCGCACAAGAAAAGGACCAAAGAACTCCTCCATACGATGATAGAAAAGAAAATCACCCCCAACTGGACTGCCCAGGTAAGGGTCGAGGTGGCGAAAGACCCGGAGCTTATGGACCTCATGGTCAGGTCGAAGTGCCATACGGTCTACATAGGGCTCGAATCCATAAACCCGGAAACCCTGAAGCTGTACAACAAGGGGCAGTCGGTCGAAGACATAACAAACTGCATAAAGACGCTCCACAAAAGAAAGATAAGAATACACGGGATGTTCGTGTTCGGCTCTGACACGGACACCACGGACACCATAGCGGAGACCGTAAAATTCGCGAAGAAAAACGACCTCGAGTCGGTCCAGTTCCTCATCCTGACGCCCCTGCCCGGCACGAGGTGCTACAGGGACCTTGAAAAGGAAGGGCGCATCATAACAAAGGACTGGAGCCTGTACGACGCGCACCATGTGGTATACGAGCCGAAGCTGATGAGCTATTACGACCTTCAGCTCGAGACCATGAGGGCCACAAAAGAGTTCTACTCCGTCGGCCAGATAGTCAAGCGGCTGGCCCGTTTCGACATGTTCAATGTATCTTTAAAGGCTTACGGCCACAACCTTACGAAGAAGTGGATAAAGCAGAACCAGTACTTCCTCGAGTACACCAAGGCGCTGACCGAAGCAGGCAAGAGGATCGAGCTTGCCGCCAAAAAGACGGCGGAAGATGTCAAAGAGAAGTTCAACCAGATCGAGCTTTCCGGCTCAGTGCCGGCGCAAAAGATTCATTGAGGAAATCCAGAAACAGGAGGGCAACCCTATGAAGAGGAAACTCGCAGCAGCCATATTCTGCCTGTCGGTACTTGGAACTCCAGCCGTAGCTTCTACGGCCTCGGGCAGTATTGACCCTGCGAACGAGCCGGTACAGACGGCATCCCTCGCCACAGGCGGCCTTTCAGCGTCATCCAGCGAAGTAAACATGAGGACAGTCAAGTACACAAGGGCAGAAGGCAGCCCATTTACCGGTATAATAGCCTCTATCGCGCCGTCCGTGTGCGATGGGCCCCGAAAATCCGAAGCGCTCCATTACACCTACTCGGCGTCCCGGCCTGAAGAAGATCTGCCAGCGTGCGCGTCTTCAGTCGAGGCAGCCTCGGCAATAGACCAGACGCTGCCGGTGTTCACCATCGCCGACTCCGCCATAGACGCCCTCGCAGCGGAAGCTGAAACCGGCCTCCCCGATGTCCCCATCATCGTCAACAAAAATGTGGAATCGTTCATAAGGTACTTCCAGACCAACGGCAGAAAGCACTTCGAGAAGTGGCTCGGCAGGTCCAAGGACTACATGGCCATGCTCCAGTCCATATTGAAGGAAAGCGGAGTGCCTGAGGAGCTTTCATACATCGCCTTCATCGAAAGCGGGCTCAACCCGACTGTGCGCTCACACGCGAACGCGGTCGGCATGTGGCAGTTCATAAAAGGCACCGCCACCAGGTACGGCCTCAGGGTCGACTGGTGGATCGACGAGCGCATGGACCCTGAAAAGGCAACATACGCCGCGGCCAAATACTTCAAGAACCTCTACGGCATGTTCGACTCATGGTACCTTGCGGCCGCCAGCTACAACGCGGGCGAAGGCAGGGTCGGCAGGGCGATAAAAAAACACGGCACCGAAGACTTCTGGGAGCTCGCCAGCCATAAAAAAGGCCTGCACAGGGAAACCAAGGAATATGTCCCCAAGTACCTGGCCGCGCTCACGATAGCAAAAGACCCGGAATCATACGGCTTCGAAACTGTGGATCTCGGCGAGGGGCTTCAGTACGACAAGGTCAGAGTCTCGCAGGCTACCGACCTGCGCGTCATTGCTGACGCGTCCGGGACGACAGTTGAAGAGATAAGGCGTCTTAACCCGGAGCTGCTCAGGTGGTTCACCCCGCCCAATTATCCCGGATATCATGTGAAGATACCGGCAGGCAGGTCCGGGATGTACGCCGAGAACATGAGCAAGCTCCCGGCTGCCAAGAGGATAGCGTTCCTCCAGCACAAGGTGAAGCGCGGCGAGACCGTCTCCAGGATAGCGAAGCGCTACGGCACCGGCGTGCAGCCTATCCAGCACCTGAACAACCTCAAGGGCACGAGGCTCAAGCCCGGCACGGTTATCATGATACCCGTCAGGGCTAATGACGGGGGCGCCAGGAAAAAGGGCAAGGTCGTAGCCGAGATAGTAACCAACATGGAGCTCAAACAGCTCATTTAACACAATCGTAAAGCCAAAGGGGAACGGCACCAGCCGTTCCCCTTTTTTTTATTTGAGCAACCCTTCCCGACTCTCCCTTTGTGAAAGGCCTTTTGCGCGCTGTCGCGCTTTTCTGTTTACCCGTCTCTCCCTGGCCGCCTCCTGCCTCTGAGCAAGCCCGCTTACCTCCCTCAACCCGCTTCGCGGGCATCCCTACCGCCCGCCTCCTCGTCCCTTCCCCAACCTTATGCTTCGCTACGCCGGGTAAACCGTGCTTGGTTTAAAAGACAAAACAACTGATGGTTTTGTCTTGTTATTAAACACATACCCCGTAACAGGGCGGAACTCGCTATGTGAGGAAGGGCGAATCTAGCCGAGGCTGTGGGAGCGAAGCGACCTCAGGGGCGCCCTTCGCGGATTGGGGAGGCGGGAAGCGAGTAGAGCCCTGTTACAAAGAGCGGCGACAGCCGTGTTACAAGGTCTTTCTGTAAAAAGTGCACTCGCTCCAGACAGGTATGGTGGGCTGCGCCCACCATCTATTTCGTTTCAAAAGCCTTTGGCGCGCAAGGCCTTGCCCTGCGCCGTCCTCTTTACTTATACCTGCTATAATGCTATTTTATAAAAACTTAAAACCCCAAAACAAAGGTGTCTCACATGATATCTGTCGAATCGGCCCTTGAAGTCATCCTCAAGGAAATAAAGCCCCTTGGCCTTGAAAGCGTTGACATCTCTTCCGCCCTTGGCCGGGTCATTGGCGAGGACATAGCAGCAAGAGGCGGCAACCCGCCATGGGACAACTCCGCCATGGACGGCTATGCGCTTCGCGCAAGCGACGCCAAAGGCGCTTCCATTGATGCCCCCGTGAAGCTCTCCGTATTATACGACCTCCCTGCCGGAAGCGTTCCGCAAGGGCCGGTCGGTGCGGGCCAGGCGGTAAGGATAATGACCGGCGCGCCAGTGCCTCAAGGTGCTGACGCGGTAGTAATGGTGGAGAAGACCGAATCAGGGGACGGCTTTGTCCTCATAAAGGCCGAACCCAGAGGCGGCGAGAACATAAGAAAAGCCGGTGAGGATTTCAAAGCCGGAGATATAGTCGTAAAGAAAGGCTCCCTCATAAGACCTGCCGAAGTCAGCATGCTAGCAACCGTCGGCGTCCCGTTTGTAATGGTCCACAAAAGGCCCCGTGTCGCCGTCATCTCTACCGGAGATGAGCTCTGCGACATAATCGAAGCGCCTGGCTCAGGCAAGATATCCAACTCCAACGGCTACGCCCTCGCGGCCCTCGTGGCGGCCTCAGGCGCGGTCCCCATACAGCTCGGAATAGCAAAGGACACGAAAGAGAGCCTGAGGCAAAAACTCACCGCCGCCCTCTCCGCCGACTGCATCATCTCCTCAGGCGGAGTATCAGTGGGAGATTATGATTTCGTAAAAGATGTCCTCAAGGACATGGGCTCGTCCATGATTTTCTGGAAAGTTGCCATGAAGCCCGGTAAACCCCTGGCCTTCGGGGTTATAGGCGGCAAACCAGCGTTCGGCCTTCCCGGCAACCCTATATCCTCAATGGTGGCTTTCGAGCAGTTCGTGCGCCCGACTCTCATGAAGATGGCGGGAAAGACTGCCCTTTTCAGACAGACTTTCAAGGCAGCGCTCACTAGGGACATAAAGATAAAGCCCGGCAGGATGAACTTCATAAGGGCCGAGCTCAAGCCGTCCGAGAGCGGCTTTACCGTAACCCCTCTTGACGGGCAGGGCTCGGGCATGATCCTCACGATGGTCAGGGCCAACTGTTTCGTCATCGTGCCTCAGGATTCCACCGGGTTCAAAGAGGGCGACATCGTCCGCGTGCAGCCTTTTGACGATACTGTTTTCACCGGCAGCGCGCCTGGCTACTGACATCCGTCATAGCCCAGCGCTTCCAGCCGGTTTAAAATCCCGAAAATAAGGAGAACCATGTTCAAGACAGTCGAATGGAAAAACAACACCGTGGTCATGATAGACCAGACCCTGCTGCCTGAAAAAGAAGTATACAGGAAGTACAAAACCTATACGGAAGTCGCCAAGGCGATAAAGGACATGATAGTGCGCGGCGCTCCCGCCATAGGAGTAGCCGCAGCCATGGGCGTAGCCCTCGGCGCGCTCAAGACAAAGTCCTCAGACATGAAAGGCTTCTCAAAGGAATTCGACAAGATAACTTCTCTCATGGCCTCGACAAGGCCGACCGCGGTGAACCTGTTCTGGGCCATAGAGCGGATGAAGGCGGTTGCCGCCGCGAATGCCGACCTGGGCGTCGCGGGCCTCAAGAAAAGGCTCGTCGAGGAAGCATTAAGGGTACACGCCGAGGATATCGAGATCTGCAAGCTCATCGGGAAGCACGGCGGGAAACTCTTGAAAAACGGAACGGTCCTCACGCACTGCAACGCCGGGGCACTGGCAACGGCCGGATACGGCACTGCCCTGGGCGTCATCAGGGGCGCGATCGAGCAGGGCAAGAAAATAACCGTCTTTGCCGACGAGACAAGGCCCTTTCTCCAGGGCTCGAGGCTTACCGCGTGGGAGCTTAAGAAAGACAAGATAGAGGTCACGCTCATAACGGACAACATGGCCGGATACATGATGAAAAAGGGGCTGATAAACGCGGTTGTAGTCGGCGCGGACAGGATAGCCGCCAACGGAGATGTAGCCAACAAGATAGGCACATACTCGGTAGCGGTCCTCGCGAAGGAGCACGGCATACCTTTCTTCGTGGCGGCCCCGCTTTCGACTATCGACATGAAGATAAAGCACGGCGACTTCATACCCATCGAGGAGAGGGACGCATCCGAAGTGACCCACATGAAGGGCAGGAGGATAGCACCGGCCGGGATAAAGGTCAAGAACCCGGCGTTCGATGTGACCCCCTCAAAGTTCGTGGCGGCCATAATAACCGAAAAGGGCGCGGTCACGAAACCTTATGCCAAAGGCTTGAAGGCCCTTTTCACGAAATAGCTCAGGAGAAAAGGAAAAAAGCATGTCGTTTTCCGGTTTTTTCGTAGTAATTGGCGTAGTGATCGCCATGATACTCCTGTACAAGCATGCCGACAAGTGGATAAAGAAGATGGACCCGAAGACCGTCAAGACGGTCAACTGGATCGGGTTCATCATCGGCGTCGTCGGCGGAGTCCTCTGGTATTTGTTCGCCTACGGAATCTTCATGATAATTACGCTCATAGGTATCGTACTCTACTTCCTTTTTTACGGTTACGACAAAATGGAAGAAGAAGGCGGCAGCGAAAAACAATAGGCCGATCCCTTGACGCCCTCCGATGCTGATATATACTTTTTAGTATGCGGCCGAAATACCAGCAAACATCAAAAGGGGGGCAGAAAAAATGAGGAATGCCAGACTGATCAAGCTTGCCGTCGCCTTGGGTTTCACCGTAGCAATAGGGTTGCCGTCGGCCTTTGCGGCCGGTGAAAAGGGTTCCGCGGATGTAAGCAAGTTCAAGGACGAGATACAAAAGCAGACCCAGCTTTCTGAATCCGACATCAGCGCGATAGAACCCCAGCTCCGCGAGTTCTCCCAGCGCGACGCGAGCCCCGACAAGGTGGCAGGGCTTGCCAAGGACGCAATTGACAACAACTGCACCGGGCCCTGTCTGAGGGATGTCCTCTCAAGCATGAACAGCGCCATGGCAAAGGGCCTCTCATCAGATGATGCCCAGAGCATGGTCTCCACCGCTTTGAGGGACCAGGTACAGGCCCGCGGAGGGGCTATCGCAGACCCTTCCGAGCTCGGCAACCAGGTCCGCGCCAGCGTTGACTCACAGCTTGCCGGAAGGCCGGCTACCGATAGCGGCGCGACCGGTGGCACAATGGGCGGTACTGATACCGGCACCATGGGCACTGGCGGCCAGACCGGCGGCACCCCCTCCGGCCCCGCAGGCGGAACCAGCAATTACTGATTCAGCAACGCATCGCAAAATCACAAAGGCCCCGTCCTGACGGACGGGGCCTTGTTTTTTCCTGCACCAGCCATTTTATTTTCCGCCAGAGCGGTATTTTTTCAGCAGATGTTTTATATCCTCAAGCGCAAGTCCCATGTTCGGCACAAGAGTGCCGTTGTCCGCGGCCTTTATCATGTCTTCAAGCGTATACCAGCCAAATGACGGTATCTTGTCAGGCTCCATTATCCGGGGTTCGCCGGAAGCTATCTCGCAAAGGTACAGCCTTACAAGGAACTCCCCTTCAGGTGAATGGGTCGCGTACTCGCCGATTGTGCCCTTGACGGCCACGGTTACGCCAAGTTCCTCTTTTATCTCTCTTATTACGGATTCTTCCCATCCCTCTCCAGGCTCTTTCTTGCCGCCCGGCGGCTCGACACGAAGGCCGTGCTTCATGTTATGGACGAGGAGCACCCTTTTGTCTTTTATGATTATCCCTGCCGTCATCTCTCGCATGTGTTTCATTATGCAGCGGGCCGTGGGGGAAGGCAAATGATTTTGAATCCCCCATCCTCCTGTTTCCCCTTGCCTTTATCCCAGAGCGCTGCTATCATGTGCCTAATATTTAGGCACTTAAACTCTATGACCCAGACCAAAAAACCTCCGTTCTCATTCGAAGACCTCCTTGAAAGCCTTGCAGAGGGCGTTATCGCCGTCGACACGGAGATGAAGGTCTGCGTCTTCAACCAGTCAGGGGAAAAACTCCTCGAAGTCTCGAGGTCGCTAGTTTTGGGCAAACCACTTGGCGAGTACTTCAAGAGAAATCCAAAAATAATCGAGATGCTCAAAGAGACCCTCGAAGAGGGGCGTCTTTATGCCGAGTATGAGGAAAAACTCTTCAGAAGAATAACCGGAGATACCATTCCGGCCAGCATAACGACGAGCCAGCTCTTCGACGCCGAAGGCAATGTCAAAGGGGCCGCGGCCCTCATAAGGGACCTTTCGGGCATAAAGTCTCTTGAGGAAGGCACCTTGAGGAAAGAGCGGCTCGCCTATCTCGGCACCTTCGCGGCAAACCTCGCGCACGAGATAAAAAATCCGCTGAGCGGGATGCGCGGGGCGGCCCAGCTTCTTTCGCGCAGGATAAGCGACCCGGGGCATACAGAGTACCTTGAAGTAATCATGAAGGAGGCTGACCGCCTCAACACCATATTGAACGGCATGCTAGATTTCGCCCGGCCTTCCAAGCTCCGCAAAAAGCCGTTCAACATACACCAGGCCCTCGATTCCGTTGTGTTCCTACTGAACGACGCTTCCTCGCGTTCTATCTTCCTCAAGAGCTACGACCCGTCCATCCCTGACATATCGGGCGACGAAAACCAGCTGAAGCAGGTCTTTTTAAACCTCGTCAAGAACGCCAAGGAAGCGCTTTCGGAAGGCGGCATCATACAACTCACGACACGGGCCATAACCGAATTTCACCTCGTCGAAGGAGGCAGCGCCGGCAGGATGGTCTCCATCGAGATAAAAGACAACGGCTGCGGCATAAAGCCCGAAGACATGGAAAAGATATTCACTCCCTTTTTCACGACAAAGCAAAAGGGGAGCGGCCTGGGCATGGCGATAACCCTCAAGATTGTAAAAGAGCACGGCGGCCATCTGAAGATAGATTCCGCGCCGGGCAAAGGCACGGCGGCTACCGTCTATCTGCCGCTCGCGTAAAGGACGATTCATGGGCACGACACGAGTACTCATAGCCGACGACGACGAAAGCATCCTCTGGGTACTGGAGAAGCTGCTGAAGGAAAAGGGGCTGGATGTCGTAGCGGCGAAGGACGGGACAGAAGCGGCGAAAATTATCGCCAGCGGCGTCCACCTTGCCCTCCTTGACATAAACATGCCGGGCAAGGACGGATTAAAGCTCCTTACGGAAGCAAAAGAGGTCGGCAGCCCCGCGTCATTCATTATAATGACCGCCGAGTCCACAATGAAGAACACGCTCGAGGCAATGAGGCTCGGTGCGTTCGATTATATAACCAAGCCCTTTGACCTGGGCGAGCTGGAAGTAACTGTCGATAAAGCCCTCGAGAACATACAGCTCAAGGGCAGGCTTACGGCCCTGACCGAAAGGCTTAAAGAACACCTGTCGGGAGAGACGGTCTTTATCGGCAAGAGCAAGGCCGTCGAAGAGGTCTTCAAGAAGGCCGGGAAGGTCGCGGCAAAAGATGTCACCGTCCTCATACTCGGGGAGAGCGGCACCGGAAAGGAGCTGCTCGCTCGCATCCTTCACGCGAACAGCCCGCGCTCTGACGGCCCCTTCATAGCCGTGAACTCAGCAGCTGTCCCGAAAGACCTCATGGAAAGCGAGCTCTTCGGTTTTGAAAAAGGAGCATTCACCGGGGCGATCGAGGCCAAGAAGGGCAAGTTCGAGCTCGCCGACGGCGGCACGCTCTTCCTCGACGAGGTCGGAGACACAAGCCCGGATCTCCAGGCGCGCCTGCTGCGCGCCATACAGGAAAAGGAGTTCTACCGGGTCGGCGGGAAAGAGCCCGTGAAGGTCGACGCGCGCATAATCGCGGCCACCAACCAAGACCTTGAAAAAGCTGTGGCTGAAAAACGGTTCAGGGAGGACCTCCTTTTCAGACTGAACGGCATATCCTTCACCATGCCGCCTTTGCGTGAGCGCAAGGGCGATGTCGCCATCCTTGCGGCCCACTTTTTGGAAAGGTTCAAGGGCGAGTTCGCTTCAGGCATGAAGAACCTGTCGCCCAAGACGATGGAAGCTCTCGATGCCTACAACTGGCCCGGCAATGTAAGGGAGCTTGAGAACATCATAAGAAGGGCCGTGCTCATGAGCCAGTCCGTGACCATCACGCCCGAAGACCTCGCTCTGCCGCAGTCGCGCCATAGGCGCGAATCTCTCGAAGACATCATAACAGCCCGCATAAAGCCCTTCATCGATAAGACAGACCACCGCTCAAAGCAGGAACTCTACGACTTCATCATGCCGTTCATGGAAAGGCCGCTCGTGAGGCTCGTGCTGGAAAAGACCAAAGGCAACCAGGTCCAGGCCGCGGAGATGCTCGGCATAAACAGGAACACCCTCAGGAAAAAGATAAAAGAGCTCGACATAAAACTCGATAAGTTAAAGGGATGAGCACGGACAAGATCAAAGGGCTTTATTGCGTTATTGATTCGGCTTGGGTAGAATTGTCCGTTGCCGGACACTGGGCAAAAAAACTTGTCGAAGCGGGCGTGGAAACAATCCAGCTGAGAGCCAAAGACGAGGGAAGCAGGGCAGTGCTTGAGGCCGCTTGCGGCGTGCGCGCCGCGACAAAGGGCAAAGCGCTTTTCATCGTAAACGACAGGCTCGACATAGCCCTGCTATGCGGAGCAGACGGCGTCCATCTCGGCCAGGACGACATCCCATTGACCGAAGCCAGAAGGCTCATGCCTTCCGCGATAATAGGCGTCTCCACGCATAACCTCGAAGAGGCCAGAGAAGCCGAAACCCTCGGGGCCGACTACATATCATACGGCCCGATATTCCAGACAAAAACAAAAAAGGATGCCGACATACCCAAAGGTCTGGAAGGGCTCAGGGCCCTGGCCCCGTGTGTCGGCATACCGATAGTCGCCATCGGCGGAATTACCATTGATTCGGCAGTACCCGTCCTCGAAGCCGGGGCCACTTCCGTCGCGGTCATATCAGACATACTCCTTGCGGAGGACATCGGCGGCCGGGCACTTGAGATAATATCGAGGATAAGAAGGAAGGGAGCCTAAGCTCCCTTCCTCTCTTCGCCGCTTTCATCGGCCCAAGGGTCTTTAGACAGCGCTATCGCTTTTTCGATCCTTTCACACAGGCCCCCCCGTGCCGCGCGGTCCTCGATCGCCTCTTTTCTTATATTGTCGAACCCTCTTCGCATGACCCACTTGAAAGTGCGCTCGCCGTAATGGGCGTCTTCCCTGTAGTGCTGGAGGAACGCGGACACAACCTCGATGACCTCGAAGCCTGTTTTGACGCTTACGAGCTTTTCAGCCGCCTTCAGCTCTATGCCGCCGCAGCCGCCGGCATAGACATCCCAGCCGCCAGCTACTCCTATTATGCCGATGTCCTTTATGCCGCTTTCAGCGCAGCTTCTCGGGCAGCCGCTAACGCCGAGCTTGACCTTGGCAGGCATCCACAGACCGCTGAACCTCTTTTCCATCTCGACGCCGAGGCCCATCGAGTCCTGCGTGCCGTACCTGCAGAACCGCTCTCCCACGCAGGTCTTCACCGTCCGCAGGGCCTTGGCGTAGGCGTAGCCCGAAGGCATTCCAAGCTCCTTCCATACGGCCTTGAGCTCCTCCCTCGCGACCCCCACAAGCGCTATGCGCTGCCCGCCGGTTATCTTGACGAGAGGGACCTTGTGCCTCTCGGCAACCGTTGCTATCCTTTTCAAGTCCCCCGGCGTGGTCACGCCGCCGTACATCCTCGGCACGACGGAAAATGTCTCGTCCTTCTGGATGTTCGCGTGCATCCTCTCGTTAATGAGCCTTGAAGTCGTGTCGTCATGGCAGTCGCCGGGCCAGACGACCGAGACATAGTAGTTGATGGCAGGCCTGCACTTCTCGCAGCCCACGCCCTCCCACCCGAGCGTTTCCATCACCTCGCTGACGGATTTGAGCTTCTTCTCCCGTATGTTCCTCAACACATCCTCGCGCGTGTAGGCCGTGCAGCCGCAGAAGGCCTGCGTCAACGCGGGCTGAAAGCCCGCCCCGAGCGTCTCTTCCAGTATCCTGTCTATCTGCGGGGCGCATCCGCCGCACGACCCCGACGCGCCGGTCTCCCTTTTTATGTCCTCCCTCGTAAAGAGCCCTTTATTCTCTATGGCCTCGACTATCATTTTTCTGGTCACGCCCTTGCAGCCGCACACGATAGCGTCTTCAGGCAGGGCGGTGATTGATTTCCCTTTGCCGCCGTCCCAAAGCAGCGCGCCACGCCTGCCGCCTACATCGTCTCCGGCCGCGAGCAGGCCGAAAAGCTCAGGGCCCCTTGAGCTGTCGCCGTACATCACGATGCCCTTTATCGCGCTCCCTTCGAACAGCACCTTCCTGTACACCCTCGCCTTCCTGTCCAGGTACTCGACCGAATCCTCTTCGCGGAGGTCAGTTTCTCCAGCCGAGTAAAGGTCAATGCCAGCGACCTTGAGCCTGGCGGAAGTGGGCATGCTCTTGAAAGGCTTTCTGCCGTCCCCGGCGAGCTGGTTGGCGACAACACGGGCCTGGTCGAATATGGGAGCCACAAGTCCGAAGGTCTTGCCCCTGTGCTGTACGCACTCTCCGAGGGCGTAGACCGCAGGGTCAAAGGTCTGCATGGTGTCGCTTACGACGATGCCCCTTTCACAGTAAAGGCCCGAAGCCTTCGCAAGGGCAATATCAGGCATTATCCCGGCTGACACGAGGACAAGGTCAGCATCCACGGCCTCTCCGTCGCTGAACCTCACCCTCTCAACCCTGTCATTGCCTTCGATTGCCGCGGTCTTTCTGTTAAGCAGCACCTTCATGCCGAGCCTTTCAAGGTCTTCCCTGAGCATTTCTGAAGAGACCTTGTCGAGCTGCCTTTCCATGAGCCGGTCCATGAGATGCACTACAGTGACTTCCATGCCCATCGAAAGGAGCGCTCCTGCCGCTTCCAGCCCAAGGAGCCCTCCTCCTATTATGACCGCCCTTGCGCCGGGCCTTGCACGCTCCCTTATCCTTTCACAGTCGTCCGCGTGCCTGAACGCCACGACACCGTCCAGAGCGATCCCCGGGATTGGAGGCATGAGCGGCACGGAGCCTGTAGAGATGACAAGCTTGTCATAGGGCGCGAAAGAACCGTCCTCCGTAAAGACCCTTTTCCCTGCCCTGTCTATCCTTATGACCGGGGCGGAAGTACGCAGGTCAATACCCTTTTCCCTGTACCATTGATCATCATGGAACGCGAGGTCCTTGAGGGACTTTTCCCCGGTGAGGAGGTGCGATATGAGGACCCTGTTATACGCGGCGTGCCTTTCCTTGCCGAATACCGTAACCGAGTACCGCTGCGCGCCTGCCTTTAAAAGCTCCTCCAGGAGGGCGTTGGCGGCCATTCCATTGCCAATGACAACGATCCTTTTTTTCTGCGTATCCATGACAGCCTCCAGATTACGGTAAAACTCCGATTTAGTTCAGACTGCTCAAAAAGCTCCAATGCGGGACTGCGAAGAGAACGAGGCATGAGGCGTACTTTGTTGTACGCCTCAATGACGGAGCGACGATGACAACAAAGCAGATGGAAGCTTGAGGCAGTCTGCTGAAAATAGAACGGCGCCTTGGGTAGACCCAAGGCGCCGTTGCCTGTTGTTTCTTTATTCCGACTTTATTTGAGGCTGCTTAAAAACCTACAAAGCAGATGGGCTTTTTGAAGCTCCCCGCAGCAAGGCGCGGGGAGCTTCGAAACCTAAGGAAATTTCGATTTCTATTCGCTCGTTTAACCCCGCAAAATCTGCGGGGATTGCGCTCACTATGGGTTTTCAGCAGCCTCAAAGAGAGTAGCCGCTTTCACTATGCTGCGTAATATCCAGCCCCTGCACCTCATCGTCCTTAGCCACCCTGAGCCCCATCACCATGTCTATGGCCTTGAGTATGACGAGGCTTATCGTAAACGAGTACAGAAAGCATGCCCCTATGGCTATGAGCTGTTTGCCAAGGAGCGCGCCGCTCCCGGAAAAAAGGCCGTCAGCGCCTGCGGTATTTACCACGGTCGTGGCGAAAAGGCCTGTGGCAACAGCGCCCAATATGCCGCCCACGCCGTGTATGCCGAAAGCGTCAAGCGAATCGTCATAGCCAAAAAGCGGCTTCATGATGGCAACCGACAGATAACAGATAACTCCTGCCGCCAGCCCGATGATGATTGATGATAAGGGGCTTACAAAACCAGCGGCAGGCGTTATGGCTACGAGCCCCGCGACTAACCCCGAGGCAAGTCCCAAAAGAGTCGGCTTTCCCCTGTGCAGCCACTCGGCGGCCATCCATGAAAGCCCTGCCCCTGCTGCTGCCGTGTTCGTCGTCAGGAAGGCCGTTGCCGCAAGCCCGTTCGCCCCGAGCGCGCTCCCTGCGTTGAAGCCGAACCAGCCGAACCACAAAAGCCCGGCCCCGATGACAGTCAAAGGAAGGTTGTGCGGCGGCATTATCTCCGTAAGATAACCTTTCCTCTTGCCGAGCGTAAGGGCTGCGGCCAGGGCAGCCGCGCCTGAGCTTATATGCACGACCGCGCCTCCGGCGAAATCAAGCGCGCCAAGGACCCTGAGCCACCCGCCGACGCCCCAGACCCAGTGAGCGAGCGGGTCATATACGAGGGTCGTCCACAGCAGCGTGAAAACGAGGAACGCGGAGAACTTCATCCTTTCGGCGAAGGCTCCCGCTATAAGCGCGGGCGTTATCACGGCGAACATCATCTGGAAGAGCATGAACGCCTGATGAGGGATAGTGGCGGAGTAATCAGGGTTCGGGTCCTGGCCTACGCCAGAGAGCCCGAAGAACTCGAAGCCGCCTATGAGACCCAGCCTGTCAGGGCCGAACGAGAGGCTGTAGCCGATGAGCACCCACTGTATGCTCACCACGCAGAGCACGGCGAAGCTCTGCATGAGAGTACCGAGAACATTTTTTCTCCTGACCATACCCGAGTAGAAGAGCGCCAGCCCCGGGGCCGTCATAAGGAGGACCAGCGCGGTCGATATGAGCACCCAGGCCGTGTCCCCCGTATCGACGGCGGGCCCGTCCGCAAGAGCGTTCGTCGCTGAAACGAGGCATATGAGAAAAGCTGAAAAGAGCTTTAACATTTTTTTCCTCCGTTATTTTTTCTTAAAGCGCGTCTGTGCCGCGCTCGCCGGTCCTTATCCTCACCCCGTCGTCGACCGGTGTTATGAATATCTTGCCGTCGCCTATCTTGCCGGTCCTGGCAGCCTCGGTTATGGCGGCGACCACCTTCGGGGTCATCTCGTCGGAGGTTACGACCTCTATCTTGACCTTCGGGAGGAAATCGACCATGTACTCGGCCCCCCTGTATATCTCTGAATGGCCTTTCTGCCTGCCGAAGCCCTTGACCTCGGTCACTGTCATGCCTTCGATGTTTAGCTCGCCGAGTGCTTTTTTCACCTCGTCAAGCTTGAAGGGCTTTATTATGGCCTCCACCTTCTTCATCTTTGCCACCTCCTCTGAAATTAAAAAGGCGCCTTTGAGCCAAGGGGTAAATCCCCTTTTCCCAAGGCGCCTTTGCCTTGCTATTTTACCGGACACAATCGTTGGGTCTGGCTATTTATTTTGAGTGCCTCTAAAATAAAAATTGGAGATTTTTCCCGAGGTCGAGGAAGGGTAAAAGTAAAAAGCGCAGCATATATGTTAAATATGTGAGCATTTTTTACTTTTGCCCTGACGAAGAGATCGGGAAAAAGAGCAATTTTCAGTTAGAGCGAGTAACCGCTTTCCTCGTGCTGCGTGATGTCGAGGCCCTGTATCTCGTCCTCTGTCGAAACCCTTATGCCGATCGTCAAATCGATTGCCTTGAGTATGACGAGCGTGCCTACGGCGGACAGTACGATCGTAACGAGCGCGCCTATGGCCTGACTCATCAAAAGCCCGGAGTTGCCGTGAAGAAGCCCGGTTGCCCCGATGGAGGCGAATATGCCGGTAGCGAGCGTGCCCCATGTGCCAGCCACTCCGTGTATGCCGAATACATCCAGCGTGTCGTCGTAACCGAACTTCGGCTTCAACATGGTGACGGCTATGTAGCAGAGCACTCCGCCAGCGAAACCTATTGCCAGAGCCGCTGCCGGGCTCACGAAGCCGGCAGCCGGGGTTATGGAGCCGAGGCCCGCGACAGCCCCGGACATCGCTCCAAGCATGGTCGGTTTGCCCCTGTGCGCCCACTCTATGAAGCCCCATGTGAGGGTGCCGATGGCTGCGGAGACATTGGTCGCCACAAAGGCCCCGACGGCAATTCCGTCGCTTGCCAGAGCGCTCCCCGCGTTAAAGCCGAACCAGCCGAACCAGAGTATTCCCATGCCTATGACCGTAAGCGTCAGGTTATGCGGGGCCATCAGTTCCCTCGGCCAGCCCCTTCTCCTGCCGACATATATGGCCGCCACGAGAGCCGACACGCCTGAGCTGATGTGCACCACTATGCCGCCAGCGAAGTCGATGACACCGAGCTTCTGCAGCCAGCCGCCGCCCCAGACCCAGTGGCAAAGAGGGTCGTAAACGATGAAAGCCCAGAGGATGCTGAACACGACGACCGCCGAAAACTTTATCCTCTCAGCAAAGGCCCCGGTTATGAGCGCGACCGTTATTGCCGCGAACATGCCCTGGAAGGACATGAACAGCAGGTGCGGTATCGTGCCCTTGGGCTCTACGCCTACGCCGTTAAGGCCCAGAAAATCAAGGCCGCCTATGAAGCCGTTTATATCAGGGCCGAAGCTCAGAGTGTAGCCTGCCATTATCCATTGCACCGTTATGAGGCAGAGTATGAAGAAGCTGTGCATTATGGTCGAGAGCACATTTTTCTTTCTTGCCATACCCGCGTAAAAGACGGCAAGCCCGGGGACCATGAACATTACGAGCGCCGTTGAGACCATCAACCACGCCGTGTCTGCCTTGTCTATGACAGCGGCGTCAGCCGCCTGGGCAACTCCAGCCCATCCTCCAAAAAACGCCATCAGAAATGATGCCAGAACAACTACCGCCTTCATCTACTGCCTCCTGATCTTCTTTGATCTTTTCAGGCTCCCATTACGGGCAAGAGCGTCATTGCCAGCCTGCGTTGTATAACTTATCAGGCTGCTGAGGGACTTTTTGAGAGAACCTTTTTGTAAAAAGTTTCTCTCAAACTCTCTCCAAAAACTTTTAGTTCTTCCTGATGACACCCCCTTAAGGGGGTGTCATCAGGAACTGTAAGTCTTTGAAGGGGGTATGGGGGAGAACTTTCTACAGAAAGTTTCCCCCATAAAAAGCCTTCAGCAATCTGCTAAAAGTGATATATAGCGTTGAGGCCTATTGTATCCTGCGTATCGGAAAGAGCCCCGTCCTTGTCGAATACATCATTATTAGAATCGTCGTGGCGGTACTCCGCCCTAATGAGAAGGTTGTCGTTCACAGCGTACTCGGGGGTCAAGGTCAGCTCCCAGAGGTCCTGGGCCGTCCCTGTCCTCGCGCCGTCATCATCCGAGAAAACCTCGGCTCTGGCGTTTATCGCGAACTTTTCGCTTACCGCGTACCTCGCGTAACCGGCCAGCCCTGTCCAGGTAGCATCTCCAATCCCGGGCACGCTCTCCTCGGTGCCGTAGACATAATCAGCCTTGAGCGTGAGATTGCCCATTTGCTTCGACACATTCGCGTTGAACAGGTGTCTCAGGTTGTTGTTTGAATCAGCCTGCTCCGCGCCGACCATGTACTTAAGACTGACCGCAGTTCCCTCGGAAGGCGTTATTGCGGCCATGATGTGCGCTGACTTGGAGGTATTGTTGTCCTTCACATTGTCCCAGCCGTTCACGACCGCGCCGGAAAGCGTCAGCTTGTCGTTGACCGCGTAAGTCGCCCTCAGGCCAATATGCGTAAAAGGTATGCTGAAGTAGAAGAGGAACGAGCGGGAGTAGTTCAGGTTCCAGTCCTCGTAGCCTTCTATTACCTCGAGGCCGTGGTCAGTGACGAACTTTCCAAAATCCAGCCTGAGGCCGCTGCCAACCGGGGCCATGTAGGAAATATACGCCTGGCGTATGTCAAAGTCATCTGAGCTTGCCGCGCCAGTTGAGTGTATGGCCTTCGGCACAGTGTATCCAAAGTTGAGGTCAAGCCTGAAACCTGCTTCCCCGGCCTCGACCGCGTCCTTGTGGAACACGAGCTGGGCGAGCTCCAGTGAGATGCTGTCGTGGGTGTCGTTAAAGGGCCTCAGGTTAATCGCCCTCGTATGAGGCTCGTTGAAGTTGTAGTTGTACCCGGCGGACAGGAGCCCGTTGATCTGGACATCCTTCAAGGCGTCCGCCACTGTAAGGGCGTCTGCTGCCAGCGCCTGGCCTGAAAAAAGCAGAAGGCCGCAGGCGGCTGATGCTATTGCCAATCTCTTCATTGTGTTACCTCCGTCTTTTTTTAAGCAGCCGCCCCTTTAAAAAATAAAAAGGCGCCTTGCTCTTCTTTTGGAAGAATAAGGCGCCGTTGCCCTTTTTTCGATTTAATTTATTCCGGTTACGACAGTGTAACCCTGTTGTCTTGAACTTTTGTTATTGCAACACTGGTGCCAACTTCGATTCGATGATTTTCCCTATATATCCCGCACCGGAACTCCCCGGCCTGCCTCTTTTTGCCTCAGTTTCTAGCAAGAGTGCCTATTTTTCAACCATGCGGCTGAACCTTGCACCAAGCGCGCTGCCGAGCCTGTTGAGCGCCTCTATCCGTTCCGGCGTCTCCTCGATTATGGCCTTTGGGTCGACCACGCCCTTGAGGGAGGCCAACTCATCCTCGTTTACTGTTATCCATTCCCTTATCATCTGCTCCGTGACTTCGAGATGGAACTGTATGCCGTAAGCGGCAGGGCCGACCTTTATGACCTGGTTTGGAAACAAGTCGCTTGACGCGAGCATGAGCGCGCCCTGCGGGACATCAAAAGTATCCCCATGCCAGTGAAAAGCCCTGAACCTGTCGGGAAACCCTAGAAAGAGCCAGTCGTTGTCAGCGTCTTCCGTAAGGCTAACATCATGCCAGCCTATCTCCTTGGCATTGCCCTTGTAGACCCTGCTGCCCGCGGCCTTGGCGATGAGCTGAGAGCCCAGGCATATGCCGAGCAAGGGGACTCTTTTTTTGAGGGCATCCTCGATGAGCTTCAATTCCGGCTTTATGAAAGGGTACTTGTCGTCCTCGTAGACGCCCATCGGCCCGCCGAGCACGACAAGGCCGTCGTACCCGTCTATGCGCGGCGGGACTGACGCGCCCCTGAACAGGTCTATGTACTCGACCACGGAGTCCCTTTCAATGGGCCTCTTCAGAATGCCGAGCCCTTCGTGCGGAACATGCCTTAAGACCAGCGCTCTCCCCATATTCCCCCTACCTGCCTTTATCGAATGCCATGATGATGACCTCTGCCACCTCGGCCATCGACTTTCTCTTGTCCATGCTTATCTTTCTTATCCTCGCGAACGACTCTGTCTCGCTCATGCCTTCGCGCTCCATCAGAAGGCCCTTGGCCTTTTCAATGAGCTTTCTAGCCTGAAGCGTATTTTTCAGGTCCTCGTTCTCTTTGCGCAGAGCCGTAAATTCGCTGAACCTAGATATGGCAAGCTCCACAGCAGGCGCTATCTCTTCGCCCCTGACGGGCTTCATCAGATAGGCCATTACCCCTGCGTCGGCCGCCCTCTTTATGGTCTCCTCGTCGTCGCAGCCGGTAAGGAGCACGATGGGCGTCGGGCAGCACCTGCTTATCTCTTCAGCCGCCTCTATGCCGTCCTTGCCTGGCATCTTGACATCCATTATGAGGAGGTCAGGAGAATTGAGCCTGCAGATACCGAGGGCTTCAGCCCCGCTTGCCCCCTCTGCCACGAGGATAAATCCGGCATCCTCGATGAATCCCTTCAAGACCAGTCTTTCCGTGGGGTTATCGTCTACAATCGCTATTCTTCTCATGCTTTGTATAGATAGCAATTAGGGTGCCAACGGAAGTTTTAAGCGGTTTACTGGTGTTTTCTGCGGCGAAGAGCCGGAGATACCGGCTGATGCGTTCTTTTGAGGCTGACGGTGATTAAGTTTTGTGCAGCCTGGCCTGGGTGGACTTGTATACCTCCAGGTACTTTTTGGCGGCATCCGTCCATGAGAAGTCCTCGGCCATGCCGCGCCTCTGGATCTCAGCCCACGCCTTCTTGTCACCGAAGACCACGGCGGCCTCCATTACCTTTTCGACAAGGGCCTCGGCAGAGTACTCCTTGAACTTGAAGCCGTTCCCGTCGCCTGAAGAGTAGTCCCTCACTGTGTCGTCAAGGCCGCCAGTTGCGCGCACTATTGGAACGGTGCCGTATTTGAGGCTGTATATCTGGTTGAGTCCGCAGGGCTCGTATCTCGAAGGCATGAGGAACATGTCAGAGCCAGCCTCGACCATGTGCGACAGTCCGCTGTTGAAGGCTATCTTGATTGAAAGCCTGTCCGGGTAATGACCCGCGAGGTCGGCGAGAAGCTCCTGGTATCTCCTGTCACCGGAGCCGAGTATCACCATCGCGATATCGAGCTTCATGAGCTCGGGCATGGCCTCGGAGAGTATGTCTATGCCCTTCTGGTCGGCAAGGCGCGTTATCATGCCTATGACCGGGGTCTTGGCCTTGACCTTCAATCCAAAAGCCTTTAAAAGCTTTTTACGGCAGTCCGACTTGCCCTTTATCTCCTCTATCGTGAAGTTGTGGGGTATGTGCGTGTCGGTAGCCGGGTCCCACTCTGTGTAATCCACCCCGTTCAGGATGCCGAACAGGTCGTCCTTCCTCTTTGCCAGGACCCCTTCGAGGCCGTAGCCGTACTCAGGAGTCTGTATCTCAGCGCTGTATCCGCGGCTCACGGTGGTTATGGCGTCCGCGAAGACTATCCCTGATTTCAGGAGGTTGAGGTTGCCCCAGAACTCGAGCCCCTCGGGGTTGAACAGATGAGCTCCCAGGCCGGTGATGTCGTAGAAGTTCGCGGGGAACTGCCCCTGGTAGGCTATGTTATGCACGGTCAGGACAGAAGCGGTCTTTGAAAATACGCTCTCGTCCCTGTAGATGTCCTTGAGGTAAGCGGGTATGAGGCCGGTCTGCCAGTCGTTGCAGTGGATGATGTCAGGGGCGAGGTCCCTTGCCTTTATGACCTCCAGGACAGCCCTGGAGAAAAAGGTGAACCTTTCGAGGTTGTCGAAGTAATCGCCCTCAGGCGTGCCGTAAAGATAACCCCTGTCAAAGTACTCGTCCCTCTTGAGGAAGTAGAACGGCACCCCGTGCTGCGCTCCGATGAGCACTTCCGCCTTTACCGTGCGCCTGCCCATGTTGACAGGCACATGGAGGCCGGTCTCCTCGATCTCGAAGCCCTTCTGGGCTACTTCCCTGTAGTAGGGTACGAATACGATGACCCTGCACCCGAGGTGCTTCAAGGCGACAGGCAGCGAGCCTGCTACATCCGCAAGCCCGCCGGTCTTCGCGAACGGCGTGGCCTCGGAGGCCGCGATAACGACAGTTAAACCCATGTTTGAGAACTTAGCAGAAAAACAGGAGGGTTGCAAGGGCATGGGAAAGAAAACTCAATTCCCCCCTCTCCCACAAGGGGAGAGGGAGAAGTTAAAAACGATTTTAATTCACCGCAGCTCGCAACAACTGCCTTATCCTTTCACGGCCATGAACCCGCCCTCCTCTTGTTCTTTCACTCCCTTTCTCCCTGTGATAAAATCCGTTAATCTCAACAGACGGAGGGAATTGATGAGTCAGACAAAGTTCGTCCTTCAGGAAAAAGAGATGCCCCGCCAGTGGTACAACATCATGGCCGACATGCCTAAACTCCCGGCCCCGCCGCTGCACCCCGGCACGCTCAAGCCATGCGGCCCCGACGACCTCAAGCCCATATTCCCGATGGCGCTCATCGAGCAGGAGGTCACAACCCGGAGATGGATCGACATACCCGAAGAAGTAAACAACATATATAAGCTCTGGAGGCCGAGCCCTCTTTACAGAGCCCACCGCCTGGAAGCCGCATTGAAGACGCCCGCGAGAATATACTACAAGTACGAGGGCGTAAGCCCGGCAGGAAGCCACAAGCCGAACACCTCTGTGCCGCAGGCCTGGTACAACAGCAAGGCAGGCATAAAGAGGATAGCTACCGAGACAGGAGCGGGCCAGTGGGGTTCCGCACTCGCGCTTGCGGGGAATTTTTTTGGCATCGAGATAAATGTATACATGGTCAAGGTGAGCTATCACCAGAAGCCTTACAGGAGGATAGCCATGGAGACCTGGGGCGCGAAGGTACACGCGAGCCCCACGAACCTGACCGAATCAGGCCGCAAGGTGCTTGCGGCTGACCCGGACAGCCCGGGAAGCCTCGGCATAGCCATATCAGAAGCGGTCGAAGAGGCGGCAGGCAGGCCTGACACAAACTACGCGCTCGGCTCTGTCCTCAACCATGTCTGCCTGCACCAGACCATCATAGGACAGGAATGCATAAAGCAGATGGAACTCGCTGGCGATTACCCTGACATCATCATAGGCTGCAGCGGAGGAGGGTCGAACCTCGCGGGCCTGTCCTTCCCGTTTCTCCTCGACAAGATAAACGGCAAAGAGCTGAGGGTCGTGGCGGTCGAGCCGTCCTCCTGCCCGACGCTTACGAAGGGCGAATTCCGCTACGACTTCGGAGACCTCGCGGGATACACGCCCTTGATGATGATGTACACGCTCGGCCATGACTTCGTGCCCCCGGGCATACACGCCGGAGGCTTGCGGTACCACGGAGAGTCCCCGCTCGTGAGCCAGCTGCACCACGACGGGCTCATAGAGGCGGCAGCATACCAGCAGACCGAAGTCTTCGAGGCGGCCCTCCAGTTCGCCAGGACTGAAGCCATAATCCCCGCGCCCGAAAGCGCGCACGCGATAAAGTCGGCCATAGACGAAGCCTTGAAGGCAAAGGAAGAAGGCAAGGAAAAGGTGATCCTTTTCGGCCTGAGCGGCCATGGCAACTTCGACATGCAGGCCTACGCCGACTACCTCGGCGGAAAGCTCAAGGACTCAGAGTACCCGAAAGAGAAGATAAAGGAAGCCCTTTCAAGGCTCCCAAATATCCCGGGATAATCTCAAGCAGGCAAAGGAGCGCGGATGGTCGCAAGGCTATGGGTTATATCAAAACTGTTCCCCAAGCTCGCTGGGCTCATAATCTCGTCAGGGCCGGTGATCCGGGCCTCCCGCGCCTTTCTGGCGTCGCTGAGAAAAGGCTACGAAGATGTCCCGGACGAAAAGATCAAAGCCCATATGGTCGAATTCGAGTTGAGGATAGAAAAGCTCGAGGCCGGGCTCATTGGGATGGACAAGACATTAAAAAGACTCGTCGCGGCCATTTACCTGGTTGCGGGAGTAGCCATCGCTGCCCTTCTCCTTGCGTTCTTCAAGCTGACCTGAGGATTTTCAAAACCGCGCTGAAATATAAAAAGGCCCGCCTGCAAGGCGGGCCTTCTCTGTTTTAAATCAAAAAAAGTTGCTCAAAAAGTTCCAGATGCAAGGAGTGAGGCGTTCGTTGCTTATACGCCGCAATTACGAGCTTTGATGACGACAAAGCATATGGGGCTTTTTGAGCGGCTTTTAGTTGCTCGTCCAGGTGCCCTGTCCGGTGCCGCTAATGTCGCCGCTTGAAGCCCCGTCATGCACGCCGCTCAAGGTCCCGGTGAAAGTCCCGCTTGGCAGCGTGCCTGTAACTTCGGCTGACCAGATGCCGCCCGAGTCCCAGGAGCCGTTGCTCAAGGTACCGGTAAAAGACCCGTTCTGGAAAGTACCGCTCATGGTGCCGCCAAAGGTTGTGTCAGACCCGCCGCCACTGAAGCTGCCGTTATCCAGCTCGCCCCACCATGTATGATCGTCTTTAAATCTCCCTTCGATTTCAGCGTTGATACGCAGAATGTCTCCGTTGGCGGTCGCCACAATGCCGTCGAAGCTGCCAAGAAGGGAAGTATTTATCTCTGATATGGGCCTGTCATAGTCATGGTCGTACTCATGATGGTCGTCCTCGTACCTTTCGGCGTAATAACGGTCATCGTCCCTGTCCCTGCCGTAGTCAGTGAAGTCCCTGTCCTCGAGGTCGCTTACTCTCACGAAATCCCTGTCGTCCCGGTCGTAATCCCTGAATTCCCGGCCTTCGCGCCTATCTCTGTCAGAGTGCTCCTGGCCGTCACGGCGGCTTTCGACTGCCGCGTTCACGCGGTCCACGCGTTCCATATATATATCCCCGGAGCGTTCTTTATCCTTGTCGCCATGCCTGTCCCTGTGGCGGGGTTCGGCGTCTTTCATGTGTTTCGAGATTACAAAGCCGCGGGAGGCCGCAGCCGCGGCCGCTGGCCTGTTTTGCTCCACAATGGTGTACTCGCCGCCCCTTACCCTGACTACACCACGGGTCTCATCGAGGCCCATGGTGTCAACCGCGCCTTCAAGCACGAACACCCCGGTCGCGCCCATGTTATAGAATACAAAGAAATCCGTGCCCTTGACCCCGGCTACCGCCGTGGGCGTCTCTATCCTGAAGGTCGAAGGGCCCGGGTAGATTATCGGGATGACCCTTCCGAGCCCTTTGGAGACCGTTGCCCTTACCTTGCCGCGAAGAAGCTTCAGGGCGCCGCTCTGCCTCTTGCTGCCTGAAAGCAGGTATTCCTTTATCTCCACCCTCGTGGACTGGGTGAGCTTCAATACGGTATCATCAGAAAAAGTTATCTCCGCGAACGAATCCGTTTTGGTCCTTACTATGTCCCCTTCGGAAACGGCATCGCCCAGAGCCACAGTGGCTGCCCTCTTCTCGCCAGGCCTCAAGACATCCACCCGGCCGTCAACGGCCGTGAATTTCCCCACTGCCCCGGCCAGCGCCGGGCTTAATGACAGAAGGACAATGAACAGCGCCAATACCGCTTTTGCCGCAAGATTTTTCATATTGTCACCCGCTTACCGTGTTAAAACCTGTAGTCGATGCCCGCTGAAAAGATGTTCCGTTCGTAATCGTATATGGCTATGTTCGAGTCGTCCCGAACATGAGTATATTGTACCAGCAAATCCGCGCTTTCGGTCACGGCGTAGGAAGCGAGGACAGAGCCGGTAAAGACCTTATCCTCCCTTTTAACCGAGAAAAAAGTATTCTCGTTCGAGAAGTCCTGGATCAGCCCCTCAGCGAAGGCCTGGAATTTAAACTTTTCCCCGATCGGATAAAGGAGGTTCACTGATGCCCTGTTGCCAAGGTACTCCCAGTTTGCCCCGTCCGTGTCCTCCCTGTTCAGCTCGTACCTGAAGCTCAGGAAGCCGCCGCTACTGAAAAAACCGTAATAAGCCGCGCTGACCCCGTAATCAACGGAGTCCCTGTCCTCAGCCGCCGAAAAAGGCTCCTGATGGAACTCGCGCCGCTGTAGCCTGGCCGAGACGGTCAGCATGTTCGAGGAATTCAGCATACGGCTCCACGAAGGCTGAACTGTCAGCGAGTCAAGGTACAGGGCGCTTTCGACTATCGAATTGTTATAGGTCACGGCAAGGGCCGCGCTGCCGTTGGCGTAATTATAGGAAGGCGTTATCCCCAGGCTGTTGCTTATTACCTCGTGCGATTCCAACTGGTGCTGGTTCGAGGCGTAAAGTGAGTAGCTCGTCTTCAAAGACCATGGCCCTTTTGTCCTCTTCGTATGGTCGGCCCTGAAGGTCAGCACTTCTCGAAAATCATCTTCGCCCGTTATGCCGTTTGCCGCGGCGGCGTCAGCGGGCTTTAATATCACATTGTCGTCGTACTCGAGCCTGAAACCGGCCGAGAGCTTCAACGGCCGCTCCCTTTCTTTTTTCTTCTCTATCGAGCGGGCGTACTCGCGGGCATACTGGGCAAGGTCGGTCGCCGGGTCTTTTACAACGGCCTCTTTCAACGACTCAAGAGCCTCGTCATAACGGCTGCCGCTCATGTAGGCGAGCCCTGTCTGGTAGTCAGCCGCCTGTGAAAGGGAACTGTCAGCGGCCTTGGCCGCCTTGAATGAAGTCACGGCCTCGTCGGTCCTGCCTGTCTTCATGAGAACGAGCCCCTTGAGGAACAGCGCGTCTCCCGGACGAAACCCCCTGGAGCTGACAATCTCTATCTCCCTGTAGGCCGCATCGTACTCGCCGAGATGGTAGAGCGTCTCAGCCAGGGACAGGCGCGCCTCCGAGCTTCCGGGCCGGAGCCTTGCCGCGTCCGACAGGTGCGACCTGGCCTCAGCGAACTCCTGTACGGCCTTGTAGGAAAGGCCAAGATACAGGGCCGCCTCGAAGGAGGCAGGCTGCGTGGCGCGGGCTTCCTTCAGAGAATCTATAGCCTCTTCATAGCTTTCGTCCCTGTAGTCGGATATCCCGAGGGACAGCGGGTTTACATTTTCGCTGAAGGCAGGGCCTTGAATGGCCAGGAAAAGAAAACAGAACAATATGCAGCGTTTCATCAGGGAAATGCTCCTTGAGAAAAAGACTACTATAGCGGGCATATTGGTGTCAAGTAACCTGCTGTTGAGAGCGGAGCCGGCAGGCTTTCTATTATTCGTTTTTAAAATAAAACAAACTTGTACTTTCAAACAATCTGCAAAAGAACGGCTTGACTACACTTTTTGAAGCTTTACTTGAGACATTTATTTACTTAAAATTACAAAAGACTTCAGGGAGCTTGAGCCATGGACAAACATGACGATGACATCCGCAAGGAAACGGGAATATTTTTGGAAAAACGGGGCGAACTGCTGAAACTCCTGCTCTCAGAGGTGTGCGACCTTGCTTTCTTTTGCGGCCATGACGGCAAACTCAGGTACATGAATGAGCCTTTCCAAAAACTCCTGTCTAACGGCTCCATCGGTCTTGGCGAGCCGTTCGCAATGCTTTTTCCAGAAAAATACAGGCAAAAAGCCTTAAAAGCCGTTGAAAAGGTGCTTCGCGGTTTAAGGGTCGAAATCGAACTGCCGCTGGGAGACAACCCTTTTGCCCTCAGAATGAAACCTTTCATCGAATCGGGCGAGGTCACGGGTTTTTTCGGGGTCGGACAGGCCGCGGTCTCATGCGGGCACAAAAGAGAAAGTAAACTCATAAGTTCAAGACTCGAAGAACTTATCCTGGAGCGCACGGCAGAACTTATCAGAACGAACGAACTCCTGCTGGGCGAGATACTGGAGCGGGAAAAGGCCGAGAAAGCGTTGGTCGAAGCGGAAAAGAAGTATAGAAGCATGCTTGAAGCTGTAAATGACGCGATATTCGTGGCGGACGCTTCGACCGGCATCATCATACACGCCAACAGCAAGGCCTCAGAGCTTGTCGGAAGGCCGCTGGAAGAACTTATAGGACTTCACCAGACAAAGCTCCATTCCGAAGAGGACGCCGAGCACTATAAATCCATGTTCCGGGAGCGGGTGCGCATCGGGGGCCCATTCAGCGGCGGCATACATTATATTCGCCACAAAGACGGAAAAAAAATACCCGTCAGGATAAGCTCCACCCTTGCCACCGTTGAAAACAGGCTCATCATACACGGGATTTTCAAGACCCTTTCAAAGAAGACCGGCTTTAAAAACAGCTGAGCGATTCCCTATTCAGCGTTGGGTTACTTCGTCAATCACTTCCTAACCCCCCGGCTTACAAGCATTTTCCTCGAAACTATCCATTTCTAATCTTCTATTAACCCGATTAATATTAAAACTTATTACAACATTAAGTGACATGAGTCACTTTTACGGTGGCTTCTTTTTGTTATAAATCTGACATGGTTTTTTCTTTTCGGGCTCAAGTCCGCCCCTGGTCCGCCGATATATCAGAGTTAGGAGGTAAACAATGCGGATACTTAAAAAATTAATGCTCCCGGCTATCGCTGTGCTGTCAATGTCAGGCCAGGCCTGGTCAGAAGATTCGACCCTCAGGCAAAAGCTCCTCGACAGCGGGACAGTTGCCGCCCTTTACTCAGTTGACGACCACACTACCGTTATAAAGGCCGAATCCCGTGAAGATATAAGCTCGACCCTCAGTGCCATATGCTCCGGGCATGAAGGCTCTCTCGTATCTGACGAGAACTCTTTCAAGTGTGAGGGTGTTTTCGAAGCCTCAGAGGTAGATTCAACTTCTGCGGGCCAGTCCGTCCTTATAAAGACAGAGGCTGCCCAGCCGCTCGCGTACAAAAACCCCTACATACCATCACTTGAAGAAGTCGCCGCGCCTCCAAGCGGCAGGATAGAAGGCGACTACGCCTCAATTGATATCTACCAGTACATGTACGCCCTCTGCAAAAAGGAGAACGGCACTCCGTCCGTGATCGTCTCAAAGAGGTTCGGCAAAGTCGCCAGATACACTGAAGTGAGCGCCCAGGAGGCATTCAGCCATCTGCTCGCGTCCGGCGAAGGAAAAGACCCCTGGTTTTTCGCCTGCGAAGGCGAGAACAGGTTCATCGTGGAAAAGGACTACCAGTACAGCCCGGACAAGGCGAACAGGTTCTACTTCCACCCCAAAAGAGGCCTTGAGTGGGTCGATTATGTAAAAGCGGACAGCGACAAGGTAGCAAGCCTGGGGACGCGCTGATCGTTTAAACGGGGAACTGGAAAACACCAAAATCAGACAGGTTGCCCAAAAAGTTCCAGATGCGAGGAGTCAAGAAGCGAGGCATGAGGCGTACTTTAGTATGTACGCCGCAATGACGAGCGCCGCTGACGACAAGGCAGATGGGATTTTTTCGGCAACCTGTTTTACTTTCCGTGGCATTTCTTAAACTTCTGCCCACTTCCGCACCAGCAGGGGTCGTTCCTGCCAATTGGCGCGCCGGGCCTCTCCCGGGGCAGGAGCGCGGGGGCGTACCTTTCGCACCATGCCTTTACTCCATCCACGACCCTGTCGGCCGCCTCTTCCGCTGTGCCCACGCCTTCACTCAAGTTTTTCGAGGCTGTCTGCTGTTCGATCGCGAGGGCCTTTTCTATCCCGGCTGTCTCGCCGGTGAGAGCCGCGTGGATTATCCTGCAATAACCCTTTTCTCCCGGCCCGGCCTCTGGCGTGCCGAGAAAGCCGCAGTGCGGCGGCCTTATCTCGCGCCCTGTGTTTAACGGATGTATGGCGCACGAGCGGTCTGCGGAAACAAAGGCGCACCTGAAGGCGAACATGGCCACAAGGTTCATCGTAATGGTAGACCCGGTCGCCCTTATGTCGCGGACAAGCACATTGTACTTCTCAGGAGACTTGAAAAGGGCCCTTGGCGCCTCCTCAGAGGTTATATACGCCTCGATTATCCTCTGCGCCCTCGCCCTTATGCCCTTCAAGACCTCTGCCCTGAAGCTTGAGAGGCTGGCCAGTCCCCCCTGTTTCACGACAGGGTAGGATATTATTCCCCACCAGGGGTCGCAGCATATGCCGCCGCAAGTCTCCACGCAAACCGAAGAAAAATATGATTTATCCTTTGTTATCATGCCCATCAGAAAATTATAACTTTTTTGAGCGGAGGGAGTCTATTCCAAATTACCGTATTTTCATCAAATGCCGTGGATTTCGCGTCCTGTTCCTTGACTCTCGCTCCTCTGTGTGCTAACCCTGAAGATATGAAAGATAAAGGAAAATCGCAGCTGTGGCTGAGGCCCATCCGGGAAGTGGCGGCAAAGGCCGGGATACCGGAAGACAGCCTAATACCAATGGGCCGCTTCATGGCAAAGGTAGACCGCTCGCTCATCGATAGTCTTCCCGGCAGGCATGATGGCAAGCTCGTGCTCGTAACGGCAATGAGCCCCACGCCAGCTGGCGAGGGCAAAACAACCCTTTCAATCGGCCTGACGCAGTCATTAAACCTCCTGGGCAAGAAGGCATTTGCCTGCATAAGGCAGCCAAGCTTGGGGCCCCTTCTGGGCGTCAAGGGCGGGGCAATGGGCTCTGAAGCCTCAGAAGCTGGCCCTCTCGAAGACTTCTCGCTCCAGTTCAACGGCGACGATTACGGCGTCGTCACTTCCCACAACCTCATATCCGCCATCATCGACAATCACATTCACCACGGAAACAGGCTCAACATCGAAAAGGTCATATGGCCAAGGGTGTCCACCATAAACGACAGGGCCTTGAGGAACATAATTACCGCGGCAGGCAAAGGAATGTCGCCCCGAAAGGATGAGTTCCATATTTCCGCCGCTTCTGAGATAATGTCCATGCTGTGCCTGAGCAACGGCCTTGAGGATTTTCGAAAAAGAATCAGGAGGACCATCGTCGCTTTTGGCAAAGACGGACAGCCCGTGACCGTCTCTGACCTCGGTGTCGACGGCGCAGTGGCCGCGCTCATGAAGAACGCGTTGAACCCGAACCTGGCACAGTCGATTGAAGGCGCGCCGGTCTTTATCCACGGCGGCCCCTTCGGGAATATCTCAATCGGTTGCAGCAGCGTTTCAGCCACAAAGCTTGCATTAAAGCTTTCCGACTTCGTCCTGACCGAGGCGGGCTTTTCAACCGAGCTCGGGGCCGAGAAGTTCATCGATATTCTATGCAGGCAAGCGGGCTTTTTCCCTTCGGCAGCCGTGATAGTCGCGACATTGAACGCCTTGAGGCTCCACGGCAAGGCCAGTGACTGGTCAGCCCCTGATATGGACTGTGTAAAACGGGGCATGGCGAACCTGGAGAAACACATAGAAAACCTCAAGGCTTTTGGCATTCCCGCGGTCGTCGCGCTAAACAGATTCAAGAATGATACCGATACGGAAATAGAAGAGACCCTTGAGCTTATCCGTGCGATCTGCCCAGCCGAAGCGGTTAGTGTGAGGGACTTTGGCGGCAAAGGCGGCATTGAAGCGGCCCGGGCCATCATCGAGGCCTGCGAAAAAACGAGCTCCCGACAGTTCCTCTATCCGCTCGATATGCCGATAGAGGAAAAGATAAATACCATCGCAGTGAAAATGTACGGCGCGGACGGCATAACGCTGACCGACAACGCGCGGGCAGACCTGGAAGAGATAAACAAGCTCGGCCTCTCGGGACTTCCGGTATGCGTCGCGAAGACGCCGAAGTCCTTTTCCGACGACCCGGCCTTGATTGGAAGGCCCACGGGCTTCACCGTAAATGTTACCGGCCTGAAGCCCGCGACAGGCGCGGGCTATATCGTGGCCTATTGCGGCAATGTCCTCCTCATGCCCGGAATGCCGGAGCACCCCCTGGCAGAAAAGATTGATATTGACGACGCCGGACGCGTGAGAGGCATATGAACGCTTCTTTGCATAACTAAATGAAAAACACCTCAACCCATCCTGATAAAATGTCCGCGAGCGGATACAAAGGGCTCCTTAAGTCCCTGGGCTTCCAGTCGTTCCTGTGGACCCAATTCCTCGGCGCGTTCAACGATAATCTCTTCAAGATAGTCTTATCCATGATAGCCGTGAACCTCGCTACCGACGGCTCTGGCGGCGGCTATGTCTCGATGGTCGGCGCGGTCTTCATACTCCCGTTCTTCATCTTCTCCGGCTACGCCGGATATGTCTCCGATGTCTTCAACAAGAGGACAGTCCTAATCATCACGAAGGCCTTCGAGATAGTGGCCGTGACGGTCGGCTTTTTCGCTTTCTGGTCCGGGAGGGTCGAGCTCATGCTCGCAACCCTCTTTCTCATGGCGGTCCACTCCACCTTTTTCAGCCCGGCGAAATACGGCATAGTCCCGGAGATGCTCCCGGACAGCGAGCTTTCCCGCGCCAACGGCCTTCTTGAGATGTCCACCTTCTTCGCAATCATAATCGGCACCTCGGCAGGCACCATAATGTACTCTGCCCTCAAAGACAGCTTGCCGCTCGTCGGAATCTTTCTCATTGCCATAGCCTGCCTCGGCACCATTATGAGCTTCGGCATACCCAGAGTGCCGTCCTCAGGCGCGCAAACGAAGTTCAGGGTGAACCCCTGGGGCGAAATAGGCCAGGGACTCAAGTCCCTCATGAAGACAAAGCTCCTCCTCTTTACGGTCGGCGGGATAACCTACTTCTGGTTCATGGGCTCGCTCCTCCAGATGGACATACTCCTTCTCGGCAAGGAGGTCATGCATCTCAGCGACTTCTGGGTAGGCATACTCATAACCTTCCTCGCCGTCGGCATAGGCACGGGAAGCGTCGTGGCCGGGAGGCTCTCGGGCGACAAGGTCGAACCGGGCCTTGTACCGCTCGGCTCCATAGGCATGGGCCTGTTCTCGGTCCTCCTTGCCTGCTCTTCCGACAGCTATCCGAGGACGGCTGCCGCCATGATAATGCTCGGCTTCTTCGGCGGCCTTTTCATAGTGCCGCTCAACGCCCTCCTGCAGCAGAAGAGCGGGGCAGAGGAAAAGGGCAGGATAATCGCCACTAACAATTTCGTCAACACCGTGGGCATACTCCTGGCCTCGGGCGTACTCTGGCTCATGACCGAGTTCTTTCATGTCCCGGCTGACAAGATAATCCTCGGCTTCGGGGTGCTGACCCTCCTTGCCACAATCTGGATGTGCATGTCATTGCCTGATTTCCTCATCAGGTTCGTCTTCTGGATGCTCACGCACACCCTTTACAAGATAAAGATAGTCGGCCAGGAAAATGTGCCTGTTAAGGGCCCGGCCATACTTGTCTCCAACCACATGTCCTTTGTAGACGCCTTCCTGGTCGGGGCGTGCGTGCAGAGGTTCATCAGGTTCATGATCTACGAGTACTTCTACGAGATAAAAGCCATCAAGTGGCTTTTGAAGCTCATGAAAGCCGTCCCCATCGCCGACGGCAACAAAAGGGAGGTATTGAAATCCCTCTCAGCCGCAAGGGAAGAGCTCAAAGCGGGCCACATGGTCTGCATATTCGCTGAGGGCGCTATCACCCGGACAGGCAACCTCCTGCCCTTTAAAAAGGGCTTTGAACGGATAGCCGACGGACTCGATGTCCCCATCATACCGGTTCACCTGGACAGGGTATGGGGCTCGATATTCAGCTTCAAGGGTCTGAAGTTCTTCTGGAAGCTCCCCACGCATTTCCCCTATCCCGTGACGGTCTCCTTTGGCGAGCCTTTAGTGGGCGCCAGCGCTCACGAGGTAAGGCAGGCGGTGATGGAACTCGGGAGCCGCGCGCTAGACCACAGGAGAGTAAGCGACGACCTCCTGCACCTGAGGTTCATGAAGACCGCGAGAAAACGCCTCTTTACGCTCTGCATGGCGGATTCCACCGGCAAGAAGCTCTCATGGCTGAAAACGCTCGCGGCCTCTCTCGCGTTGTCGAAGTGGATGAACAGGAACTGCAAGTCAGATACCGTCGCCGTCATGCTCCCGGCGACGGTCGCAGGGGCGCTTGCCAATATCTCATGCCTCATGGCAGGTAAGACCGCTGTCAACCTCAACTTCACCGCCGGAAAAGATGCCGTATCATCCGCCCTCGAACAATGCGGGGCCGACGCGGTATTAACCTCGAAGGCCTTCATAGCCAAGGCCGGGGTCGAGCAGGACAGCCGCATGGTCTTCCTCGAAGATGTGATGAAGGGAGTAGGCAAGGGCCAGTTGCTCTTTTTCCTCCTCTCCTCCCTCGTACTCCCGGCAAAGGTCCTTTCAGCGTTCTTCTGCCACGGGAAGCTTGACCCCGACTCTCTGGCGACTATCATCTTCACGAGCGGGTCTACAGGAGAGCCCAAAGGCGTCATGCTCTCCCATCACAATATAGTCTCCAACATAGAAGGGTTCCAGCAGATATTCCAGGTCTCGGGCAAGGACACCATCCTTGGGACTTTGCCCTTTTTCCATGCCTTCGGCTATACGGCTACCATCTGGTTCCCGCTTCTTACGGGCTTCCCGGCGGTCTACCATCCAAACCCGATGGACGCCAAAGGCGTGGGCGAGCTGGCCAGGACGAAAAAAGCTACAATGCTCATAGGCACACCGACCTTTTACAACGCCTACATCAAAAAGTGCCAGCCTGAAGACTTCAGCCACTTGAGGTATGCCATTGCCGGGGCTGAAAAGCTTAAGAGCCAGACCGCGAGCGAGTTCAAGGCCAAATTTCATAAAGACCTGCTCGAAGGTTACGGCTGCACCGAGATGGGGCCAGCCGTCTCGGTCAATATCCATGACATAGAGGACGGGTCAATAAGGCAGCAGGGCCGCAAATCCGGCACAGTGGGCCACCCCATACCCGGCGTTTCTGTGAAGGTCGTGGACCCTGAGACAGGCGAGCCGCTACCACCGAACGAGGGTGGCATGCTCCTTGTAAAAGGCCCCAGCCTCATGCTCGGCTATTATAAAAATCCTGAAGCTACCGCGAAGGTAATGCGCGACGGCTGGTATGTGACAGGAGACATCGCCTCTGTCGGGGAGGACGGCTTCATGACCATACTCGACCGCGTATCGAGGTTCAGCAAAATAGGCGGAGAAATGGTGCCGCACATGAAGATAGAAGAAGCGCTGGCAACGGTATTAGGCTGCGACTGCGCTGTCACATCGATCGAAGACAAAATAAGGGGAGAGAGGATATACGCCTTTTACACCAGATGCGACCTCGACCCGAATGACGCCTGGAGCATGCTCGCGGCAACCGGCCTTCCAAGGCTGTGGCTGCCAAAAAGGGACAACATCATCTGCCTTGACGAACTGCCCGCAGGCCCTACAGGCAAGCTCGACCTGAAGAGAATAAAAGAGATGGCCTTAGAGCTGGCGGGAGCGTAGTAAAGGAAGCGACCTCAAACCAGTAGTAGGGTGGGCTGTGCCCACCTTTTTTGTATCAAAGCCTTTTGCGCGCTGCCTTTTCTATTTACCAAGTCATCTCACCCCCGCTCGAAATTCAATTTTCTATCCTGCAAAAATTGTCGCACGCTCAGAATGACTGATAAAGCATGTGTTGGGTTACGCTTCGCTAACCCAACCTACGAAGCTCATTCCGCCCTGTTACGGGGTATGTGTTAAAGACAATACAAAAACAAACCTTCCTCAGCCTGTCTTTTAAGCCAGTTCAATTCGAGACGCTTATGTGATAGATTGGACATTCCTCAAGAAACGGCCATCCTAAAAGGAGAGTCATGGGCCCGCTCCTGCCCCCGTTCCTTTCTTTCGCTTCCGGTATCGCGCTTGGCGACTTTCTCGGCCTTGGGTACGGCGCATCAATTGGCGCTCTGGCGCTCTCCGTTGCCTTCGTCGCGCTTCTGTACTCCCTGAAGTTCAGGTTCAGCACCCTTGCGCTTATCCCGCTCTTTTTTTCACTTGGCTCGCTTTTCATAATCCCTTTTTCAACGCCTGAGTTCCCAACAAACCATATCCTCAATATCGTAAGGGAGAACCCTATATCCCAGAGGGCCGGCAGCCTTATAGAAGGCAAAGTGGACTCTATTGAGTCAACCGGCAGACGCACAAGACTCTGGCTGGATACAGACGGCTTTATCGATAAGACCGGCCGGAAGAGCGTAACAGGCAAGGTGCTCCTTTCCATAAACGGAAGGATGGAGCTTCTTCCGGGAGACCGCGTGCGCCTTCTTGCCATGCTCGGTGAGCCGCACACCTTTGGCAACCCCGGCGAGTTTGACTACAGGCAGTGGCTCAAAAGAAGGGGCGTGCTGGTAACCGGCTATGTGAAGAGCGAAAAGCTCATCGAGCGCCTTCAAGAAGGCAAAGGCCCCTCTTCGCTTATTCAACGGACAAGGATGGAGATAGCGCGCTTCATAGACTCGAGCGGCGCATACTATCCGGAACCATTGAAGGCCCTCGTCATCTCAGGACAGGGCGGCATAGACCGGGCTCTCAGGGAGGCCTTCGCCGTTACCGGCACGGCCCATATCCTTTCCATATCAGGGCTTCATGTCGGCATGGTAGCGGCATTTTCATACTGGGTCATGCTCTTTATTTTCAAGAGGTCTGAAAGAGTCCTCCTCGCGCTGAACGCCAAAAAAACCGCCATCATCCTCGCGGCTGTTCCGACCTTGATTTACGCCCTTCTTGCCGGGCTCCCGGTGGCGACCCAGAGGTCTGTCGTGATGGCGCTCGCCTTCATAGCGTCATTCGCCATAGGCAGGGGAAAAGACCACCTCAACACCCTTTCGCTGGCAGGCCTTGTCATACTCGCCATCAACCCGGCCTCGGTGTGGGATGTGTCCTTTCAGCTGAGCTTCGGCGCGATGGCCTCGATAATAATACTTGTCCCTCGTTTCAAAGAGCTACTTGGCAAATCCTCCGAGGACTCCACTGAAGAAAAAGACAAGAGCGCGAAAAAAGCCGCGCTGATTTTTTTCAGAAAACGCCTCCTTCCGCTTCTCCTCGTGACAATAGCCGCGGGGGTCGGCACCTCGCCCATACTGGCCTATCATTTCCACAGGGTCTCTGTTGCCGGACTTGCCGCCAACCTCGTAGCGGTCCCGCTTGCCGGGGTCGCCGTTCCTTTTCTACTCGTATCCTCTGCCCTGCTCCCGGTGTCTGAGGCACTCGCCTGGATAACGCTCTTCCCGGCTGATATGGCATTCAGCCTGCTTGCCGGGGCAGTGACGCTTTTCGCCTCGATCCCCTATGCCTCGTTGTGGGTGGCTCCCCCAGCGCTCCACGAGGTTGTCCTTTATTACATGCTGATATTTTCTGCCGCGCATCTGGGCAGGGCGCGCGTTTACAGGTACGCCGCCCCGGCTGCTGCGGCGCTCCTCATCGCCCTTCCCTGGGCACTGGATTTTAAAGAGCCTCGGTCCGTACTGAGAGTAACCTACCTGAGCGTGGGACAGGGCGACTCCGCCTTTGTCGAGCTGCCCGGCGGCAAGACAATGCTCATAGACGGCGGGGGCACGAACAACCCAGATTTTGACACGGGCGAGCGCGTAGTGGCGCCCTTCCTGAGGTCAAAGGGAGTTGAGAGGATAGATTACATGGTGCTGAGCCATGCCCAGCAGGACCACATGGGCGGACTGTTGTTCGTTGCGAAAAACATGGAAGTAGGCGAGTTCTGGTGGAACGGCGAAGGCGACCTCGGCAAGCTCGAGACGGCCCTTGACGAGAACAGGGCCATGAAGAGGATAGTCAATTCATCGGCAGAAAAATTAAATGCCGGACTGGCACGAATCGAGTTTTTCAATCCTTCCGGCGGCCTTGGTCTCGATGAGAACGACAACTCGCTTGTGTTGAAGATAAGTTTCGGGGAAAGGTCGTTTCTTTTCACCGGGGATATAGCCGGGAAAGCCGAAAAGCTCCTCGCCTCCAAGCACCTCAAGTCGGATGTGATGAAAGCTCCGCACCACGGCTCAAAGTATTCGTCAACGGCCGATTTTCTCTCAATGGTGAAGCCGTCTGCCGTCGTCATCTCGGCGGGAAGGCTCAACAGCTTCGGCTTTCCGCACAGGGAGGCGCTCGAAAGGTACGGGGAGGCCGGGGCAGAAGCATTTAGGACGGACACAATGGGCGCGGTCATTATTGAGACCGACGGCAAAAACCTTCTGAAAAAGAGCTATTTGACTGCCGGGGAACCATAGACTATACTTCCATGATAAAATGAGAGGTGCCAAAATGAAAAGAATCCTACCTGCCTTGCTCATCCTCCTTTTTGCCGGGTCTGCCTTCGCGGACCTGTACCAGTGGAAAGACGAGCGCGGAGTCATCCATATAACGGACAGCATGGAAAAGGTCCCCTCAAAATACAGGGACGAGGTAAGAGTATTCAAGGAAGGGCCAAAACAGGCTCCCGCCCCTGAGCAGGAGGCCGTGCCTGAGGAGGACACCGGTCCCGACCTCGATGTAACGACACCGCCCTCCCTTGAGCAGGAAGCAGAGGAACTGTACGGAGACCAGACCCTGGAGTGGTGGAAACAGAGCTTTCAGGAAAAACGCTCTAAGATAAACGACCTCCAGTCATCTATCAATGCCAAGACCCAGTTCATGCAGGTCTTTGAAGCAGGCAGACGGTTCGGCCAGGTCTTTGATGCCGAGAGCGTCACCAAATACAACATAGTGAAAAAAGAACTGCCAGAAGACTTGAAGAAACTTGCATTACTCAGGGAAGAGTACTCGGAATTCCAGGATAAGGCTACCCGCGCCGGGGTCCCCAAAGAAATAAGGGAGCCGTAAGCTCGGCAGCGAAGGTGGGCTGCGCCCACCATTTCAGATAAAATGTTTATTGGGTTACGCTTCGCTAACCCAACGAACTGCTAAATAACAAAAAGGGGCTTAAGGCCCCTTTTTGTTTTTCATATTGATCCGGCAACCAGCCTAAAGCGTTATCTCCGTGCCAGTCGCGACCGCGAAGCACTCCAGCGAAGAGCCCTTCTTTTTAATGAATCCCCTGCACTCTTCCACCATCTTGTCGACCTGATCGTCTGTCCTGTCCTGGTTCTGATGGAAAAGGCCGAGCGACTTCACGCCCGCGTCAAGGGCGAGCTGGAGAGTATCGAGAAAAACCGAGTGGCCCCATCCCCTGGTCTGGGTCTCGTATTCCTCCCTCGTGTACTCCGCGTCATGGAACAGGAGGTCCGCGCCCTGGCAGAACTTGACATACTCGTCATAGCCGAGGCCGAACGGGTGGTGAAAGGTCAGCTCGTTGTCAGTGAGAAAGACGAACGATTTGCCGTTTTCCTCAAGCCTGTAGCCAACGCCCTGGTTGGGGTGGCTTATGGGAATGGTATTTATGTTGACCGAACCTATGGAGTAGTCCTTGTGCTTCATTTTGAGGAAAGAGATCTCGGCGTTTATGTCCTCGAACTCGATCGGGAAGTATGGCGCGGTCATGGTCTTGGAGATGATCCGTTTCAGGGAGTCCTGCGTGTTCTGAGGGCCGTGTATCCTTATCTCGCTGTCTTTCCTGTAGATAGGTTTGAAAAACGGAAAGCCCGAAAGGTGGTCCCAATGGGCATGGGTAAGCAGCAGATTTATCCTGCGTGGGCTTTCGTTCACGAGCCTGTTGCCCAAAAGCCTTATGCCTGTGCCGGCGTCGATGACGATCAGGTCGCCAGAGCTGGCCTGGACCTCGATGCAGGTCGTGTCCCCGCCGTACTTGATATAATTGCAGCCTGAGACGGAAATCGAACCCCTCGACCCCCAGCATCTTATTATCATGGGAGCCCTGCGGCTGAATAACCGGTATGCGTTATGTGTCGTTTCATCATCGCGGAAAGCCTTGATATTCTTATACGGCTGAAATTATAGCACCGTATTATAATTATTCGTGTGACTTTAGTCAATCGCATATGGAAGATGTAATCCGGGCTTTACCGCAGCCCATTCGCGGCTTCTCTCGCGGCGTCAATCACCTGCTTTAACGGCACGCCTTTTTTTTCGGCAGCGGCCCTGCAGTCCTCGTATTCGGGTTGGATATTCACGACCCGGCCACCACGCAAGGCAAGCTTCACCCTTACAATGCCGAAAGGGGTCTTGACCTTTGCCGCCTTCCTCTCAAGACAGTGCCTGTCCACCTCATAGGCGCGCACGCCGATGGTAGTCGATTCGGCGAATATGACATCGAGCAGTCCGTCTTTTTTTTCACTATCGGTCAGGACAGAAAGGAGAACGCCCGGCCTTCCTTTTTTCATCTGCACCGGCGTATAAAAAGCGTCGAGCGCGCCTTTCTCAAGGAGCTTGTCCAGCAGATAGCCAGCGACCTGGGGGCTCATGTCGTCAATGTTCGTCTCGAGGACTGTGAGCCTCTCCACGCCTTCGGCTGTCCCACCCCCGATAGAAGAGCCGATGACCGCCCTCAGCAGATTAGCCGACTCCTTGAAGTCCTTTTTCCCAGCCCCATAACCCGCCCCCTCTATGGTCATCGAAGGCATGGGGCCGAAGGACGAGGCAAGGGTCTTCACTATGGCCGCGCCTGTGGGCGTCGTAAGCTCGAAAGGGGCGGTCGAGGCGGCAGTTGGCACGCCTTTTAAAATCTCAAGGGTTGCGGGTGCCGGAATGGGTATGGTGCCGTGCATGGTCCTGGCCCAGCCCGTGCCCAGGGCTATGGGGGAGGCTACGATTTTACTCACCTTGAGCGAGTCAACGGCTATGGCCGCGCCGACTATATCGATTATCGAGTCCATCGCCCCGACTTCATGGAAGTGAACCTCGTCGGCCTTAATGCCGTGTATCTTGCCCTCGGATTCCGCGATGACTTTGAAGATGGCCGTGGAAAGGAACTTCACCTTCGGGGAGAGGGCGCTTTCTTCTATGATTTTTTTTATGTCCTTGAATGTCCTGTGATGGTGCGATTCAGTAAGCCTCACCTTGAATGTGGTCCCGGTTATCGAATGGCGCGAAACCTTTTTTATCTCGACATCTATCTTGTCCACTGGGAGCTTTTTCAGTTCCCTCAATATCATCTTCGGGTCTACCCCCAGATCAATGAGGGCCGCGAGGAACATGTCTCCGCTTATGCCCATGGGGCAGTCGAGGTAAAGGGTCTTCATTATTTCTCCGTTCGTTCAGGCCTTATTCATAAGGCTCGCAGCGTACGCCGCTCCAAAGCCGTTGTCTATGTTCACGACCGTAACCCCTGAGGCGCATGAGTTGAGCATGGCCATGAGAGTCGTAAGCCCGCCGAGGTTTGCCCCGTAGCCCACGCTCGTCGGCACAGCTATTACCGGCCTTGCCACGAGCCCGGCAACGACGCTCGGCAGCGCCCCTTCCATGCCAGCCACCACGATGAGCACGCGGGCGTCCCACAGCTCTTCTTTCCTGTGAAGAAGCCTGTGAATGCCTGAGACCCCTACATCATAGAGCCTCTTGACACTATTGCCCATGTACTCGGCGGTCGTGGCGGCCTCTTCGGCCACAGGCACATCGGATGTCCCGGCCGAGATGACGAGGATATTGCCTTTACCTGTTTTTTTTACGGGATGAGATTTAACGAAAAAGGTAGCCGGGACTTCCCTGTACTCGCCCTTTGGAAAGGCCCTTAAAAGGGCTTTGCCCTTTGCCGGGTCTATCCTTGTGGCGAGAACATTCTCCCCGCGGCTCAGCATGTTTTTTATTATGGCCTTTATCTGGGCGGGTGTTTTTCCCTGGCCGAATATGACCTCCGGGTAGCCCTGGCGGAGCGCCCTGTGCGTGTCAAGGGTTGCGAACTCAAGGTCTTCAAAGGGGAGCCTTCTGAGGCTGTCGAGGGCGGCAGGGACATCGACGCGGCCTTCCTTTACTGCCTGGAGAAGTTTTTCCAGAAGATTGACATTCATGGGTTACGGCCTGTGAGGGTTTTTGAGATTATCTGCGGCACATCCAGCAGGAAAACAGGCCTTCCGTCGCCGAGGACTGTTATTCCGGAGGCCTCCCGGAGCTTTGATATCGGGGGCAGGAGCGGCTTTACATATGCGTCTATCTCGTCGCTGAAGTCGTCCACGACAAGCCCGGCAAGAATCTTTTCACCGGCGCTTCCGTAAGTCCCTTTGATATCAAGGACGATAAGCGTCCTCCTCAGCCTGGATTCTGTTTTTATGCCGAAGGCCGCCGCGAGAGAGACGACCGGAATTTGAGTCCCGGCGTACTCGTAAAGCCCTGTCTCGAGCTCTTTTGTTTCCAGCTCTATTACTTTTTCTATTCTGGAGATCGGCACGAGGAACTGCTCGCCGCCTGTCTCCACAAGGAGCGCCTTTGTGATGGAGCTGGTCCTGGGCATCTCCATTATTATCTTCGTGCCAAGGTAGCGCTTTGATTCTATCTCAAGCGAGCCGCCGAAGCTCTCGACCGCCTCTTTTACGACATCCATGCCTACGCCCCTGCCGGAGATGGAAGTGACCGTCTCGGCGGTGCTGAGGCCCGGCAGGCAGATGAGCTTCAACAGCTCGCGGTCAGCCATGCTTTCTACCTTTTCGGCAGAGATGCCCCTTGAGACGGCTTTGGCCTTGAGCCTTTCCCTGTCTATGCCCCTGCCGTCGTCCGAGACTTCGATGACGACCCTGTCCTTCCTTGTAACGGCTTTTATGCTGATAACCGCCGGGAGCGGCTTGCCAGCTTTTTTTCTTTCTTCTGTCTGCTCTATGCCGTGGTCAATGGCGTTCCTTATGATATGCACAAGCGGTGAGCCGAGCCCTTCGAGTATCGTCCGGTCGAGACTTATATCCATCCCCTCTGTAGTAAAGGAGACCTCCTTGCCGGTCTCCTTCGCCAGGTCTCTTACAAGCCTGGGAAGCCCTGCCGCGAGGTCCTCAAGCGGGAGCATTCTCGCGAAGATTATGGTGTCATGGAGGCTGTTTACCGTTTTGCCGAGCTGGTGTACCCCGTTCTTGAATTCTACAGACCTGGAGCCGTGCGTCAAGGTCTTGAAAGAAGAAAGGGTCATGAAGAGGTCGCCAACCGTAGCCAGCAGCTCGTCAAAGAGCCTGCCCTCGACCTTCATTACGCTCGAAAGTTTGAGACCCTGCCCGCCAGAGGCGAGGGCTGCTGCGGGAGCAGGCGGCATCCGGGCGGCCTGCCCAACGGCGGCCGCCTTGAGAGAGGCGAGAAGCGCCGAGACATCGATGTCGAGCGGCTCGTCGGCGCGAACGCGCTCAGCTAGCGTCTTCATGGTATCGAGACACTTGAGGAGTACTGTCGTTATCTCTTCAGAATTGGCAAGAGCGCCTGAGCGCAATTTGTCGAGCAGGTCTTCTTCGGCGTGGGCGAGCAGCATCATGGGCTCGTAGCCCATCGAAGCGGACATGCCCTTTATGGAGTGGTAATGCCTGAAAAGGTTGTCGAGGACAAAGCTGTCCCCTGGGTTTTGTTCGAGTGAGAGGAGCCCGGTTTCAATGCCGGAAAGGTGCTCGCCCGTCTCCTGGAGGTAGAGGGCTTTATATTTTGAGACATCCATTTGAAGTTATTGGCAGGGCGCGCCTCAGCCCTGAAAAGCGGTTAGCAGGCTGCCGAAAAAGACGGAGCTTAGGAAACGGAAGGCGCGCGCATCAAGTACGCCTCGTTCCCGCATCCGTACTCCCCGCGGGCGGGTACTTACTTGCAACCTGTCACTGGTTCGGGCGTTTTCAACAACCTGTCAAATGATGCTGTTCAGGGTATTGAGGACCTTGGCCTCGGACAGGGGCTTTATTATATAGCCCGACGCTCCTGACCTTATGGCCTCTTCGACTATCGGCTCGTACCCGAGAGAAGTGCACATGACTATCTTGAGCGGAAGGTTCAGGGCCGATATTGCCTTGGCTGCCTCAAGCCCGTTCTTGACAGGCATGACCACATCCAGTATAACCAGGTCCGGCTTGAGCTCGACAGCCATGTCGAGGGCCTCCGCGCCGTTCGCGGCCTCACCCACTACGGTGTAGCCGGCTCCAAGGAGGATATCCCTGAGGGCTGTCCTGAAAAATTCCGTATCGTCCGCGATGAGCACTTTTTTAGGCATGGTCTTCCGTTGAAAGCAGTCTCGTAGTTTCGTTGAAAAGTGCCTGCCAGTCTATTATATCGACGGGGCCTTCGGCGGCGTATATCCTGCCTGAGGTATAAAGCCCCTTTTCACCGGTCGTCCTGCCCTTTAATTCTTCGTCCCAGATGAATGACACCTGTGAAGAGCCTATATCGATGCCGAGAAGCCTGCCTTTGACGCTGAGTATTATTATCTTGTGACCCGCTCCGGCGGTTTCCGTGAAATCACCGAGCGCGCCGCTCAGGTCGATTACCGTAACCGGCTCGTTCCTGAAAGATACGATGCCGGAGACAAACCCGCTTCTTCCGGGAAGGAACGGGAGCTTTTCCTGCTCTATTATACCGGCAACGGCTTTCGTATCAAGAGCAAACCGGCCGCTGCCGAGGCTTATTATGAGTTTGTCGCCTTCCATATTAAAGGTTGAACCTGGCGGCCACGGTCTTCAGCTCCTTTGAGAGCTCGGAGAGCTTTTCTGAAGCGGCCATCGTCTCGTTTATGGCGGCCCCATGCCTTTCGACCGCGGACTCGACCTTTTCCGTGCTCGAAAGGTTCTCTCGCGCGATATCAGCGACCTGTTCTATTATCGCGACCGATTTTTCGACCTTTTCTTTCTGCTTGTGCGTGAGGCCGAGTATCAGCGTGGCCTTCTCAGCCACTTCAGAGGTGTAGTTGGTGATGTCCACGAGTATCTCGCGTATTTTGCGGAGGTCGTCCCTGCCGCCCTTCAAGTTGGAGGTGCCTTCGCTGGCCGAGTACACGACCCTCTCGACCTCGACTTTAAGCTCCTTCACGATGAGGGAAACATCCTGGACGCTGTTGTTGGTGTTGTCCGCGAAACGGCGCACCTCTTCGGCGACCATTGCGAAGCCCCTGCCGTGCTCGCCTGCCTTTGACGCTTCTATCGTGGCGTTCAGCGCAAGAAGGTCTGTCTGCCGGGATATATGAGTTATGACATCGAGTATTTTGGGTATGTCGTTGAGCTTGTCTTTAAGGCGTATGGCCGCGAACTCGGTGTTCTCAATGCCCTTGAATATGGTCTCCATCTTCTCCATCGCCGAGGTGGCGGTCGTGGCGCCCCTTTGCACCATGGAGTTGACCTTCTGCGAGGCGTTGGCGCTCTCGGTGACCCTGTTGGCCACTTCGTCCGCCAGCTCGGTCATGTTCTTTACCGTCGAAGAGACATCTCCGATGTGGTTGGCCTGCTCGAGCGCTCCGTCGAATATGGCGGAGGTGCCGGAGATGACTTCCTTTGAAGTCTCATGCCCCCTTGACACTACGGAGGAAAAAGACTCCTGCGCTTCGGCAAGGTTCGTGACCGTAGACTTGAGCTGTACGACGAGGGCGCGAAGGCTTACCGCCATCATGGAGACCGCCTCTTCGAGGTCGGCGACTTCGTCCCTTATGAAACCGGTGTCCGCGTCCGCGCCGAGGCCTGAGGCAACCGTGAGGTCGCCCTTGCTTATCCTCTGCGCCATCGAGGTGAGCCGGTTGATGTGCCTGGAGAAGCTGCGGGTGAAGACCGAGCCCAGGATGAGGCCGATGAGGATCGCGACAAGAAAGCTCAGGGGCTGCTTCAGCCATTCGGCCACATCGAGCATCTCGACGAGATTTGGGACAAAGGCAGCGGCAGCGACCACCACTATGAACCCGAGGATGAACTTGTAACCTACAGGTACTTTTATATTCACGGCCTGCCTTTCTTTTGATACAACCGGCATATTATAATTCTCTTTCAAATCCATTGTCAATTAAGAAGACCTATTGGTATTTCGCTGGAAATGCCGCTTTACTTGAGGATGATAATCGAAGACGGAAATGGGTTGAGAACAGGGGTGCGTTGCGGGCGAAATCCGACACGGTGGGCTGTGCCCTTCAAATGACAGAGTAAACTCGAACCCCAGTTCGTAGGTTGGGTTAGCGAAGCGTAACCCAACAAACATTTACACCACTGAGATGGTGGGCGCGGCCCACCCTACAATTAAAAATGCTCGAATCCCAGCTTCTTCAATTCCATCGGGTCTCCGTCCTCGTCGAGCACGATTATCACCTGGTCCTTCTTGCGGCCCATTATCCTGCCGATTGGCGTCATAGGAAGGCCGAGTTTTTTTGAAAGGGCCGATATCTTCCTGAGATTTTTCTCAGGTGAGGTGAAAAGCAGTTCATAGTCTTCGCCGCCGGTTAAGGCGAAGTCCAGAAGAGGGGATTTGCCTGTCCTTTCGCCGTATGCCTTGAGCTCATCAGATATTGGCAGCGAGCTGAGATAAATCACTGCCGACCTTTTGCTCTCGACGCACATCCTTTTGAGGTCCAGGGCTACCCCGTCGCTTATGTCCATCATGGCTGTGGCGAGCCGTGCCTTTGCGAGAGCCTGCCCAGCCTTGAGCCTCGGAACAGGGTCGAGGTGTTTTTTGACAGAGTCTTTCCACGGCACTCGCTTTGAGGCCAGCCCGTCATGGCTGGCGAGCGCCTTGAAGCCAAGAGCCGACCCTCCCACGGTCCCTGTTACGAAAACAAGGTCTCCGGCGGCCGCGCCCTTTCTGTAGACGACTCTTTTGGACGGAGCTTCGCCGATAACCGTAGTGGATACCGTCATTTCATGGCCCGCCTTCGCGGTATTCCCGCCTGCGAGCACGCAGCCCGATTCACGGGCAACGGCACTGAGGCCCCTGTACAACTCGTCTATGAACTTTTTTGGAGTGCCGGGCGTAAGGGCAAGGGAGACGAGGAAGAAAAGCGGCTCCCCGCCCATGGCGGCTATATCGGAAAGCGAGATGGAAAGGGCTTTCCTGCCCAGAAGATAAGGCGGGGTGTAGCCTCTTTTGAAATGAGTGTTCTCGATGAGGATATCGGTGGTTGCCAGAAGGGCGGCCCCGCCCTTCTGCACCGAAACGCTTGTATCATCGCCTATGCCCTTCAGGAGGCGGCTGTGCCGCCCTGCAAACCTTTCGGCAAGACTCTGTATGAGTCTATCTTCTCCGAGCTTTTCAAGGAGCATGCGAGGCCTTTCAGGGCCTCGCGTGTTTGCGGCCCTGCGCCTTTGTCTTCACCTTGCTGCTTGGCTTCTTGGGCGTCGGGAGCTTGTGCTTCTTGAAGATGACCTTGAGCACATCGTCCATGTGCTTGACGAATATGAAGTTTATCCTCTTCCTGATATCCTTCGGGATGTCCTCTATGTCCTTCCTGTTCCTGTCCGGGAGGATGATATTCGTTATCTTGGCACGGAGCGCGGCCAAACACTTTTCCTTTACGCCGCCTATGGGCAGAACGCGTCCGCGCAAGGTTATCTCGCCGGTCATGGCGATGTCCTTGTCAATCGGAGTCTGCGTGAGGGCGGAGATCAGGGAAGCCGCCATTGTTATGCCAGCCGACGGGCCGTCCTTGGGGATAGCCCCTGACGGCACATGTATATGTATATCGAGGTCCTTGTAGAAGTCCGGCTTGAGCTTGAAGAGGTCTGCCCTTGCCCTCGCGTACGAAAGCGCCGCGTGGGCGGATTCCTTCATGACATCGCCAAGGTGGCCGGTAAGCGTGAGCTGGCCCTTGCCGTTCATTATGGTGGCCTCTATGTAGAGTATCTCCCCTCCTACAGGCGTCCACGCAAGCCCGGTCGCCACTCCTATCTCGTCGACCTCCTGCTCAGCCTCGGGTATGAACTTGGGTATGCCCAGGAGCTCCTGGACGACCTTCGGGGTCACATTCGTTACGGCCGTCCTGCCGGAGGCTACCTTCTTGGCGACCTTTCTGCAGATGGCCGCTACTTCGCGCTCCAGGTTACGCAGGCCCGCCTCCCTGGTGTACTCGGCGATTATCTTCTTTACCGCTTCATCCTGCATGGTGATGAACTTCCTGGAAAGGCCATGCTCCTTCACCTGTCTGGGAAGGATGAATTTCTTGGCTATTTCGAGCTTTTCCTCCTCGGTGTAGCCCGGGAGGTTTATGATCTCCATCCTGTCGAGGAGCGGCTCGGGAATCGGGTCGGCCATATTGGCCGTCGTTATGAACATGACCTTCGAAAGATCGAAGGGCAAGTTCAGGTAATGGTCGCTGAAGGCGTAGTTCTGCTCGGGGTCCAGGACCTCCAGAAGCGCGCTCGACGGGTCTCCCCGGAAGTCCATGCCAATCTTGTCTATCTCGTCCATCATGAAGACGGGGTTGTTCGTCCCGGCCTGCTTTATGCCCTGGATGATGCGCCCGGGCAGAGCGCCGACATAGGTCCGCCTGTGGCCTCTGATCTCGGCCTCGTCTTTTATGCCGCCCAACGATATGCGGACGAAGTTCCTGCCCATCGCCTTGGCAATGGAGCGGCCAAGCGAGGTCTTGCCCACGCCCGGGGGGCCGACGAAACAGAGTATCGGCCCTTTTGTCTTGGGCTGGAGCTTTCTTACGGCAAGGTATTCGAGTATCCTCTCCTTGACCTTTTCGAGGTTATAGTGGTCCGTATCAAGGACCTTTTTTGCCTTTTCTATGTCTATCTGATCTTTTGTCTGCTTTGCCCAGGGCAGTTCGACGAGCCACTCGAGGTAGGTCCGAATCAGGGCCGCCTCGGCAGCGTCAGGGTGCATCATCTCAAGCCTGTCAACCTGCTTGAAGGCCTCCTTATCGACATCAGGGGGCATCTTGGACTTTTTGATCTTGTCCCTGAACTCGTCGAGCTCTTCGGTAGGCTCTTCCATGTCGCCGAGCTCGTTTTTTATGGCCCTCATCTGCTCGCGCAGATAGTACTCCCGCTGGGTCTTGTCCATCTCCTCTTTTGCCTGGGACTGGATCTTGACCTGCATCTGGGCTACCTGGAGTTCCTTGATGAGGTAGTCGTTGACCTTCTCGAGGCGCTTTATCGGGTCGAGGGTTTCCAGCACGGACTGGGCTTCGTCTATCTTGAGGCCCAGATTGGCGGCAACCAGGTCGGCCATCCGGCCGGGGTCGACGATGTTATCGAGGACCATCATGACTTCCTGGAAAACGACCTTGCCCAGGGAAGCGAGCTTTTCAAGCTGCTCCCTGACATTGCGCATGAGGGCCTCTATCTCGACTGGCACAGGCTCGACGGCCGGCTCCTTTATCTTGTCGATGTTGACTGTGTACGATGGCCTTGTCTGCGCAAAATCCTTTATCTGGGCGCGGCTCAGGCCCTGCACCAGGATCTTCACCCTGCCGTCCGGGAGCTTGAGCATGCGCATTATCATGCAGACCGTCCCGGTTTTGTACAGGTCCTCGGGGTCCGGGTCTTCCTTGGTTATGTCCCTCTGCGTGGCCGTGAATACGAGCCTGTCCTTGGTGAGGGCGGAGTCGACCGCGTTAATCGACCTTTCCCTGCCTACAAAAAGAGGCACTATCATGAAGGGGAATATGACTACATCCCGGACCGGCAGCAGCGGCAGAGCATCGGGTATCTCCAGCTGCTCCTCTTCTCTTCTTTCTTCTGCCATGAACATTTCCTCTCTTTTTTGCCCCGTACTTGAGGCCGGAGCACCAGGAATTTTTACCGAAAAGCAGACCTTTTGTTTCTCAGGCCGACTCTATGGATACCTTCTGTTTGTTGTTGCGCTTGTCCTCCACCCTGGGCATTACGATGGTAAGCACGCCGCTGGCGTAGTTCGCCTTTATCTTCGCGGTGTCGACCGGGGATGGCAGTTCGACCGCCCTGAAAAGCCTCCCGAAGGACCTTTCCATGCAGACGAAGTTTATCTTGTCCTCTTCGAAACACTCGAGCTTCGTGGCCCGTATGGTGAGCGTGTTCTTGTAAAGCGTTATGTCTATGTCTTCCTTATTCACCCCCGGCAGCTCTATCTCTATGACCAGGTCGGTGGGCGTGGTGAACAGGTCCAGCGGGGGCACATGCGTTATCGGTTCAGGGGCCAGGAGGCCAGCCTCATCGCCGAGGCACTCGAAAAGAAACTGGTTAAGGTTCTCGATCCTGATGGGCGTCTGAGAGGGTTTCCTGGATATCTTTGCCATAACGGATGGTACCTCAAAGAATGTTAGTTTTTGATGTTCCTGAGAAACTTCCTCAAATCCGCCTTCAAATCTGGCCGCTTCAGGGCAAGAGAGATGTTGGCCTTTAAAAACCCAAGCTTGTCTCCGGCGTCATAGCGCGTGCCCTCGAACTCAAAAGCGAAGACATCCTGCGTGCGAATCAGTATCTTCAAAGCGTCGGTGAGCTGTATCTCCCCGCCTTTTCCGGGCTTCGTCTCTTCAAGCGAATTGAATATCCCGGGCGTGAGTATGTACCTGCCTATTATGGCGAGGTCGGACGGCGGGTTGGACTTCGGCTTCTCCACGAGGTCCAGCACCTTGTATACGCCCGGGGCCACTTTCTTGCCCTTTATAACGCCGTACAGGTGGGCCTGGCTCTTCGGGACTTTCTGCACGGCCAGTATGCTCGTGCCGTATCTCTGGAAGACCTCGACCATCTGCTTCATGGCCGGGGTCTTCGAGTCTATTATATCGTCGCTCAGGAAAACGGCGAATGGCTCGTTATTGATGAGGTTCTTCGTAATGCCTATTGCGTGCCCCAGCCCGAGCGGCTTTTTCTGCCTCGTGTAGGCGAAGTGAACCATGCCCGAGACATTCTCTATCATCTTGAGGAGTTCTGTCTTGTCCCGCTCACGGAGGAGCATCTCAAGCTCGAACGAGGTGTCGAAGTGGTCCTCAATCGCCGTCTTTCCCATTCCGGTTACTATTATAATCTCGGAAAGGCCGGATGCCTTGGCCTCCTCTACTGCGTACTGAATAAGAGGCTTGTCCACAAGGGGGAGCATCTCCTTGGGAATAGCCTTGGTCGCGGGAAGGAACCTTGTTCCAAACCCGGCAGCCGGAAAAACAGCCTTCTTTATCTTCATTATTCCCCTTTACGAGTCCTTTCCTGATGGCTATACGGGGTCCTGCGGACAAAGGACTTTTATTATATCTGAAAAATTATTATAACGCTATTCAAGGGTGGCTTTGTGAAGATTTAAAAAAAGAACCGGGCCGTATCATGGGGGATGATAATAAGTTTTCCCTTATAAGTCAAGCAGTGGAGGTCAGGAAAGGGGCGTTAAGCCAGCGTACTTGATGGCGAGTTTTTTGAGCCCTGCCTCCTTGAAGTTCACGGTGACCTTCAGGTCCTGGCCCGCCCCGCTCCGTTCGCGGATTATACCGACCCCGAAGCTCGGGTGAGTCACCTTCATGCCGACTCTCCAGGGCTGGGACTGGTCTCCCTGCACCGGGGCATCCGGCTCATGCTGGCCGCCTTCAGGGGTATAGTAGACTTCGTCAGGGGCGGTGAAGACTGTTTTACGGACCGGCTTTGGCTCCTCGTTCACAACATCGATGTGCTCAGGGTCTATCTCGTCTATGAACCTCGACCTTACCTGATACCTTGATTCGCCGTAGATATTCCTGGCGCGGGCTGAAAACAGGTACAGCTCTTCCCTTGCCCTTGTCATGCCAACATAGCAGAGGCGTCTTTCCTCCTCTAACTGTTCCGGGTCGTCGGCGCTCCTTGAGTGGGGGAAAAGCCCCTCTTCCATGCCGACGAGGAATACGGCCTTGAACTCAAGCCCCTTGGCCGAATGGAGCGTCATGAGCGTGAGCCTGTCAGACTTCTCCTCGTAGTTGTCGATGTCGCTTATGAGGGCGACGCTGTCGAGGAAGTCGGACAGGGCGGCCCCGGGGTTCGCGGCTTCAAAGTCTTTTATGGCGGATATGAACTCGAAGAGGTTTTCCACCCGTTCCGTGGCCTCTTCAGTGTTCTCCTCCTGCCACATCATCATGTAACCGGCGTCCTCAAGGAGCCGCAGGGCCAGCTCATGCAGGGCCATCTTGCCCATATGCACACGGAAGCTGTCGTACGCCTCGATAAAGTCTTTTACCCTGGTCTTTGCCAGCAGTTTCCTGTCCTCAGCCTCCCTGAAGGCTTCGAGCAGAGGTATATTCAGGTCGTTGCTTATGGCGATGACCCTGTCCATCGTCGCCTTGCCTATCCCTCTGGGGGGCTTGTTTACTATCCTCTGGAGGCTGATGGAGTCGTTAGGGTTCGAGATTATCCTCAAATAGGCAAGGGCGTCCTTTATTTCCATCCTGTCATAGAACCTGACGCCGCCTACGATTGTATAAGGGATGCCCTCTCGTATGAGCAATTCCTCAAAGACCCTGGACTGCGCGTTCGTCCTGTAGAAGACGGCGCAGTCCTTGTATGAAAAAGACTTCTCTGAAAGCCGGGCCCGCAGCTTTCTGACCACGGCCCTGGCTTCGTCGTACTCGTCCCTGGCCTCCTCGTGCAAGAGGGGCTGCCCCTCGTGGTTTTCAGTCCACAGGGTCTTCTTGAGCCGTTTGGCGTTGCGCTCGATCACTGAATTGGCCGCTGAAAGTATGTGCCTCGTGGAGCGGTAGTTCTGCTCGAGCCTCAGCACGGTTGCGTCCGGGTAGTCCTTCTCGAAGTCGAGGATGTTCGCTATGTCGGCCCCACGCCAGGCATAAATCGACTGGTCAGGGTCTCCCACGGCCAGGAGGTTCCTTGAGCCCGATGCAAGCATGCCCGTCAGAGTGTACTGGGCCCTGTTCGTATCCTGGTATTCGTCTACTAGAAGATACTGAAAGTGATTTTTGTAGCGGTCAAACACATTCGGGTGCTGGCGCAGAAGATTTATGGGCTCGCAGATGAGGTCGCCGAAGTCGAGGCAGCCCATCTCCCTGAGTTTTTTCTGGTAGAGGGTGTAGACTTTGGCGACGCGCTCGGCGATGAAGTCGTCTACCGTCTTCGCGTACTCGACCGCGCCGATGTTCTCGTTTTTCGCCTGATTTATCCGGGAGAGCATGGCCTTGGGAGCGACCGTCTTTTCATTGAGCTTGAGCTCGGCCATGACCTGCTTTATGAGAGAGAGCTGGTCGTCGTCGTTGTAGATGGTAAGGTCGTTTTGCAGGCCCAGTACCCTGGACTCCCTCCTCAATAATCTCAGGCCCAGGGAGTGGAATGTGCCGAGCCACAGGGACTTCGCGCTCGCCCCGATAAGGTGCGCGAGCCGCTCCCGCATCTCACCCGCGGCCTTGTTCGTGAAAGTCACGGCAAGTATGCTCTCAGGCGCGATGCCGAGCTTTTGCACGAGATAGGCTATCCGCGCCGTGAGGACGCGGGTCTTTCCGCTTCCGGCGCCTGCCAGGATAAGAAGAGGCCCGTCGCCAAAGGTGACGGCCTCCATCTGGGTTGGATTTAGTGATTTTAAAAAGGGCATAAGTTATAGGCCGCTGAAAAAGTCCATCTGCGTCGTTGTCGTCGTCGCTCGTCATTGCGGCGTACATACAGAGTACGCCTCACTCCTTGCTCCTCGACGCCTTGCATATGGAGCTTTTTGAGCAGCCTGAATAAAATCAATTTTGTAATCCGGTTAAAAAGGCTACCCTATTTTTTAACACGAAAAGGGGGGTGGGGGCAATGGGGGATATCGGGAAAGTAAGGTCGGGTAGGCTGCGCCCACCATTTCAGGCTTTTTGTGCCAAAAAACCTTTTGTGCGTTGCCGTAATCGAAATGCCTTACAAAAAAACCATGCAACACGGCTGTCGCAGCTCTTTGTAACAGGGCTCTGCGCGCTTATCTCCTCCCCTATCCGCTAATCTCGCCCCTGAGGTCGCTACGCTCCCACGGCCCCGGCGAGATTCGCCCTTCCTCCCTTAGGCGCGCTCCGCCCTGTTACGAGGTATGTGTTTAAAGACAACACAAAACTGAGCTCCCTCTCCCCTTGTGGGAGAGGGGGTACTTACTCCCCCAGCGCCTCCAGCACCTCATCAACATGCCCGGCGACTTTCACGCCATGCCATGCCTTTTTAACTATTCCCTTTTCATCTATCAGGAAAGTAGACCTTATTATGCCCATGGACTTTTTCCCGTACGAGGTCTTCTCTCCATACGCGCCGTAAGCAAGGGCGATCTTACGGTCTTCATCCGAAAGGAGCGGATACGGTATTGTGTGCTTCTCCCTGAATTTTTTGTGCGAGGAGATGGAATCAGGGCTTACGCCGAGAACAGCGGCGCCCTTCAGGAGCCTTGCCATGTTGTCCCTGAAGTCGCAGGCCTCCTGAGTGCAGCCAGGCGTATTGTCCTTGGGATAGAAGTACAGGACCAGAGGCTTGCCCTTGAAATCCTTGAGAGAATAGGTCTTCTCATTGCCCTGCTCGTCTATGCCGGGCAGCTTGAAATCAGCCGCGCTCTTCCCTTCTAATACCATTTGGTCTTTCCCTCCCGGCGAAAATTTGAAGGAATCTTAGCAGAATTCTGTCTGATTGTCTCTGAACGGAAGGCAAAAAAAGGCAGGTTCTCAGGCCGTGACCATCATATAGACCATCTCGGATTCAACGGCGACCTCCATGATGGCGTGCTCCTCGCCGGGCTCGATGATGAGGCACGACCCTGCCGCAAAGAGTACAGGCTTCCCGTTCACATGGAAAGTTATCTCGCCCCGGACGCAGTAGAAGACCTCTGTTGCGTCATGCGCATGGGCCGAGGCCGAAGAACCCGGCTTCAGGACTATCTGGCTTATATGGCGTACGCAGCCCACGCCCTCCGGCACGAGGAGCTTCTTTTTAAGCCCGGGGTCGTGGGAGACAGGCTTTTCTTCAGCTTTTTCAAGGGTATGGAGTTTCATTGGAAGGCCGGTCATTGCAGCCCGGCGCCGGTCGTGTCTGTCACCAGCACAGGGGTAAATGATGAAAGCAGGGAGCCGTCGCCGAGCTGGCCGGACGAGTTCGCCCCCCAGCACATGACCCTGTTGCTGGAAAGGAGCGCACAACTATGGAACAGGCCTGCCGTTATCTGGGTAGCTGAGTTGATCCCGCTTACCGTTACCGGAAACACTGTCGAAGAAGAAGACGCCCCGGCCCCCGGAGGCACGAAGCTGAAGGTCGTTAAGTTGCCTAACTGCCCGCTTCCGTTCTCTCCCCAGCACCTGACAGTATTGTCGCTTGAGATGAGCGCGCAGGAATGATCGAGCCCGGCGGCGACGACGCCGGTAGCGGAAGTTATCCCGTTTACGGTCAACGGGTCGTTAGATGTGGTTTCAAAGACCGGAGCAGGTGTGAATACTACAGTCCACGCCGACCCGAGCTGGCCTGAAAAGTTATTTCCCCAGCACCTTACTCTCGTGCCCGGAAAACTGACCGATACGCAGGTGTGGTTTCCGCCGGCGGTTATATTGACCGCGGACGCGACCGATGTGGCAATAACCGGAACATTCGACCTTGACCCGGGAAGGAGAACGGAATTACCGAGCTGTTCCAGCACATTGGAGCCCCAGCACCGCACAGTCCCGTCCGTGAGCACCGCGCAGGTATGGATGCCTCCGGCGGCAATCGCGGCTACGCTGGTTATGCCGGAAACCGCAACCGGAAGGCTCGAATCGTTGTTTGTCCCGTTGCCGAGCTGGCCGTTAAGGTTGTTGCCCCAGCACCGCGCGGTCCCGTCCGCGAGCACGGCGCAGGTATGGTTGCCTCCGGCGGAGATTCCTGTGGCGGCAGTTATGCCCTGGACCTGCACGGGGACGCGGGAGCCTGTGGTCGTGTTGTCGCCGAGCTGGCCGTCGGCGTTATTGCCCCAGCACCAGACCGTGCCGTTTGAAAGCCGGGCGCAGGTATGGCTGCCCCCGGCTGAGACCTGGACGGCGTCTGTTATGCCCGTGACCAGCACCGGAGAAGGGGAGTCGAAAACGGTATCATTGCCGAGCTGACCGGATGAGTTCCGGCCCCAGCACTTGACCGCGCCGCTGGAGACCGCGCATGAGTGGTTGTCTCCGGCTGAGACCGACGAGGCCAGCAGAAAGCCCGAACCAGAGCCTCCGGCGTCAAGCGAGAGGTCCCCGCAGCCCGCCAGCAGGGCGGCGATGACCGTCAAAAATGAAAAAAATATTGGAATTTCGCGGTATCCTGGAAAACGCATAGTATCCAGTATGCCCCTGAAAAAGTCCTTGTCAAGGCGGCTTCCCCGCAAAGCTGCCCTATTGACATCGACAGAGAGAACATGCTATTTTTGAAAGGGAATTCTTCATCCCGGGGACCCGATGAGCAAAGGAAAAATCTTAGTAGTAGACGACGACGCTTTTTTCAGGGCCCTCTGCTCGGACATACTGACGAGTGGAGGTTTTTTTGTCAAATCGGCGTCCACAGGGACAGAGGCCCTGGGCCTGGTCGATAACGAGTCGTTCGATATCGTCATTACAGACCTGGTAATGCCCGTGGTAAGCGGCATGGAAGTGCTGGAGCGCACCAAACAGCACAACACCCTTACCGATGTCATCGTCATAACCGGCCACGGCTCGATCGAGACGGCCATAGCCGCCCTGAAGGCCGGGGCCTTCGATTACATAAGAAAGCCGCTCAACGAAGACGAACTGCTGCACACCGTATCGAGCTGCCTTGAGAAGAAAAAGCTCCTTGAAGAGAACCAGGAGATGCGCCAGTCCCTGAAACTCTTCGAGGTGAGCCGCGCCATAACGACCACCCTCGACATAAACAAACTCTACAACCTCGCGCTCGACGCGCTCCTTCAGCTCGTGCCAGGCGAGGCCGGGATAGTCGCGTTCTACGAAAATGAGGGCAAGTCCCTTGAGATAAAAGCTACCAGACACCTCAACAGCTATGACTGCGACAGGATAATGGAGGTCTTCAAGCACCGCTTTGAAAGGGACCTGAAGGGGCTTTTGAACATAAGCGTCATCGAAAAGCCCGAACTCCCTCCGGCGGAAAATGAAGTGCTGCGCGATTACAGCTCTTTCATGGTCGCCCCTCTCATGAAGGGCCAATCCCCAATCGGCTACCTCGTGATACTCAGCAAGGCCGGAAAGGGCGGCTACACGCTCCGGGACATAAAGAACGCCTCCTTCGTGGCCGAGCACTCGGCAGGGGCCTTCGAGAACGCCCAGAAGTACGCTGAAGCCAAGGAGATGGCCTTCATCGACTCCCTCACGAACCTGTATAACTCCAAGTATCTCGATCTTGTTCTGGAAAAGGAGATAAAAAGGGCTGACAGGCTCATGATGCCCGTGACCGTCCTTTTCCTCGACCTGGACAACTTCAAGCGCGTGAACGACGGGAACGACCACCTCGTCGGCTCAAAGATGCTGGTCGAGCTCGGCAAGATACTCCTGAAATGCGTAAGGGAGGTCGACACCGTAATAAGGTACGGAGGGGACGAGTTCGTCGTGATACTCGTTGACGCGGATTATGATGTTGCCATGAGGGTCGCCGAGAGGATACGGGCTACCATAGAAAGGCACGAGTTCATCCAGGAAGAAGGGCTCAAGCTCAAGATAACCGCCTCGATAGGGGTCGCCACCTACCCCATACACACCCGCGATAAAAAAGAGCTGCTGAAGACTGCGGACAAGGCCATGTACAGGGCAAAGGACATGTCTAGGAACACCGTCTACCTCGCGCCCGTTCCAGGCCAGCCAGCCGCAAAGTAGCTCCACCTGAAGAAACTCTGATTAATTATGTTTCTCTGTCATTCTGAGGGAGCGAAGCGACCGAAGAATCTCGTAACTTGCTGATTTATTTAGATACGAGATTCTTCCCCTTCGCTTTGCTCAGGGCTTTGGCTCACACGCTCAGAATGACATACTGTTACGAATTAATCTGAGTTTTACTTAATTTATTAAAAGCTGCGTTTCGCCTACTGTTCCTCCCTCAACTCCCCCTTTAACGCCTTTATATCCGTTGCCATCTTTTCGGTAATGCCCGGCACTTCCATGAGTTCGGGAACTCCCGCGTTGACCATTGCCTCAAGGTCGCCGAACCTGTCGAAAAGCGCCTTTTTCTTCTTATCACCAATGCCCGGCACCTTTTCTATGAGTGAGGCCATCTCCTTTGACCTGAGTTTGCGGTGATACGAGATGGCGAACCTGTGTACCTCGTCCCTTATCCTCCTCAAAAGGAGGTCAGGCTTCGAGCCTTCCCTTAAAAGTATCGGGTCTTTCACATTCGGAAGGAATATTCTTTCGCCCTTTGACTTTACGCCTCTTTTTACGGCGTCAGGCTCATCACTGTCTTTCGCCAGCGCCCTTACCTCAACGCCCTTTACCCCGAGTTCGTCCAAGACCTGCAAAGCTATATTGAGCTGGCCCTTGCCGCCGTCCATCAATACAAGGTCAGGCATCTGTAGCCCGTTCTCTTTTTCAGGCTCTTCGGTCTTCCTGAATCTTCTTGAAAGAACCTGGTGCATCATCGCGTAGTCGTCAGGCCCGGCAAGCCCCCTTATTTTGAAAAGCCTGTAAGAGTTCTTGTCAGGAGTGCCGCTCTTGAATGTCACCATCGCGCCGACCGAATGCTTGCCGCCGATATTCGAGATATCATAGGCTTCTATGCGGTTTGGCGTCGCCCTGAGGTGGAGTCTGCCCTTCAACTCCTCCATTATCCCGGCCTTGACCGAAGAGGCGGCATACCTTTTTCTCAGGGCCTCGGCAGCATTGGCCTCGGCCATCTTGAGGAGCCTCGTCTTGTCCCCCCTCTCCGGAAGGGTCACTGAGACCTTGCGGCCTTTCTTTTCAGAAAGCCATTCTTCGAGCAGCTCCCTGTCTTCGAGGGCCACCGGCACGATGAGCTCGTCAGGCACAGACCTGTCTCCCCTGTAGTACTGGGCTATGAAGGACGAAAGCACCTCCTCGTCAGGCAGCCCAGCGTCGTGGAAGAGGTAGTCGGCCCCGCTCACGAGTCGGCCTTCCCTTATGAAGAGCGTCTGCAGGGCAAGGCTGTCCTTCTCCCGCACGAACGCGAAAACATCCTGATCAACTGTCTTATTGGTGACGACCTTCTGCTCCTCCAGCATACCTTCAATGGCCTGTATCCTGTCCCTGAAACGGGCCGCCTTTTCAAATTCGAGGCTGGCAGCGGCCTCGTTCATCTTCTCCTTGAGCTTTTTTAAAAGCTCCCTGTTCCTGCCCTCCAGGAACATTATCGCGTTGTCTATGAGTTCCCTGTAGGCCGCCTCCGTAATATACCCGACCGCCGGGGCCGAGCACAGGCCGAGCTGATAATCGAGGCACGGCCTGGCCCTGTTCCTGAACTCGGAAGCCGAGCAGGTGCAAAGCGGGAATATCCTCCGCAGGAATTTTATCGTCTCCCTCACCTCGCGCGCAGAGACATAGGGGCCGAAGTACCTTGAGCCGTCCTTCTTCCTCAGTCTGGTCACGAGTATTCTGGGGAAAGGCTCCTTCATGGTTATCTTTATGCTCACATAGGTCTTTGAGTCCTTAAGCAGTATGTTGTACCTGGGTTTGTGCTGCTTGATGAGCGTGTCTTCTAGAAATAGCGCTTCCTTCTCGTTCGAGGTCACGATGTAGTCGATGTCAACGACCTTGGCCGCCAGAAACCTAACCGTGTACCTGCCGTCTCCGGCCTCCCTGAAATAAGAGCGCACGCGAGAGCGCAGGTCCTTTGCCTTGCCGATGTAAAGCACCTCGCCGGAGGCGTTTTTCATGATGTATACGCCCGGCGAGGCGGGGAGCCTTGCGAGCTTCTCTTCGATATTGACCGCTGTCATAAAATTAATTATCGCACAGGAATCTATTGGAATACAAACGCCGGGTAAACAGAGACTCCCCCTCTTTCCTGGGAGATTAACTCAAAACCAATAATCCACCTCATTCCCCCTTTAGAAAAGGGGGAATTTCATGTGATTGCTTATCTCGCTCCATCCTTCGGGCTTGACCCTCCGGGCCCGCGATCGCTCGGAGTTCAATTTTTGCCATCCTGCAAAAATTGTCGTCGCAAAAAACCACTCCTCGCAATGACAAGGCCTTCCAGAATAAAAAAACCCCGCCTCTTTCGAAGCGGGGTTTGAATTATATATTTAAAGGTGCATCTCAAAGGGATTGAAAATTTTCCGACCTGACGCAGAGATCAGGAAAAATAGCAATTTTTATTAAGCCTTTGCCCTCTCAAGATACTTGCTCTCCGCGGTATCGACCCTTATCAGTTCACCGGCTTCGATGAAGGCCGGGACATTCACCACAAGGCCGGTCTCAAGGGTCGCGGGCTTTGCGGAAGACGCGGCAGTGGCGCCCCTCATGAACGGGGCGGTTTCAACTATCTTCAGTTCCACGACCTTCGGCGGGTCAACGCCGACAGGCACGCCGTTGTAGTACTCGATCATGAACTTTATGTTCGGCGTGAGAAAATAGACATTGTCGCCGAGCACTTCAGCAGAGAGCGCCACCTGCTCATATGTGCCGCTGTTCATGAAGTGGTAGTCGTTGCCGTCGTTGTAAAGGTACTCCATCTCGTGCTGCTCGAGATGGGCCTTCTCGAGTTTGTCCTCTGAGCGGAACCTGTTCTCAACGCTGGAGCCCGTCTTCAGGTGCTTCAGCTTGGTCTGTACCATGCCCCGCCAGTTGCCTGGCGTTATATGCATAACTGAAATGACCCTGTAAGGCTCTTTATTGAACAGGATCGTCATACCCACTCTCAACTGTGTTGCCGGAATCATCTGCGTCTGGTGCTCCTTTCGGAATTTAAAGCAAGAGCATTATATCATAACGGATTTCTCATTTCACGAATTTCAAAACAGTCGCCTTGTTGCCCTTGCAGTTGAACTTGTCGAAGTACAGGTCGACCTTGGCCTCTATCTCGGCGGCTATGGCTTTTCTCCTGTCCTCGGGCATGGTCCATATGCGTTCTTTGAACGGGCCAAAGCCCTTTTTTCTGGTCTTGTAGATGAACTGCTCTTCAGTGTCCGTGGGCTTTCTCTCGTCGGAATGGCTGGCGACCAGATGCGCGTAGATTTCCTTCTTGAGGTCCGCCGGGAACGCCGGGTTGTCGTAGACTATGTTCTGGAAGCCTGTGGCAAGGTGCACCTCAGAGGCCCCTTTCTTCACGAACAGGTCGAACGCATCGTCAGGCAGGGTCGAAGCGCCGTGCTGGACCACGCCGGACAGATTGTAGAGCTCCCTTGAGACCTTGGAAAGAGCGCCGATTGTCTCGAAGTCGACCTTGACCTTGGCAATGGTGCCGTCCGGCAGGACGACTCCGCCGTGGGCCGTGCCTGTCTGTATGCTTATCTTGCTTATGCCCTTTTTGCCCTTGGGCAGGCTTGAGAGAAAGCCCTCCATGAAGGCGCGAAGCTCTTCTTCGGTCGAGTTCTTTCCGCCGACCTCGCCAATTTCGCCGCCGACAGAGACCGTCGTGCCAGCGGGCTCATTCGCCCTTATGAACTCGGTAAGTACGGCAGTGGTCTCGAAATTCGGCCTCTGCTGTTCGAGGACCGACGGCTTTGAGAGGTCGACCGTGGTCGAAGCGTCTATGTCTATGTTAAAGAAGTCCGCGTCTATGGCTTCTTTCACGAGCTTTTTGACATCGGCTATCTCGGCCTCTTTATTGGCGACGAACTTCTTGGCGTTTATCTGGAAGTGGTCGCCCTGTATGAATACCGGCCCCCTGTAGCCTTCTTTTATAGCGGCGGCAAGGCAGCAGGCCGTGTACTCGGCAGGCCTCTGCTCGGTGTAGCCGATCTCGCTCTTCGCTATCTCGAATATGAACGACCCTGCGTCATGCTTCATGGCCGACCTGAATATGGCCCTGGCCGTGTCATAGGTGAGGCCCCTTATATTGATGGCCGGGACGGTAAAGCCGGAACACTCGCCCCTTCCCATCGCCTCGTATAATCCCTGTATGGAAGCGGCCCTTATCCCGAGCTGGCCGCCTATGTACTTTATGAGCCTGCGCGAATAGTCGCGCACCTCGGAGTTCCCGTTGAATACCGCGTTGTAGATGAGCTTGTCGATGGCCGCTCCCCTTAGAAGCTTCTCGTCGAGCACCTCGATTGCGCCGTCTTTCAGTTCCCTGACCGCGCCCTTCAGGCCGTCAAAGATACTCCCCACAGATTTGAACTCCATAACCCCTCCTTTTAGAACCAGAGACCTGTCAATTTTTTTATAATAGGCTGTTGAGCTTATCGGACGATATACCCGAAAGTAAAGCGCGAAAAGCCGGGATACGCCTCCCGCTTCAAGGCGGCTTTATCCCGGGCCCTTAACTTCTAACACAATCAATATCTTCCATCAAGGGGAGTTAAGCAGCCCGACCGCAGGCCCGCACCTCCCGCTCAAGGCAGGTATTATAACGGATATCCGCAAGCTTGCACTGTATTATAGCAGAAGAACAAATGCTTGTTAGCCGGGTCAGGACAGAAGCTTTACGGCCATCTCAATAAGCTTTTTCGGCTCGAATGGCTTCAGGACATAGGGACAGCCGCTGCCGTTGAGGAACTCCCGGACATCCTCGCTGAATACGTCTCCGGTAAGGATTATTATCTTGTCTTTCAGGTAGGCGTGCTTCTTCAATACGCTCTCGTACAGGTCCATGCCGCCGTAACCCGGCATCTTGAGGTCGGTTATGACGAGGGCGAACTTCTCCTTCTCGATAATATCGAGGGCTTCTCTTCCGTCCCTCGCAGTCTCGACCTTGAAGCCTTCCCTCGTGAATATGTCCTGAAGGGTCTCCCTTATGGTCTTCTCGTCGTCTACTATGAGGACGCGCTTGCCGGAAAGCGGGTTGTCCTTCGCGCCTCCGGTGGCAACGGCCTTCGTGACCTCGGCCCACTGGGCCTTTTCGACTATTGGAAGCTCGACGGTAACGACTGCGCCGCCTTCCTCCACGCTCGCTATGTCAATGGTGCCGCCGTGTTCGGTGACTATGCCGTGGGTGATGGACAGGCCCAGACCCGTGCCCTTGCCGACATCCTTGGTGGTGAAGAACGGGTCAAAGACCTTGTGGATTATCTCCCTTGAGATGCCCGGGCCGTCGTCCTTAAAGGCTATCTCTACCTTGTTCCTCTTTTTCCTGGTCTTTATGAGTATCGTGCCCCGGCCGTTTGCCGCCACCATCGCGTCTTCTGCGTTGTTGATTATGTTGATAAAGACCTGCTGGAGCTGGAACAGGTCAACCATCGTGCGGGGGAGGCCTTCCTCGAGCTCAAGGATTACTTTTATATTGTTCGCCTTGAGCGAGTACTCGCGGAGCTCAATGGTGTGCTTTATGATGTCGTTTATGCAGTGGTACTCCCTCTCGGTCTTCTTCGCCCTCGCGAAGGTCAGGAGGTTCTGCACTATCTTGGCGGTCCGGAGGGACTCGTGGTAGATCTTCCTGAGCTTGTCCTTTATGTCGTCGAGCTTTTTCTCGCCGGGAGTGTCCATGAGTATCTGGCTGAATCCCATGATGCCCATCAGGGGGTTGTTGAGCTCGTGCGCGATACCCGCCACCAGCTTACCCAGTGAAGAGAGCTTTTCCGCGTGCAGGAGCTGTTCCCTGAGCATCTTCTCGTGGGTTATGTCCCTGGAGACATGCACGCTCGCCCAGACCCTGCCCTCGTTGTTGAAGACCGGGAAGGTCGTTACCTTGTAAGCGCCCTCGAATACCATGTCGTCGACTTCGGCGTCGGCTATCTCGCCGGTTGCCAGGGTCCTTGAGTGCGGGCACATATGCTTGGGCTCGTTTTTGCAGTAAAGGAGCTCGTAGCACCTTTTGCCGATGAGCTCTTCTGGCGTGGAGTTGAACTTCCTTGCAAGGGCCTTGTTTATCTTGAGTATCCTGTAGTCGGCGTCGTGGATCGAGATCAGGTCCTGTATCGCGTCGAAAGTGGCGACCCACTCTTCCTTGCTCTTTATGACCAGCTCGAAGAGCTTCTTGTTCTCTTCGGCCCTCCTCTCAAGGGAGTCAAGCATACTGTTGAAGGCGCTCGCCAGATAGCCTATCTCGTTTTGCTCCTGGACCTTTATCCTCTCGCTTATCTCGGCCTTGCCGTCCGCTATCCTCTTTATGACCTCGACATTTTTCTTGATCGGGCCGGTAATGGACCTCTTTATAAGGAGCGAAAGCAGGACGCCACCTATCGATATGGCGAGTATGCCTGAAAGTATCCACTGGTTCCTGCCGCTCCTCAGTATCTCGTACATATCGGTAAGCGAGGTCCTGATGACGAGTATGCCCCTGGCATCCTCGCTGGCATGGCATGTCTTGCACTTAGCCTTTTTTTCTATCGGAAGGAGGTAGGTGAAAAGCTGCTCGCCGCCGCTGTCGTCTATGTAGTAGACCTCGCCCTTGCTCCAGTCTTTCCTGAAACCCTCGAGGGCCTGCTTGAAGTGGGCGGAATCAACGCCTTTGGCCTTATTGACCTTCTCGTCAAGGTGGTCGGTCGCCCATTCGGGCTTTACTTCGCCGAACTCCTCTTTTACGGCGTTGATGGTCTTCATGTCCCTGAAGGCCTCTTCAACGCCGTTGCTGCGGACGATGTAGACGCTGTTTATGCTCGCGCTCTTGCCTATGGAATTGATGAGATGGCGGGCCATGTCGGCCCTTTCCTCGAGCATGTCTTCGTAGATGGCGGTAAGGATGGGCTGGGCCATGATGCGCGAGGCCCTGAGCTTCTCGTCAAGAAGCTCGCGCTCCTTGTTCCTCAGCTCCCAGAAAATGGAAAGGATGACGCCTACGGAAATGAGGCTGACTATGAGGATGAGTATTCTGGAGTGTAGACTTTTGTTGAGCATACCTGCCGAGCTGCACTTTTTTAGCTTCTGATGGAACCGCCACAGGAAGACAGAGTACAGTTTAAGCGATAAAACTTAAACTGTACCGAGATACGGGTAAACGCGCGCGGTAGCATCTCCGCTTATTTTTCGGATGTTAGTATATCGGAAGGAACTCGCGTTTATTTTAGCTTATTTTGCGGGCATTCAATAGAAAAAAATTAAAAGGCCCTTTTGCATGCTGAAAAGGGCCTTTTACCCGGGCTTGAAGCTCCGGGCCTCGTATTTTTTCCCGCCATCGCGGGCCTTTTTGATCTACTCCTCTTTCAATTCCCTGGTCATGAGGCCCAGGACTGCCTCCCTGGGCGATATCCCGCCATACAGGACGCCGTAGACAGCCTCTGTTATCGGCATCTCAACGCTGAGGCTTGCGGCCAGTTCCGCCGCGCCCCGGCAGGTCTTCACCCCTTCGGCGACCATCTTCATACCGCCGGTAATATCGGCGATCGACGCGCCCTTGCCCACCGAGACCCCGACAGTGTAATTCCTGCTCAAAGGGCCGGTGCATGTCAACACGAGGTCCCCGAGGCCTGAAAGTCCCGCAAATGTCGCCGGGAGCGCACCCATCCTTACCCCGAGCCTGCGCATCTCGGCAAGCCCCCTCGTTATGAGGGCGGCCCTTGCGTTATGCCCGAGAAGAAGTCCGTCAGATATGCCAGCGGCAATGGCGATGACATTCTTCAACGCCCCGCCGAGTTCGACCCCGATGACATCCGAGTTGGTATAAACCCTGAAGTAATTTGTGGAAAAAGAGCGCTGCACGGCTTTAGCGGCTTCCATTAATATCGATGCCGCGCAAACGGCCGCCGGAAGCCTCTGGCTGACTTCGTTGGCAAATGACGGCCCGGAAAGCACGGCTATGGCCTTGTGGCTACAGCCCTGGAGCGATTCGGAAAGTATCCCGCTCGGCGTGAGCATGCTGCCCTCTTCTATGCCCTTTGTCGCGCTCACGATTATCGCGCCGTCTTTTATGTAGGGTTTTGCCTCGGAAAAAACTCCCCTGACGCCATGCGAAGGTATGACGCTCACTATGAAATCCGCCCCTTCAACAGCGGCCTTTATGCTTGATTCGGGAGTAATCTTCTCAGAGAGAGTGATGCCAGGCAGGAACGACTCGTTCACGCGCCTTTTGGAGATGGACTCCCTGACCTCTTCTTCCCTGGCCCATAGAGTGACGGACGCGCCCCTGTCCGAGAGCACCTGCGCCAGGGTCGTGCCCCAGCTTCCCGCTCCGAGCACGGTTATTTTTTCCATCAACGCCTCCGTCGCATTACCGAGTTGAAGCTTCATACAATCAATTCTGACCATGAAAAAAAGGCCGAGTTGGCGTACCCGGCCTTTTTATATCCGGCGATACAGCCGCCCGTTACTCCTCGACTGCCTCGCCCTCATCTTCTTTTTCAGCCAGGGAAGCTATCCCTGTTATGTGTTCGTCCTTGTCAACATCCATGAGCTTTACGCCCTGGGTGTTCCTGCCAATGACCGTGACGCCCTTCATCGCTATCCTTATGATCTTCCCGGTGCTGGTGGATATCATCAGCTCGTCGGAGTCCCTCACCTTGGCGATTGCGGCAACTGGGCCGTTCTTTTCGGTTATCTTGATGTTGATCAAGCCGCTTCCGCCCCTGTTCTGGCCCCTGTACTCGGAGAACTCGGTCCTCTTGCCGTAGCCGCCCTCGGTCACGGTAAGTATGGTCGCGCCCTCCTCGACAGTCTCCATCGACACGACCCGGTCGGCGTCATCGAGCTTTATGCCCTTCACGCCCCTGGCCGTACGCCCCATCTCCCTCACCTCTTCCTCATGGAACCTTATGGCCTGGCCCATGCGGGTGCCGAGGAACAGGTCGGTCTTGCCGTCCGTGAGCCTGGCCGCTATGAGGCTGTCCCCCTCGTCGAGGTTGACGGCAATGAGACCGCCGGTGCGGATATGTGAAAAGCTCATGAGGTCGGACTTTTTCACCACGCCGTGCGCCGTTGCCATGGTGATGAAATACCCTTCCTTGAAATCGCGGACCGGCAGATAGGCCGTTATGTTCTCGCCGGGGGCCACATTAAGGATATTGACTATGGCCTTGCCCTTGGCGGCCCTTCCGGCCTGGGGTATGTCATAGACCTTGAGCGAATAGACCTTCCCCTTGTCCGTAAAAAAGAGGATATAGCTGTGGGTCGAGGCTATGAAGAGGTTCGAGACAAAATCCTCCTCTTTGGTGGTCATGCCCATCTTCCCCTTGCCGCCCCGCTTCTGTATCTTGAACAAGCTCGTCGGGTTCCTCTTTATATAGCCGCCGCTGGATATGGTTACGACCATGTCCTCCTCGGCGATGAGGTCTTCGAGGGTTATCTCGCCCGCCTCGTCGACTATCTGGGTGCGCCTTTCGTCCCCGAACCTCTCCCTTATCTCCTTGAGCTCGTCCACGACGACGCCCATGAGAAGAGCTTCGCTCGCGAGTATCTCCTCGAGGCGCGCTATCAGCTTCAGAATGTCCTGATACTCCTGGATTATCTTGTCCCTTTCGAGTGCCGTAAGCCTCTGGAGCCTCATGTCCAGGATGGCCTGAGACTGTATCTCAGAGAGCTTGAAGTTCGCGATAAGTCCGCTCTTGGCCTCCTGCGGGCTCTTCGAGGCCCGGATGAGCTTTATGACGGCATCGAGGTTGTCGAGGGCGATCTTCAAGCCCTCCAAGATGTGTGCCCTCTCTCTGGCCTTCTTGAGGTCGAATACTATCCTTCTGGCGACGACCTCGCGCCTGAACTTCACGA
>Ga0209342_10000151_pt1 | contig 73648 bp, 73 predicted proteins | sample RifCSP16_2_FD_184023 | JGI IMG/M metagenome (GOLD analysis project Ga0209342, IMG submission 184023) | Soil microbial communities from Rifle, Colorado - Rifle CSP2_sed 16_2 (SPAdes) (version 2) | ecosystem: Environmental > Terrestrial > Deep subsurface > Rock core/Sediment | place: Rifle... | reverse complement strand
GGATGCGATTCCGGAAAGCCTCGCCTAGCTCTGCGGCCGCCTCGCCGAGTACGGCTTTCGCCCGGGTGAGGGTCCGCCCGAGCACGCGCACGCCATCCACCAGCAAGGAGCTGTCACTGGGCGCATGATGGAACAAGCAGGGTACTATCAGGCACTCCACGACCTGTTGCGTGAAGAAGACGCCAAAGGGCGGAATGCCTGGTACCAAGTCCGCCACAAGGCAAACCAATTAGCTGGCTACTTGGCAGACGTGCGCCGCGCCTGGCGATTGGCAGAGTCCCGTCACGCTGAGAGCGCCAGATCGAATCAACCAAATCTGATCGTTTCCCTGGCAGAAGATCAAGAACTGAGCCCAGGCTCCGTTGAGCTTCAATGTCGCTACGCCCTGATTATCGCCACACTCAACAGCTTGGCAAGCAGTAGTCCGCCCCTCGTGGTTGCTGCACTGGTTTATGAAAGGAGTGTGGTCGTTGTCGCAAGGGATAACTTTCGCACTTCTTATGCCAGACCCTTCGCAGTGCGCGTTGGCATTAACACAAATCGCCTATCAATTCACCGCGCAGGAACTTACCGATCAGAAATGTATCGATGATGCAACAGCAGCTGCCGAGCGGATCCCTCTTGCCACGGATAAGGCCGAAGCACTGGCTGTAATATCTCGATCCAATAGGAATTTCCTTTTTGGGGGTTGTTCGACATAACGGTTGAAATTGACTAAACTGTGCGTTGTGGCGAAGCCCGGTCAGGCGCAAAAGAACGTCTTCAAACAAATCTTCGAGGATGGGTGGGCCGACTTCAAGGGCAAGTATCCCCGGTATGAAGCGGTGGACGAAGTTGTGCAGAAGAAGCTGGGGTGTGGCAACCCGGACAAGGGGCATGCGGTGTACATCTGCCCCGCATGTTTGGAAGAACATGTGGTCGCGTTCAGTTGCAAGAGCACGTTTTGCCTGTCGTGTGCGAAGGTGTACGGGCAAGAGTGGGTGGAGACGGTCAAAGGGATGCTGCATCCTGGGGTGAAGTATCGGCATTTGACCCTGACGGTACCGGAGGGGTTGCGGAAGTTGATCTACCAGCATCCCGATGAGTTGTTAGAAGGGTTGATGCAAGCGGCGCGCGGGGCGATGGACGCAGCGGTGGGGCTAGCCAAGCGACAGGCGGTCGAGCTAGGGTACATCGTGGTGCTGCAAACGGCGGGGCGCGTGGCGAACTACAACCCGCATCTGCACGTGTTGATGACGGATGGGGGTTGACGAGGGAGGGGGAGTGGCAGGCGTTAGGCTATGTTCCGTACGACTTCTTGCATCGGCAATGGCAAACCCAGGTGCTGAGGATGGTGGAGGAGAAGCTGGCGGGGGATGCCCAAGCCGCGGGGGTGGTGGCGGAGATGAGGGCGAAGTATCCGAAAGGGTTTGTCGCGCACCTCAAGGGAGACAGTGTGCCGCGCGTGAGCGAGTTAGCGCGGTACATCGTGAAGTACGTGGTCAGCCCGCCGATGGGGTTGTCGCGGATCATCAAGTATGATCGAGAGTGGGGGGAAGTGACGTATTGGTATAAGGATCACCTGAGTCAGGGGAAGAAGACGACGGTGACGGTAGATCGGGAGACGTTTATTGGACGGATGGTGCAGCACATCTTGCCGAAGGGATTTCAGCGCATCCGGTACTATGGGCTGCAAGCGACGTGCAAGTTGAAAAAGGTGCGGGCCCAGTTGGCGGTGGCGCTGCAGGGGGCGGTGCCATTAGGGATGGAGGCCGTGGTCAAGCCGGTGAAGCGGTTGACGTATCGGGAACGGATGAAACAGACGTTGGGGCGGGACCCGCAGAAGTGCTCGCAGTGTGGAGCCGAGATGTGGCTGTGGCACGTGTGGCATCCGAAGTACCGGGTGATCTACGATGCGGGTGAACGATTGAGACGAGCAGCCGAGGTGCAGGATGAGCGAACTCTACCCACTGGACGAGGTCGAACGAGCGATGCTGGGGTTGGGGGAGGAAATCTGCTACAGCTATCGTTGTTTGCAGTGTAAGCACGAAGATAAAGTGCCAGACGTAGTGATAGACGGTTTCATCGGTTCAGGTGGGGTGAAGCCGGGTCAGATGCCGCGTCTGGTTTGCCCGATGTGTGGTGGACCATTCTGTGCGGTAGGCGACTCATCCCGCGAGCGAAGCGAGCGCTAACTTGAAACTGGCGTAGTTCCGATGCTCTCCGCCCCACAACATGATCAACAGCATCATCGGCACCAGCGTGAACTCGAAGAAAATGAAGAAGATGATCAGATCGAGCGCGGCGAAGGTGCCGAGCATGGCCGCTTCGAGGAGCAGGTACAGCACGAAATACGCCTTGACGCGCTCCGTGATGCTGAACGAGACGAGCGCCGCGAGAGGGGCGAGCAATGCCGTCAGCAGCACCAGCGGCAGACTGATGCCGTCCACGCCGACGCGATAACTGACGCCGATCTGCGGAAACCAGGGAGCGATCTCCTCAAACTGATAGCCGGCCTGACCCGGCACGAATCGGAACCACGCGAGCAGGCTGAGCGCGAGCGGGATCAGTGTCGTGATAAAGCCGGCCCACCGGATGAGTTTGGCGCTGTGTTTCGGCAACGCGGCAACGTCGATCAGTCCGATGAGGGGTGAGAAAATGATCAGACTGAGGAGATTGCTGTCGAGGAATGTCATCGGAAAGCCCTTGTTCTTCAGCGCGTGAAGAGGTACAACACGATACCGAACACGGCGGCCGAGGCGAGCATGAGGATCAGGTAATCCTGAAGACGCCCCGTCTGTATCATGCGGAACTCTCGCGAGAAGCGCTTCATCCTCTCGGTCATGGAATCGACTCCGCCGTTGACGACAATTCGGTCGAATGCGCGAGTGGCCTCGGCCAGGCGCAGTGCGGTGCGCCCGATACCATGCAGGAGACCATCAATGGCCGCGCGGTCGAGCGCCGTGTAAACCCAGGTCGCGGTGGCGACCACTGGCCGGACGATCACCTTCGCGTACAGTTCGTCCCCGTAATACTTGTTCTTGAGCAGCGTGTGGATCGGGCCGAGCGCGGCGACGAGCGGGTCGGGTTGCCCGGCGGCCAACGGCCTGCGCCCGTACAGCAGCCAGGCCAGGCCCCAACCGGCCAGCGCGAGCGCAACCGAAAAGCCCATCACGCCAAAGTTGAGCGGCGCTTCGCCATATTGCTCACCCACGAAACGCAGCAGCCAGTTGTCGCCTAACAGCGGGCCGAGCAGTGGAAACTCTTCCGGCACGCCGACGAATCCGGCCAGCGCGGCGAAGCCAGCCAGCACGAGCAGCGGCAGGCCGATAGCCCATCCGGTTTCACGGGCATGTTCGGCAGCCGGGGTCCGCGGCGCGCCGCCGAACGTCAGGAACATCTGCCGCCCGACGTACAGCGCCGTCAATAAAGCCGAGGCCGAGAGCAGCAGCCAGACGTACAAGCCCCATGAGGCCGTCCCCGTTTCACGAAACGCTTCAAATGCGCCGCCGAGAATCGCGTCTTTGCTCCAGAACCCGGCGAAGATCGGCACGCCAGCCAGCCCAAAGCCGCCAATGACGAAGACTTTGAACGTCGTGGGCATGGCCCGGCGCAGCCCGCCCAGGTTGCGCATATCGCCCTCGTTCCCACAGCCGTGCATCACCGAGCCGGCACTCAGGAAGAGCAATGCCTTGAAGAAGGCGTGCGTGATGAGGTGGAAAATGCCCGCCACATATCCGCCCAAGCCGGCGGCGGCGATCATGTAGCCGAGTTGGCTGATCGTCGAATAGGCCATCACCTTCTTCATGTCCCACTGCGCGACGGCAATCGTCGCGGCGAACAACGCCGTGACCGCGCCGATCGCGGCGACGAGGGACTGGGTGAAGGGCGCCAGGTTGTAGAGCGCCTCGCTGCGCGCGATCATGTACACGCCGGCGGTGACCATCGTCGCGGCGTGGATCAGCGCCGAGACCGGCGTCGGCCCGGCCATCGCATCGGGCAGCCAGACGAACAGCGGAATCTGCGCGCTCTTGCCCGTCGCGCCGATGAAGAGCAGCAGCGTGACGAGCGTGACGACCGGCGCGCCGGCGCGGAACAGCTCCCCGGCTTGGGAGAAGACCTCGTCGTAGCGCAGGCTGCCAAACGTCACGAAGATCAGGATGACGCCCAGGATGAAGGCGAAATCGCCCACGCGGTTGACGATGAAGGCTTTGCACGCGGCGTCGGCGTTTTTCAGATCCTCGAACCAGAAGCCGATGAGCAGGTACGAGCACAACCCGACCAACTCCCAGCCGACGAACAGCAGCAGGTAGTTGTCGGCCAGCACCAGCACGAGCATCGCGACCAGGAACAGGTTGAGGTAGATGAAGAAGCGCGCAAAGCGCGGATCGCCGTGCATGTACCCGACGGCGTAAATATGGATGAGCGTGCCGACGCCGGTGACGACCAGCATCATCGTCGTCGCGAGTGCATCCACTTTCAGCGCGATGGGGATTTCAAACACCCCGATTCTCAGCCGCTCCCACAGCATGACTTCGCCGCCTTCGGGGATGTTGAGCAACGTCGCAAGCGTCCCCACCGCCACACCGAACGACAGCGCCGCTGCGCCGCAGGCGAAGATGCCGATCCACTTCTCGCCCAGCTTGCGGCCGAAGACGAGGTTGGTCAGCAGGCCCAGGATCGGAAAAGCCAGGATCAGCGGGACGAATCCGAAAGGGTTCATGCGCTCACCTCTGCAACTCGCACAGGTCGTCCACTTCGATCGAGTGCCGGGTTCGGAAGATGGTGACGATCAACGCCAGCCCAACCGCGACCTCTGCGGCGGCGACGGTGATGCTGAAGAACACGAAGACCTGTCCGTCCAACTGCCCGAAGGCGCGCGCGAAAGCGACGAAGAGGATGTTGGCCGCGTTGAGCATCAACTCGACGCACATGAACATCATGATCGCGTTGCGACGGATCAGCACGCCGACCACGCCCGTGGTGAACAGCAAGGCGCTGAGCAGGATCGGGTATGCCAGCGGGATCATCGGGTTTTCTCCTTGCGGGTGAGCACGACCGCGCCGACCATGGCTACCAGGAGCAGAATCGAAATTACTTCGAAGGGCAACACGTATTGGCTGAACAATACCTGGCCAATCGCTTCCGGGCTGCCGAAGTCCGGGCCGACCTCGACCGGCGCGGGTGTGCGCAGTTCGAGCGAGGCGAGGTAAACGGTGACGATCAGGAGAGCGGCAGCCAGCCCAAATGCTAATGGCCGCTGCCAGCGCAGGTTCTCGACGTGCGACATTTTCTCCGCGCCGATGAGCATGATGACGAACAGGAACAGCACCATGATGCCGCCAGCGTAGACAGTGATCTGCAGCATGGCGATGAGCGGGGCCTGGTAGATCAGGTACAGCACCGCCGTCGCCAGGAAGACGACGACCATGAACAGCGCGCTGTGAACCATGTTGCGCGTGACGACCATCGCGATCGCCGCGACCAGCGCCACAGCTCCGACGAAAATGAACAGAACGGTTTCTACATTCATCGCAAGCCCCCACCCCTTTCACTTGATTGGCAAATGGCGACGGGCACCCGTTCTCCCCACGGATGCCCATCGCGCATGAGAGGTTGCGGTGCGCGACAAGTTCAGGCCGTCACCGCCAGCTTCGAGCATCTCTCGCACAGGATGTGCATGGTGGTTTGGTCTACCCAGCCGGAGACGCGCTGCACCACCGGCACTTCGCGCTCAATCACGTGTTCCAGGCACAGGGCCATCCCGCATACCGCACATACCGCGACTGCTTCCTTGTTCACGCCCTCCTTGGCGTGCGTGTAGCACTTCATGGTTCTCACCTCCTTTCATTGGAACATCTCATCGGCGGGCTTCATCACCGGCCCAATAGGCTACCCAGCAGCGGGATCAGTCCGCCGCCGGTCAGGGTCGCCAGCACAACGCGCAAGTTGAAGCGGCGGTGGGCCTCCGGCAGCAGGTCGCTCGCGCCCACGTACAGAAAGACTCCAGCGGTGAAGCCGATCAGCGGCTCGAAGGCGGACACTGGGATCAGGCCGGCGAGCAACACGCCCAGCGGCGCGAAGCCTGCATCGACCAACAGCGCCGCCCACGTTTTGGATCTGCTGTAGCCGGCCTGTTGCATGATCACCGTCGTCGTCAGCCCGCGCGGCACCTCGTGTGCGAACACCGCCAGCGCGATCAGCAGCCCCAGGGCCGGAGCGACGCTAAAGCCCACCGCGATTGCCAGCCCGTCGATCAGGCTCTCGGCGGCGATGCCGATCAACGCCGGCCAACCCATCGCGTGTGTCTCGCACTCCGCCTCCTGGCAAGCGTGAATCATGACAAGCTTTTCGAGGAGATAGATCGAAAAGAAGCCGAGCAGCAGCGCCACAGCATTGTGTGTTTCCATCTCCGGGATCAGGTCGAACAGCGCGATAGCCACCATCGCGCCGCTCGCAAAGGCTACCAGGTAACGCTGCTCGATAAGCCGCAGGCGGGTGTACAGGGGAAGCGCGCCACCCACCAGCGTGGCCAACGAAGTCACCAGCGCGTAGAGCAAGGGGATCATCACTTTCCTCTAGACTCCCAACTTGGCACGGGTTCACAGGAAGGCCAGACAGGATTTTCTTCTTCGCTCAGCCTGGCCTGCTTGAGCAGCCGAGGCAGGATCGACTCCCAACCGACGCTCATGAGGTGAAGACCCGATACACCGGGCAAGGCTCTGACCTGTTCGATGAGCTCCAAAGCGATTTCAAGCCCAGTCTCTTCGGGAGCAGGACTCCGCTCCAGCCGTTCAATGAGGCGTGGCGGCACAACCACGCCGGGTATCCGCTCGTTCAGGAAGCGCGCCGTCTTCACCGAGCGTAGCGGTCCGATGCCGGCGAGGATGTGCACCCTGCCAAGCAAGCCGCGCCGGTCCAGCGCCTCCAGCCATCGCTGAAGGATGGTCGCGTCGTAAACGAGTTGAGTTTGAATGAACTGCGCGCCAGCGTTGATCTTCTTCTCCATCCGCAGCGCCTCGTGGGCCGAATCGGCCTCATTGGGCGATCCGGCCGCGCCGAGGAAGAGGCGCGGCGCTTCAAGCACAGGCCGCCCGTCAAGGAAACAACCCTCGTCCCGCAGTCGTCGCAGTATCCATAGCATCTGGGTTGCGTCGAGATCGAAGGGCAATTCGCCCGCCGGCCCAAGACCCGCCGTCGGCGGGTCGCCGGTGAGACACAACACGTTACGGATTCCCAGCGTGGCCGCTCCCAACACCTCGGACTGCAATGCGAAGCGGTTGTAATCACGCGCGGTCACTTGAAGCACTGGCTCGATCCCGTGGCGCGCCAGCAGCAGACAGCACGCCAGGCTGGACATGCGCGGCGTGACCATGGGGTTCTCGGTCACGTTCGCGGCATGAATCAGGCCTCGCAGACGAAGGGCCTGTTCTCGAACTTTATCCGCGCGCGCTCCGGCCGGGGGAACGACTTCTGCGGTGACAACGAATTCGTCACGCTGTAAAGCGGCTTGCAGGCGAGATGCGGGCTCGGATGAAGCGGACGGATGATAGCGATCATCTCCCTGCCACCAGTCCGGCTGGCGGAGATCGTAGAACAGGCGTTGGACTTGTTCTCGCCAACGGCCCTCGCGGGTTGCTCGAAACGGGAACAGCAGACCGCGTTCTCGCGCTGTGGCACAGACGGACATCCAGGTTTCGTGACCCACGCGGGACCAATCCAAAGGTGCCTGCACTTCCAGGAGTCGATCCAGCCGGCCGAGTCGCTCGGCGCGCTCGTAGATTCGGTGCCAGACACAGGGGCGGGTGGGTTCGACACAACAGCGATCGGCATCCCCGCCTCCACACGGCCCGTTGCGCAGCCCCTTGGGACAAAGCATCGGGCAGATGAAAGCCGTCTCTTGCAGCAGGCAGTTGCCGCACATGCTGCATTTGAACAGCGCGCCTTTGATCCGTTTCTCCAGCGCGATGACGAGCCGTTCGCCGGAGTGCGGCGGGCTGATGGGCATAAACGGGGAACGAAAACGGCGCAGGTGATGCATCAACATACCTCATCGTGTCGATCATCCATGACTGGGGGATACGACAGGTTTCGTAGGCACGGCTGGAGTCAACCCTGACACGGCCGCAGGCGGCTCGTTCTTGTTCCGCTCGCGGAAATACGCGGCAAGCGCCTGCGGGTTGATCGCATTCCAATAGGCCCATCGCACGAAGTTCAGCCAGTCAGGTCGCTGGACACGGCCGGCGATGCGCTCGATCCATCTCATCGGTAGTCCGGGGATGACCTTTTGCGCCACCAAGAGGTAGCGATAGGCCGACGCGTGACGTGCGACAAATTTCCGATACTCACGCAGCGCATCGGCCTCGCGCATTTCGCCGGCGAGCACGCGCCGCGCCAGGCGGCCACCCACCGCGCCGAAATAGAGCGCCGGGCGGACACCCTCGCCCGTGAACGGGAAACACTGCCCGGCGGCGTCGCCGACGCGGAAGACAGGGCCGGTGGTCGCCGGCCGGCGACGATATGGAAAGTAGCCACCGTGTTTGCCGTCGGGAGCATGCCCGAATTCGGTGCGGGCGAAATCAGCCAGCGTCTCCTTCAAGTGACTGTGGCCGAGGTAACTGGCGATGCCGGCGCGCGAACGCACGCCGATCGGGAACAGCCAGCCGACGTTGAACAGTCCCAGGCGGCGTGGCTCGTAATAGAAGTGCAGGCCATGCTCGGAAACAGGAATGACTGTCTCCAATCCGAAACTCGTGCCGTGGTGCTGTTCTGCCTGTTGCCGGGCGTTCGTTGCCAGCGCCGCGCGCCAGCCGGTGGCGTCGATCAGAATCTCGGCGTCGAACGCGCCGCGCGTGGTGTAGATCAGATGCCCGTGATGGCCGAGGACTGAGGCGTGCAGGATTTCCACGTCGCTCTGGGCGAGCAGGCGGTTGCAGAACGTGCGATAGTCAAACGTGCAGAAGGGATAAGGCAGCGGATATTCAATCGTGCGCTGGCGAAGATGCAGCACGAAGTAGTCATGGACTCGCAGCAGGCTGTCCAGCGTGCCCGTTGCCTCCAGCACGGCGAGCAGCGTGCCGCAGGCCGAGGTCTGCACCGCGCCGATGGCGCGCGGTTCGACGAGCAAAACGCGCTTGCCACGCAACTGAGCGGCGGCCGCCAGCCCGGCAAAACTCCCTCCGGCAATGATCACGTCGTAGTCCATGACAGCCCCCCTGTGAGTCCATCGTGCGTTCTGGCCGGTACCATCATCTCCCTCGCTGCTGGCACACACGAGCACTTTGCCGCGCCGGACCGACTCCGACATCGTGCGGGACGACGAAGCACGTTAGGCAGCCGCAGAAGCGCACTGGCAATCACCACAAGCACATGGCGATCGAGAGGGCACCTTAGCCGGGCCAAATAGCTTGCCAGGCTGCCAGGGCGTGCCCAAGAGTGGCAGGAGCCAGCGGTCAAGACCCCACCATCCGGCCATCTTCCAGGCCAAGATCAGCAGTATCGAGAGCGTAAACAAAACGGGATTGATGCTGGCCGTTCCCGCCATCATGAAGTTCCAGTTCATGAAACCGCCGATGAAGCTGGCAATTCCCACGAAGGCTCCCAAGATCAGGGCAAGGCCAACCAGCAACTCGCCTGCGATCACCAGGTCGGCAAACCAGGTGTAGGCCTCGGCATCCAGCAGGCTCTGGATGAAGGCGCGATACCAGTCGAATGCAATCGGCGGGCGGGCGGGTGCTTCGGGGATGAGGACGGCTCGCTCCCAAAAGCCCTTCAGGGCTGCTCCCGTATCCACCCAGGCAGGATTTCCGATTTTGCCCAAACCTGAAGCAAGCCACGTGTAGCCCAGGTAGAGTCGCATGAGCAACCAGAGCCATGCCCAGCGGGTGTTGCCGAACAATGATCTCGTCACTGGCGAATCTGTGATGGCGGTCGTATCTCGTAAGGTTCGCGCTGACATGGATTTTTTCCTTTCGAGTCTGTGCTTTGACTTTACATGATTTCATCGAGGCGTGGAAGCGCTCTTTGGCGTGCAAAGCCTCCGTAAAACTACCTAAGCGCGAATGCTCAGAGGAGTTGTCCATGCACGGCGCGCAGAGGACGACAGCGGGCCATGCCAAATCGAGTGCGAAACAGCCCGTACAAAAATGAGGCCGCAGGGTAGACCTGCGGCCCAGGATCGTATTCGATTGTTGGGAAGCCGTCGCCTGTTGTTGGGCGCCGTTGTGGGTTCATTCCACCGGATGTGAGTGACGGGCCTGGCTAACCGGCGTTCACTCCAGTGGCATCCCAGAGGCGAGGGACGGTCATCCTAATGGTGCTGGCTGGCCGGCGTCATCGTCGGCGCGGCTTTGGCTGCTTCGCGGCCGGCGAAGAAGTTGTAGATCACGACGAACCCCACGGCGGTCAAGAACCCGCCGATGAAACTCTCCACCAGGCCGAGGAAGAACGTGCCCCAACTGATGAAGGTGAAGCCGGGCAGCAGCAACTCGTAGATCTTCTGCATGACCCACCAGTTCGGGAACAGCACGCCCAGCAGCATGTCGAGCGTGAAGACGACGGCGGCGAAGAACGCCAGCGTCCAGGCGATCGGCCAGAAGCGCAAGGTCTTCATTGAAAGCTCCCTCCTTTGACACTGTAACCGTAACCGAAGTCACTCTGCGGTGTGCGTGCTCACGATGGAGTTGTCGGAATAGTGAATGTCACCTGCGCCCTGCCTTTCTTGTCTCGTTTTGCCAGCATAGCTCTCTCCTTTCCGTCCCGCGAGGACGCGGGCCTGGAGCACTTGTGGATAATCACCAGCGTCTCATCGGTTGATGACCGAGCGGCTAGCTCATTTCCGCTGTCGCGCCATCTTCCCTCCGACTTTCCCCGGTCGCGTGCCCGGCACCCCTTGCAAGAACCCAACGAAGACCAGCTCCTCGTCCAGCGCCCGGATCACGTGGTTCTCGCCGAGATCAAAGACGAGTAGCGAGTTGGGGCCGAGTTGCTGTTCCTTGCCGTCGCCGCCAGCGAACATTCCCTGCCCTTTCAGCATGACGACGTAGAAGGGCGAGCTCGGCGCGCTGTGCTCCGTGATGCTCTGCCCGGGCTTCAGCATGAAGCGCAGCACTCGGCCGTTCCTGTCCACGTGCAGTGGCTCTGAGTTCGGGTTCTTGTCATGGAACTCCAGACCTTCCAGCAAATGCATGGTCTTCATCGTATAAATCTCCTCGATCGGTTGTCGTGAGCCGGGCCGCTGCAAGACTCACACGCTCATGACCGAATTGTCCGAGCCATACGGATTCGGGATGCAAGTATCTTGTCTTTCTGCTTCGCACTCACAAGGCGCTCCTTTCTCTTGGCCGGATGCTGCCGGGTATCGGTTACAATTGATGAAACTCTACCACTTCGATCTCACCAAAGGCTCGCAGTCGTCGATCGAGCAGGTGCCTGCGGCGACAGTCCACCGTCACTAACACCCGGCGGCCGGGGTCGCGGCGTACGGCGTCGAGCACGTTCTGCAGAATACGGCCGTTGGCCGCCGCCCATGCGCGCCTGGCCTCCGGCCCACCGGCCCACGCGATCAACCCGCACATCCAACTGCACATCACGCCGAACGCCCCGGAGTTGATCGCTTCCGGTGTGCCGGCCAGACGCTGCATCAGCCGCAACTGCCAATTCAGCACGCCGACAAGCGCCGCTCGCAGGCCGCGCGATTCAACGGGTGATTCGCCCTGTGTGCCGGCAATCGGGACGAGCACGATGTCACTGCGCTTGCAGACCGGGAGGAGCGCCTCGCGATACTCCACCGGCATTCGAGCCACATCGCCCGTCTCCCAATGGTCGCGCCTGATCTCGGCGCACAACAAGTCGGGCTGAATCTCCTTGATCAGCCGGGCCAGCACCTTCAGGTCGTAAGCGATCGACTGCCGATGCAGATCGGACAACGTCCCTAACACAGCCACCCGGCTCTCGGTCATCGTCTTCCGCAGGCGCTCCTCACGGTGTCGAGCACAGCCTATCACTCAGACCGGGTTGGGACAAGCGCTGAATGGCGCGAGTCGGTCTCCGTAGAATTACTGAATTCGTCCATCCCCCTCGTGGCCTCTTCGACAAACCAGCCCGCGCGGACGGCGATGAGAGCGGCCTCGGTGCGCGAGCGCACGCCGAGTTTGCGATACAGGTGGATCAGGTGCGATTGGACGGTGCGGACACTGAGGTAGAGTTGTTGGGCGATGTCCTTGTCGCTGGCGCCGAGCACGAGGCAGCGCAGCACGTCGCGTTCGCGCGCTGTGAGCGAAACAGTTAATGACAGGGGCGAGGCGTAGTCAGCCTCGGCTAAATGCGCCACGAGTGCACGCAGCACGCTCGGATGCAGGGTGAGTCTGCCCTGCGCGACGCTGCGAATGGCCCAGATCAGTTCGTCGGGTTCGGCGGCGAGGGGAAACAGGCCGATCGCGCCCAGGTCGATCAGCCTGCTGGCGGCTGCGGGCGAGAGGTCGGCAATGACAAGCACCCTGGCCTGCGGCCAGCGCGCTTGCAGGTCGCGCAGGGCGTCCGGCGTATCGGCACAGCCGATGATCACATCGGGCGGGGAGCGCGCCGAGAAAATCGCGTTCGCTTCTGTGCCGACCGCGAAGTCTTCCTCTTGGCCGAGCAACGCACACAGGCCTTCGCGCAGCAGCGCCGGGCCGGCGACGAGCACCGAGAGCGTCATCTTGCGTCCAAGGCACAGGCTAGCCGCAGCATCCCGCAGCCCTCCGCCGCCCTCATCCGCCGGCCAGCGCAGCCGCCGCCACCACGGCGGAGGCGGGTGGTAGAAGTCGGCATGCCACGAATGGCAGAAGCGTTTGCCGTAGCGCTGCACGCCTCTGCCGCCAGGGACTACCTCACCGCAGATGGGGCAGCGTTCTTCGCGTTTGATGTGAAGCCGTGATTTGAGTTGCGCAAACATAGCCGGTCTTCCATTCCCCGCGGATTCACGGCTAGACTCCCAACTGCGCTCGCGCCTGCAAGAAGGCGAGGATGTTATTCCATCTCTGGAACCCGAAGCAGCTTCTGGGTTAACGCCTCGATCGCCTGTGCGGCTGGCGAGTCCGACTCAAGTTCGACGAGCGGCCGGTCGATGGCGTCATATTCGCTCACGCACGGGTCGGCGGGGATGACGCCTGCGAGTTCGATGTGCAGTTCGTCAAGCGTCCGTTGGAGAGTCGGTGGCAGTGCGCCGTTCACGCGATTGACGACGAGCAGCGCCTGACCCACGTTGATGTGCAGATCACCCGCCAGCTTCACGATGCCCTCGGCCGCCTTCACGCCGCGCACAGTCGGATCGGTGACGACGAGCAGAATGTCAACGTCACGCGTCGTGCGGCGCGAAAGATGCTCCATCCCGGCCTCGTTATCAATCACGACGAAATCGTACGCTTTGCCCAGACCGTCGATGATCTCGCGCAGCATGTGGTTGACCGGACAATAGCACCCCTGTCCCTCCGGGCGACCCATCGCCAGCAGGTCCACGTGGTCGCCCTCTTCGACAGCCAGCCGAATCTCGGCGTTGAGAAAATCGTGCCGGGTAATGCCCGTGCCGACCGAACCGTTTTGCACGCCTGCAAGCATCGCTTCGCGGATGTCGCCCACCGTCGCCGCCAACGGCAGGCCCAGGACGAGATTCAGATTGGAAGACGGGTCGGCGTCGATGGCCAGCACCGTGCCGAGCCGCCGCCGGACCAGGTATCGCACCAGGAGCGCGGCGATCGTGGTTTTTCCCGTGCCGCCTTTGCCTGACAGAGCAATCGTCATCGTCATAGGACATTATGCCTTCTGGACTTTCCGAACCACGGCGTGTGACATGCCAGGCGAATCTCAAAGTACGTCGTGTCTGAAGAAATAGTATGCTGCGAAGGCTTGAAGCACCAGCGCCATCCAGCCTGATTACAGGCACGCTAAATGGCCTGTACGTGCCATAGTGAATACCGGCGCATACCTCCAAAAGCACGAGTCCAGGCGCCGCCGGACTCGCACACGCAAGAACTATGTGATTGTAGGGAACTGCATCAACGTTGTGACGCGACCGGCGTCGCCCTATCCGTCTCCATCATTTGCGCGATCACCTGATCGTAGATCGTGACGTTTGCCTCGCGCATCAAGCGCGCGGTGAGTTCGGCGTCGAGCCGCTCATGTTGCTGCGCCTCCAGTTCGGCGCGGATGAAATCCTTAACCCGCTCGAACTCCAAGGGCACAGGCTCTGCCCATTCGAGCACCTTCACGATGAAGACACTGTCGCCGAAAGCGAAGGGCTGGCTCACATCGCCGACGCGCAGGTTGAGCACGAAATCGTGCAAGGGATGAGCCGGCAGACCCAGCACCGTATCGTCGGCCATCCGAATCCACTCGCCCAGTCCGGCGTTGGCCGGGTCTTTCTCGGACTCGTCGTACTCTTTCGCGACGGCCTCGAAGTCGGCGGGCTGGCCGCCGAGGCCGGGCACGAGTTTCTCGTATGCTTCCTCGGCGCGGGTCCACGCCCGCTCGATGTCATCTTGGGTCTGACCTAAATAAATACGGATGGCACGGATGCGCGCGTCGGGCGGTGAGACGAAGACTTCGCGGTGCTGGCCGTAGTAGGCGCGCACCTCGTCGTCGCTGACCTTCACCTGCGCGTCCACCTCGGCCTGATGCATCATCTGACGCAATATCACCGCGCGAATGTCCTCCAGCAGTGGCGCGTTCTTCTGATCGATCAGGCGATTGTAAGCGTCGTCCAGCACCAGCAGGCGCTCGATCAGCCCGTCGGCCAGTTGGCGCATGCCTTCCGATCCGGCATACTTCTCCCGAAACTCCGGCGGCAGGTTCTGATACTCGTGATAGAACTGGCCCAGCGTATAGCGTTCGCCGGAGATCGTGAACAGCGCTCGATCGGCATTCTGCTCTAACCACGTCTTTTCGTTCTCAACACGCAGCGCGTCGACGATTTGCGATCGCGCTTCGTCGAGTGTGAGCGTGCGCGCGGGCTGCTGCTCGCGCAGGCGCAGCACGACGTAGCCGGCCTGCGCGCGAAAGACCGGGCTGAGGTCGCCCTCGCCGGTGAGCGCGAAGGCTTGTTCGACGAGCGCGGGATCGTCCCGCCCAGTCTCAATAGCGACACCCACAGGCGCGTAGGGTTCCTGCGAGTACGCGGCGGCAGCCTCGGCGAAGTCCCTGCCCGTGTTGAGCGCGGCGAGCGCTTCTTCGGCTTTGGCGCGTGCCTTTGCCTCGGCCTCCTCGCCGGAACCTGTGACCGGCACGACGATCTTGTCCACCCGCGCGCGCCGGGGCACGGCGAACTGCGCTAAGTTGTCCTGGTAATACTGCCGGATTTGCACCTCGGTCGGCATGGGCGCATCTAACAGTTCGTACTCGCGCATGATCGTCGCGTTGACGCGCAGGCTCGCGACGTAGTCGACAAAGAACTGCTCTTGATTTTGATGCGCCAGCGTCTCGCGGATTTCGTCGCGCACTTCGGTGAGTGTTGCGTTCCCGAATGATTCGCGGTTGGTCTCGTAGTACGCCTGGATGTCGCCCTCGCGAACGGCGGCGGTCATCTCGTCCTGATGGATCTCGGCGATCCATTCGTCCAGCGTGACCGACTCGGACACGTGCCGCATCGCATCCGTGAACTTGGCGTCGCGATCCGTTTGCTGCCTGGCCGCCCACCGACGCACGAGTTCATCCAGGATCATGTGCTCGACCGTGATGCGGTAACTCTCATACGCCAGCACGGGCACGGCCTCTTGCCCTTCTTGCGCAGGATGGGCGAGCGGATCGAGACCGAGACGAGTCATGTGCTCGTGCACCTGCTCGACGGTGATCTGCCCACCATCGAACGTCGCCACGACGTTCGGCGCGGGCGGCTGCGGGCCGCCGAAGTAAACGTACCAGCCGATGCCGAGCGCGGCCAGCAGCGTGACAGCCAGCCCGGTATATGAGAAGGCTTTCTGGCGAGGGGTGAGGGGCTTCGCCTCTGTCCGGGCTTCCTCCTGGAAGTCGGTTTCGGCAGTGGCGAAATCAGCTGGACGCGCGCCATCGTCGTGCAGCGCGTCGAGTGTCTCAATTGCAGCAGGCTCAGCCGTCGTCAGTGCAGGCGGAGCCGCTGCCAAGGTTTCGTCGCTTGCCTGCTCCGACTCAACTCGCGCATCGACATCGCGCCGGGGGCGCGCCGGCAGGCCCAGCGCGCCGCGCAGGTCTTCGAGGATTTGCTTCCAGCCTTCGGCCATAGACGTTCTCAGGGCAAGGTGCTCGTCGTCTGCTGAGCGGGCGCGGGCGCGCCGTCGATCAGGCGCAGGTTCACCTGCTCGCCATTGGCGTCGTTCACGACGTATACGCGCACGCGCGGGAGAATCTTCTCGATCGTCTCCAAGTAATAGCGATACAGCGTCACCGGTTTGCCGTAGATCTTGCTGTTGGCCTGATACTCGCCCAACACTGACTCGAAAGCCTGCGCCGCACCTTGCGCGGCGTTGACCACCTGCGCGGCGTAGGCGTTCGCCTGCGCCAGAATCTGCTGGGCCTCGCCCCGCGCCTGCGGCACGATGCTGTTAGCGTAACCCTGCGCTTCGTTGATGGCTTTGGCCTTGTCCTCGCCGGCCGAAGCCACGTCGCGGAAGGCATCGGCCACTTCGTCGGGCGGGTACGCCTTCTGCAGGTTAATGCTCACGATGACCAGCCCGCTGCGATAGTCGTCGAGGCGGCGCTGAGCATCGACGCGGATCGCGTCCTGCAGGCGCTGGCGCTCGGTGGTGAGGATTTGATCCACCGGCAGGCCGGCGATCAGGTTGGTCACGCTGCCGCGCACCGTCTCGCGGATCAGGCGATACGGTGGGAAGTCCACGTTGAGCAAGAAGTCGGCGGGATCGCGCACCTGATACTGAACGATCACTTCCACGTCGATGATGTTGGTGTCGCCGGTGAGCGCCTGAAGCTTGTTCATCGGCTCGTCGTGGACGTGATCCTCGCCGCTCGGCGCGGTGACGCCAATGCTTTCGCGTCGCACGGCGGAGACGTTGACGATGTCGACGCGATCAATCGGCCACGGCAGACGGTAGTTGAGGCCCTCCGTCACGCGCGGCTGGATGACGACGCCGAAGCGCCGCACCACCGCCGCCTCGCCGGGGTTTACGACGTACACGCCAGATAGAAAGTAGACGATGACGGGTAGCACCAGCAGGATTTTGAGCAAGCGCCGGAACGGGAAGCCCCCGAACGAAGGCCGCAAATCGCCAAGCCAGTCCGATGCGCCGGATACCAGCCTCCGAACGCGCTCGGCGCGAGAGGGCCAAGGCGATTCGGGTGGAGTGGGAATGGATTCGTCGCTCATGCCGGCCTCCCTTATGGAGTCGTTGTAACTGTGGTCGTGCCGGTGGCAGGCTCGCTCTCGCCCGCACCGGAACCGGCGATGGTCTGCGGATTCAGGAATTGCAGCAGTTCCGAATCGGCGGGCAGGATCAGCGTCGTGCCTGCGTCGATGAACTTATCATAGGATTGCAGCGTGCGCAGGAAGCGATAGAACTCTTCGTCTTTGCCATAGGCTTCGGCATAGATGCGAATTGCCTCGGCGTCGGCTGCCCCGCGAATCGACTCGGCCTCGCGGCCGGCCTCGGCACGGATCGTCGCGGCCTCGGTCTCGGCCGCAGCGCGAATCTTGGCGGCCTCCTCCTGGCCTTCCGAGCGCAACTGGCGGGCGATCCGGTCGCGCTCGGCGCGCATGCGCTGAAACACGCTGGCCTGGTTGGCCTCGGGATAAGTGATCAGCTTCAGGCGCACGTCGGTCACGCCGAAGCCATACTGCGCCGTACGCTGATCCACAATGGCCGTCACCTGCTCCATCATCGTCGGCAGTTGCATCAACGCCGCATCGACTGTGACGAGTGAACTCAGATCGTATTTGCCCAGCGCGACGCCGAGTTCGGACGCGAGGATGTCGGCCAGGCGGGCTTCGGCGCCCGGCGCGTCGCGCACCGACTCATAAAAGAGCAACGGATCGGCCACGCGCCACGTTGCGTAGGTTTCGACGACGATGTTCTTCTTGTCCTGCGTCAGAAACTCGACCTGCGGCAGCGTGTACAGGCGCAGCCGGTTGTTGATGCGGATGACCGACTGGACCGGGTCGGGCAGTTTAGTGTACAGGCCAGGCGCCGTGAGCGCGCGCACCGGGTCGCCGAACTGCGTCACGATGACGTACTCGGTCGTGTCCACTTCGAAGAAAACGAGCGTGGCGATGATGAAGGCCAGCGCGGCAAGGGCGGGAAGAATGTATCGGGACATGGGTCACTCCTGTTGCGTGTCGCGTATCGCATATCGCGTATCGCTCGTTCCGTCTACAGCCTGCGATAAGCCATAAGCCATAAGCGATATGCAATCACGGTCTGGGCGGGAAGGTGGCAGCCTGCGAGTCTCCGGCGAACCACAGGTCGGTGGTCTGCAAGGTCACCGACGGATCGACGAGCACTTTGCGCACGCCGGGCAGGACGTTTTCAATGGCTTCAAGGTACAGGCGGACGTGCGTGATAGCCGGCTGGTCGGCGTGCGCAGCCTGCTGCGCGCTGAAGCGCGCGGCTTCGCCCTGGGCCGCGTTGACCTTCTCGGCGGCGTAGGCCCTGGCTGCATTGACCAGTGTAGCGGCGTCACCGCGCGCAGTGGGGACGACTTCGTTTTGGTAGGCCAGCGCTTCGTTGACCACGGTCTGCTTGTCTTCGCGCGCGCTCGACACATCGCGGAACGCATCGGCCACTGCTTCCGGAGGGCTGCTCTCCAGCAATTGCACATCCACGATCTGCAATCCGGTCTCGTAAGCGTCGAGCGTCGCCTGCGCCAGCTCGGCGGCGCGCGATTGAATCAGCGCCTTATCTATCGTCAGCACGTTATCCACCGCTTCCTCGGCGATGACTTGTCGGGCGGCAGCCTCTGCGGCAGCCGACACCAGAGTATCGGGATCGGTCACGCGGAAAAGATACGCAGCCGGATCGGCGACCACATAGTGGACGCCGAGGCGCACATTGATCAGGTTCTCGTCGCCGGTGAGCATCAACGCCCGATCGGTTTCGGTGCGGCGAACAGCACTTACAGAGACAATGTCAACCTGATCGACCGGCCACGGTACTCGGTAGTGCAGGCCGGGGCCGATCTCGCCGGGCAGCACCTGTCCGAAGCGCCGCACGATAGCCTGCTCGCCGGGCTGCACTACGTAGAAGCCCGACGCGAGGTAGAACAGCACCAATGTGATGATGGCCGTCGGCAGAAATGCGCGCCACACCGGGCGGTGGTGATGCGTGTGCCCGACCTGTAACGTGCTCCGCGCACGCAGCGCGGCGAGCGCCGACGAGCCGATGTCGTAGCCCGCGAAGGCGACGAAGACGACGACCAGCACGGCGGCGGCGCGATCCAGGCTCTGGATGCCGAGCGCCGATCCGGCCAGGCCGAGGACGACGACGAGCGACGACCACAGTTCCATCTGCGCGTGATAGCCGCTGGCGATCAGCGAGGGCGAATCTTCCTGCCGCCCGACGTACAGCAGCAGCCGGCTCACAATGAAGGCCGCGGCGATTGTGATCAGCGAGAAGAGCGTCACCGGGCCAAGGTTCATCAATGGGTGTGCTGGATGGCCGGCCACCTGACCGAAGATATTGAGACCCATCGCGATGATGAAGCCGGCGACGACGAGCGCGACGCCGTTTTCGATCAGGCTGAGGCGGCCCGTGCGCTTGGCCGAGACGGTTTCGATTCGCGAGGCGATCAGTCCGGCCAGGACGAAGGCGTTGACGAAAATGTCCGCGAACGAGTGCCACGCGCTGGCGCTAAGCGCCAGGCTGTCCGAGGCGGCGGCCAGCACGAACTTGAGCAGGATGACGAACAGGTTGATGCCGATGGCGATCGCCATCGTACGTTCTTTGCGATTAAACTGGAACATCGAGACACTCCAATGGGGAGCAGCGGGCATCTTCCTCGGTCGTAGTGAATGACGGTGCCCGCTGCTCAATGGACGCCTGAGGGAGATCCGGCCTCAGACACAGTGAGAGTAGCGGATGAAGATGAGAAAGTGGTAACAGAGAGATGAGAGGAAGAAGAATTATGAAGACATGCTCATGATCGGCAGCCACACCCGAAATATGCTCCCCTGCCCGACCTCACTCTCTACTTCGATCCGACCGCCGTGCTGTTCGACGATCCAGCGCGCGATGGCGAGACCCAAACCGCTGCCGCGACTGTTGCCCGGCGCGCGGTAGAATCGGTCGAAGATATGCGGGAGTGCATCGGGTAGAATGCCCTCGCCCGTGTCGGTAACAGTCGTCAGTAGCCAGTCATCAGTTATCAGTTGTGCGTGGGTGGCTGAGGACTGACCACTGACCACTGTTGACTGAATACTGATCACTCCCGCAGCGGGCGTGTGCCTCAATGCATTGTCCACGAGATTGAAGAAGACCTGTTTCAGGCGATCGGCATCGCCGAGTACGGTGATCGGCGGCAGATCATCGAGCGCGATCGTCACGCCGTCGGTATGAATGCGCGAGTTTTCGACGACGCTATGCAACACCTCGGCTAAAGGCGTCGGGCGCAGTTCCAGCCGCCAGCCGGCATCGGCCTGCACGGAGAGCAGCAGATCGCTGAGCAGGCGCGCGGTGCGCCGGCCCTCGATGCGGATGGCAGCGAGTGCCGTGGCACGGCTATCTGGATCGTCGCCGTACCGGGTGAGCAGGTCGGCATTGCCCAGGAGCGAGGCGAGCGGCGTTCGCAATTCGTGCGCCGCCTCGGCAAGAAAATGCTGCTGCGCGTTGAAGGCTGTCTCGAGCCGCGCCAGCATGTCGTTGAATGTTACTGTGAGGCGACCCACTTCGTCGGAGGGCCCGCTGTCGGGAATGCGCGCGACCAGATCGCGAGCGCGCTCGATGTGTGCTGCATGATCGGCCAGGCGCGTTAAGGGGCGAAGGCTGATATGTGTCAGAACGTAACTGCCGACAGCGGCGACGATCAACGCGATCACAATGCTGATCCCGAAGATGGCCGCGAGGCGGGCGAGGGTATCTTCCACGTTGTGCAGCGAACCGCCGACTTCTACCGCACCGACGATGCGACCCTCGCGCATGATCGGCCGGTGGTACAACCGCACATGCTGGCCACCGATCGATTCCGTATCGTAGAAACTGCGACCGACGAGTACTTCGGCCAGTCGATTGGCGTGGACGGGCAAGGCGTCCGCACCCAGGTTCGCCGATCGGGCGACGATGCGGCCACCCTCATCCAGGACCTGCACGTAAATACCCGGTGAGGCGAACTCGCCGGAAAGCCCCGGTGAGATTCCGGCGAGGGAGACGTTCGCTATAGCCTGCACCGCGAGTGCGGCATGGTCGGCGCGTTCGCGCAGCACGCGATCCGTCTCGGCGCGCAGGCTGGAGTCCAGCGTGCGATAGGACACGACGGCGAAGGCGGCGAGAATCAGGACGAGGAGAGACGCGTGCCAGAGGGTGAGGCGAGCACTGAGCGTCATCGGTCTCACGAGGGCGCTTCCGTCGCGCGCCGGCTTTCACTCCCTGACAAGCGCACGTCGTGCCTGTCGTCGCCCGACGGTTCCCTGAGGGTGTAACCGACACTGTGCAGAGTACGAATCGGATCCGGCTGGCCGAGTTTGGCGCGCAAGCGGGAGATCGTCACATCCAGCACCTTGTCATCGCCTGCGTAGTCGTAACCCCACACCTGGGCGATCAGTTCATCGTGCGTGTGCGCGCGGTGCGGCGCTCGCATCAACACCGTGAGCAACGCAAACTCGGTCGGGGTCAGTGAGAGGGGACGTCCGTCACGGCACACGGTGTGGCGTTCTTCGTCGACCGTAATATCCGCAAAGATCAGCAGCGTGTTTCGGATCGGGCCGGAGCAGCGGCGCATCAGCGCGCGCAGCCGGGCAAGCAATTCCGCGAAGTCAGAGGGCTTGGGGAGATAATCATCCGCGCCGGAATCCAATCCGGTCACCCGATCGCGGATACCGTCACGCGCCGTGAGCATGAGCACAGGGCCAACGTAACCGGACTCGCGCAAGGCGCGGCAGGCGACGATGCCGTCCATGCCCGGAAGCATGATGTCCAGAATCACGGCGCGCGGCTCGACGGCGGACAGGGCAGCAAGGCCGGCTTCGGCCGTGGCGACGACACGCGGATCGTAACCTTCGTAAGTCAGGCCGCGTCGAAGGTAATCGGCAAAAGCGGCGTCATCTTCGACGATCAGAATGCGTTCCATTCCGACATGACCGGAAACCCATTGTCACGGCCGGACGCCACAACTGTTGCCGTCACTGGACGATGGCTGCAGCAGCCCATTGTCCGCCAGCAGTTTGTGCACCGCGCGGAAGCCCGACGCGGACGAGTACCGCGCGCCGACGATCTCGCGCGGCTGCACCTGATCGAAGTCCAGTCCCCTGGCCGCCTTGAAGAACATGGCCTGTTCCAGGGTCTGCTGCGGATACCAGAAGGCGTTGACATACTTTGCCGCGGCCAGCATCTCGTCCGTTGTGGCGTCCTGCGAGGCCATGAGCTCGAGCAGCCCCAGCATCGCCATGCCGTGATTGCAGTCGGGGAAGTGAGTCGGGTTGTCGCAGCAAGGCCGATAGACATTCCTGGCAACTTCTTCCAGCCGCAGCTGCTGTTCAGTCGCCAGAGTGATGAGAGACGCACTGGCATACAAGTCGGTGGCGGATTTTTCGCCGATCGTCCAACCGGCGGTCGAAGCGAAGTTGCCGACCTGAGCTTGGCCGCCCTGCGTCATCGGGCCTTCGGTGAGGATGCGATTTCGATTCGTCAGGCCGACCGCCCAGAAGAAGTTGAGCAGGAAGGACGCGTTCCCCGCGTCAATCACGATGGGATCATCGCCGCCTTCCGTCAGGATGGCAAGTTGATCTTCGGTCAAAGATCGCCCCGCCTCTTCGTACAGCCGCACGAAGCGATCGAGGTCAATGGCTCCGGCGGCGAGGAGACTTGGACCGAGGTCGCCGTACATCGCGGGCAGCGTATAGCCTTCCGGCGGATTGACCTGGCGGCTCAACGCGGCGAGATCGATCTGAATGCCCGCTTGAGTGGGAGCCGCTTGGGTGAGGCGATCGTCTGTCAATACCTCTGTACGCCCCCACGCAAAGTAACCGGTTCCGAGGCCCAGGCTGAAGGCCAGTGCGACGACGATGACGCGCCGGAAGATTCTCAATGCGCGCCCCGCGAATCGGCGTGGAGCCGTGGGCATTTGCTCTTCAGTGTGGACTGCCTGATCGTCAATCATCGAATCTCCAAACAAGATGTAGGTTGTGCATCAAGGTTGCAGCGCGGCGAACCCAGCGAGCCGGCTGTTTCCCGCATCGAGCGCCCACAGGCGCGTGACGAGTGCCACGGCGAGCATCAGGCGAGGCTGGAGCAGTCATACTGGCATGTTATTCCACGAAATCCGGCGTCACCAGCGCCATTTCGCTGGTTTTCGAATAGGCCAAATGGCGGGGATGCGCGGGCTGCCGTGCCTTCCGATAAACACAACAACCTGCCATCTGGCAGGTTGTTGGAGATCGTATTCGACTGGCGAATAGGAAGGCATTGGCTACGGCTCGCCCCCCAATGCCTTTTCCAGCGTCTCGCGGGCTTCATCGACCTTGCCCGCGTTCAAGTCCTCCAGTGCGTGCTCAATCGCCTCCTTCAGTTCGCCCTGCGCAAGGGCCAGCGCCGCGTTCAGTTTCGCGGCGGCCTCGCCGCTCATACCCATCTTGAGATCGTCCAGCGCGGCGCGGGCTTCGGCTTCGCCCGGCTGCGGCGATACACCGCCCATGTCCATGCCGGGCATCGTTTCGTCGTGGCCCTCGCCACTTTCGAGCGCCTCCGCCTTCTCGACGGCTTCACTGGCAGCCGCCAAGTCACCTTCCTTCAGCGCCGCCAGCGCCGCGTTAATTGCGTCAAGTTGCTCGCCCGATGCAGCTTTCGCGGCCTCTTCAAGATGATGCTCGGCATCCTCGACTTCGCGATGCTCGAGCGCGTGTGCGGCTTCATGCAGATGTACCTCTGGACCGGGTAGGCTTACCGTCTCACCGCGCTGCCAGGCGCGCAACAGCGCCACGAGGTCGCGGATCTGATCAGGCGAGAGCACCGTACCCCAGGTGGGCATGCCCTTCGTCGGGCGGCCGTTGGCAACGGTGTCAGCGTACCACTCATCGTCGAACTGAGCCAGTTTGATCGGGTCGTTGAGCGCTGGCGCACGATCGGCGCCCTGCCCATTCTCACCGTGACAGATGAAACAAGTGCTGCTGAAGATCGCCAGCCCGTTCGCCGGATCGCCAGCCGCAGCCTCCGCACGGCGATCAGGGGCGGTCGGCTCCCAGTTGCGAATAAAGGCGACGAGTTCGCGCACCTGCTGATCGGTGAATGGGCCGCCGTGCGCCTGGCCCCAGGCCGGCATCTCCGTACCGGGCACGCCGGACGTGATGAGGTTGAACATCACGTCATCGTGTGTCTCGGCCAGAAACGTCTTGTCGTTGAGCGCTGGAGCATCGACGCCTTCGCCTTGCTCGCCGTGACACGACGCGCAGTTCTGCACGAAGAGTTCCTGTCCGGCGCTCACCGCCAGTGAACGGTCGCGGGCTTCGTCGGCAGCGATGCGATCGGACTCGCGAAGAATGTAGATTTGGAACAGGCCCAAAATCGACAGCGTCAGGCCGAACGCGACGGCGACGAACGGTGTGTAGTTTTCTCGCAGACGCATGGCTCCCCCTTACACCTGGGTGGCCTGTGATGGGTCGAACCGGTCGCGCTCGATCGGGGTGCTGGTGTCCACGAGGACGTCCCCATCCACGATCTCGATCGGGAAAATATCTAACGGACGTGGGGCGGGGCCACCCAACACTTCACCTTTGGTGTTGAAGAGCGAACTGTGACACGGGCAATGGAAGATGCCCTCATCCTCGCGCCACGGGACGGTGCAGCCCAGATGTGTGCAGCGATGCCACAACGCCAACATCCCGCCGTCTTCCAGGCGTGAAATGTAGAAGCGACCTTTCTGCACATGGCTGACCGTTCCCGGCGTGAACTCGTTCGCGCGCCCGGCGATGATTTTCGTGCCGAACCCGCCGGACTCGACGCGCGGCTTGAAGAATCCTAGCAGGCCGGCTCCCGCCTGCCCGATCAGCCCGACCAGCGAAACCCCAAACGCCCAGCCGAGAAACTCACGTCGAGATAATCGCTTCTTTGCGTTCGTATGGGTTGTCATGTTTAACTCTCCGGCAGAGCATGCCTCACTCACAGTCCGTCCCACGGGTTGTACCCGTCCGGCATCTGCCACGGCCAGTACAACTTGAAACCCGGCCCGCGAAACAGAAAACCGCTGACGGTGAAAACGATCGCCGAGATAAACATCACTGTGAACAGCGCCAGCATCACTTCGCGTGTGCTGGCTTTGCGCAGTCGCAAAATAACGGCAGGCAGCGCGACGATGATCGCAATGATGCCGCCGGGCAGCAGTCCCTGCGCCACCCACTGAGGTGTACTGTTCCGCAGCAGTTCGCGAAGGCTGAAGGTGTTGTCGAGCAGGATGTACGCCGACATGGCGATGAGCGTGTATAGCGCCGTCCACGCGCCGATACGCCTGCCGCGCGCGGATCCGAACCATACCCCGACGCCGGCGCGAGAACGGTCGACGTAAGGCAGGGCCACGAGGAACAGAACTAAAACCGTCGGAATGAGCACGCCGGCCAGCGTCGGGTGCATGTGCTCGAGAAGTTCTTGTAAGCCGACGAAGTACCACGGCGCTTTGGCCGGGTCGGTGGTGACGAGTGGATTGGCAATCTCTTCCAGCGGTGCCTGCTTGACCAACGAGAACAGGAAGATGGCAAACGTCACGCTGAGCAGCAGCACGATTTCCCACAGCAGCACGACCGGAAAGGAGAAGACGGTATCGTCCGGCCCCTTGTCCACCATCGGGCTTTCGCCGCGCACCAGTTCGACCAGCGCGTACGTCTTGCCGGTGTGTTTGGGGAAGATGTCGTCGGTGGCAGGTGCTTGAGTTGCCATAGCCGTCTCCGTAACGCGTGAAACGTGAAGCGTGAATCACGTTTTACGTTTCACGTTTCATGCCTGTCATTCGCCGCCAGCCCGCCGTCCTTGCGTACACGCCACACGTGCAGCGAAACAAGCAGTGTGATCAGCAGCGGCAATACGGCGATGTGCAGTGTGTAGAATCGGATGAGCGCGTCCTGGCCGACCTCCGTTCCGCCCAACAGCATCTCTTTTGCCGCCGCGCCGGCGACCGGCGCGTAGCCGGCGATGTTCGTGCCAACGGTGATGGCCCAGTACGAGAGTTGATCCCACGGCAGCAGGTAGCCGGTGAAACTCGCACCGAGGGTGAGGATCAGCAAGAACACGCCGACGATCCAATTGAACTCGCGCGGCGGCTTGTACGCGCCGGTGTAGAACACGCGCGCCATGTGCAGGATCGCTGTGATAACCATCAGGTGCGCCGACCAGCGGTGCATGTTGCGCGTGAACTGACCGAGCGGCACGGACAACTGGATCTCCTTCATCGTCGGGTAGGCGCGCTCGACAGATGGGATGTAGTAGAACATCAGCAGCACGCCGGTGAACACGAGCACGCCGAACAGGATCGCGGTGATGACGCCCAGGCCGAACGAGTACGACCAGCGGATGCTCTTGCGGCTGATCTTGACGGGGTGCAGGTGAAAGAAGACGTTGCTGGTCATCACCAGCGACCGGTCGAGCGGGTTGTCCGGCCAGCCGTGCCGGAAGAACGAGCGCCACACGCGCGACCCGGTCACGAAACTCCAGCGGCTTTTGGTCTGGACAGTCATGCGACCTCCACGAAGTGAACTTCCTCGGTGAAGCGGAACGTCTCCATTCTCACGGCTTCGGTCGGGCAGCGCGCGGCGCATAGCCCGCAGCGGATGCAGCGCGCCGGGTCAAGTAGCATGGCCGACGCGGTGGGCCACTCGGCGGTGCGAGTCCGAATCACGGTCGCTGCCGTCTCATCACCCGACAGCGCCGAGACCGGCACGAGTTTCAAGCAGTCGGTCGGGCACACGTCGACGCAGCCGTTGCATAGGATGCACAGGTCGCCGTCGAAGATCGGGTTGAGGGTGCAGATGAGACAGCGCCCACCTTGTTCGCGCGCGGTCGCCTCGTCGAAACCAGTCTCGACTCGCGCCACGCCGATGCGCCGCTCGACCGGCAGCGCAGGCGGCTGGCGACGCGGCCAGCGCAAGTAGTCGCGCAGCGGGCCGACGTTCGGGTACTCGCGTTTCGAGATGGGGGTGAAGAAGCCCTTGCGCGCTAGGCGCGGCTGGACGTTTTGCAGGTAAGCATGGATACCGCGCGCGGCGCGCTGGCCATCGGCGACGGCATTGATGATCAGACGTGGGCCGAAGGCGATGTCGCCGCCGGCGAACACGCCGGGCGCAGTCGTCATCAGCGTCTCTTTGTCCACGGCTAACGTGCCGCGCGGCGTCACTTCCAGCCCGTCTTCCGGTCGCACCCATTCGAGTTCGCCCGTCTGGCCGATGGAGACAATCACGCTGTCGCACTCCCAGATCCTTTCGGTGTCGGGGACGAGTTGCGGATTGAACCGGCCGCGCTCGTCGAAGGCCCTGGCAACATCCAGCGTCTCGACGCCGACGGCGTGCCCGCCGCCAGGGACGCCGACGATGCGCGTGGGCGCAACGTGATTGTGGATGGTGATGCCCTCTTCTTCGGCTTCGGCAATCTCGACCGGATCGGCGAGCATCTCGTGCCGATCTTCGACGACCAGACAGCGCACTTCTTGGGTCGCGCCGAGGCGACGGGCGGCGCGCGCCACCTCGAGCGCCACTTCGAGGTCGCCGCCCGACTGCGCCGGATGCCCGAGGCGCGCGGCGGTGCGCGCCACATCCATCGCCACGTTGCCGCCGCCGATCACCAGCACGCGCCGGCCGAGGTCGAGGTTGTAGCCGCCCAGGTTGACGTTGATCAGAAAATCTACCGCGCGCAGGACACCATCGAGCTGCTCGCCCTCGACGTTGAGTTTCCGGCTGCGGTAGGTGCCGATGGCGATGAAGATGGCGTCGAAGCCCTGCCCTGCGACCCCCGAAGGGGGAAGTGTCGGAGGGTCGCGGCGCAGATCGGCGAGCGTGAAATCGCGGCCGAGCGCCTGATTGAGTTTAAGCGCTGGGCCGAGCGCGAGGACCGATTGGATTTCGAGATCGATCAGTTCGCGCGGCAGGCGATATTCGGGCACGCCGAGACGCAGCATCCCACCCGCGACCGAAGCCGCATCGAAGATCGTCACGTCGCGACCGAGCAGGGCCAGGTCGTGCGCGCACGAGAGTCCGGCCGGTCCCGCCCCGACGATGGCAACGCGCTTGCCGGTCGAGCCTGCCCTGAGCGAAGTCGAAGGGGCGCTGCGCTGACGCCCTGCGACGAGCCCGCTTCGACTGGTGGGGAAAATGGTGTTTCCCAGGTCAAACGCGCCTGTCGGGCCGACGTAGCCGGGCCAGGCCGGAGGCTGTCGAGGCTCGCCGGTCTCACTGAGATACACACCGTAACGGTCGTTGACAAAGCGCTTGAGTGCGCGGATGGCGATGGGCGCGTCGATCTTTCCGCGCCGGCAAGCCGCCTCGCACGGCGCGCCGCATACCCAGCCGCAGGTAGATGCGAAGGGATTGGTCTCGCGGGCGATCAGGTAGGCTCGCTCGTACTCGCCGTGCGCGATGGCCGTGACGTAGCCGCGCGCGTCGGTGCGGACCGGACAGGCGAACTGGCAGGCGACGGCCTGCTGGTAGAAGGTGAGGTCCGGAATAGAAACGCGATAGGCTGCTTCGGCCATACTGCCTCCTACCGCGCGAGTGTAGCACAACAAGGTATCGCTCAGGTATCCGGCAGGTATCGGTTGGGTAGAAAACCAGAGACGTTCAGAGGATGTCGCTACTCGAAGCGATAGCCAAACCCGCGTTCAGTCAGAATGTGTTTCGGGTCGCTTGGGTCGGCCTCGATTTTCTTGCGAAGTGTCCAGATGAAACGCTTGACGTACTCGATCTCGCCGGCATACTGCGGTTCCCACACCTCGGCGAGAAGCGTTTCGGCGGGAACGATGCGGTGCGCGTGGCGTGCCAGAACCTCGAGCACGCGATATTCCGTAGGGGTGAGGTCCACGGTGAGGCCGGCCACTGTCACCCGTTTCTTGTCGAAGTCAATCATCAGGTCGCCGCTCGTTATGCTATGGCTCGGTAGATGCGCAGCACGGGCCAACACGGCGCCTATGCGCGCCGTCAACTCGGCAAAGGAGAATGGCTTGGTCACGTAGTCGTCCACGCCGAGGCGAAACCCACGCAGTTTGTCAATTTCGTCGCTCTTGGCCGTGAGCATGATAATGGGGATGGACGATTTCTCGCGCAGCCGTTCGCAGACCTCCCAGCCATCCATGCCCGGCATCATCACATCCAGCACCACGAGGTCAGGCCGTGACTCGGTTGCCAGACGCAGGCCAGTCGCTCCGTCACGCGCGGTCAGCGGGCGGTACCCCACTGCTTCCAAGTGGCTGGAGAACAGTTCGAGTAAGTTCTTATCGTCGTCGATGAGCAAGATAGTCGCTTGAGTCATGAATCACCTTGCCGCGGGAAGCGTGAATGAAAAGACGGCGCCACCGCCCGGATGATTCTCGGCCCAGATACGCCCACCCTGCGCCTCGGCCAGTTTACGGCAGATGTACAGGCCGATGCCATAACCATACGCCCGCTGCGCATCGCTGCCGTCCGCGCGATAGAATTTCTCGAAGACGCGCTCAAGATCGGCTGGTGCAAGGCCGGGGCCGGAGTCGCGGACGCTGATGGTCACTTCGAGATCACTGGCGGCTACCTCAACACTCACCTCCCCGTCGGGCGGCGTGTACTTGTCGGCATTGTCCAGCAAATTGACCAACATGCCCAGAACGCAATCCGGGTCGGCGAGGACAGGCGGCAGAATGGGCGCGAAGGGCAGTCGTATTCGCCGCCCGCTGCCTCGCGCGCGAATCTGTTCAGCGGCTTGCTGCATGAACGACACAGCGGACAGAGGTTCCACGTGCAACGCGAGTCGGCCGGATTCGATACGTTCGGCATTCAGTACGTCATCCACCAGCCGTGCCAGCCGGTCGGTTTCCTCGCGAAGGATACCGAGTATCCGGTTGCACGTGGCGTCCACTGCACCGCAGCGGGATTGCAAGCGCTCGATGGCTCCCCGCATGTTGGTGAGCGGCGCGCGGATCTGATGCGAAACGAGTGAGACGAACTCCGACCGCATCTGGTCGAGTTTCTGCAAGTCCGCGTTTGCCCTGGCGAGCTGCTCGACTTTCTCGGCCAGTTCGCGCGTGCGCTCGGCCACCTGCTCGTTCAGGCTGGTATTGAGCCGGCGAATCTCCTCTTCGCGTCGCTTGCGGTTCGTAATATCCCTCAGGATGACGGACATCCCTAAAGATCGCCCAGCCTCATCGGTGAGGTGCGTCGCCGTCAGTTCGACGGCGACCTCGCGACCCTGAGCATCGTGGCAGAGAGTTTCGTGCCCGCGCACGAATCCATCCCGGCGAACCGTCTCCACCAGCCACGAAAACTCGACCTCAGCACCCTCGCGGCTGCTGAGCAAGTCCGAGAAGGGTCGGTCGCCGATCTCGTTGATCGCATACCCGAAAAGGGACTCAGCCCCACGGTTCCAAGACTCGATACGGCCGGCCGCGTCGAGGCTCAGAATGGCATCGGCGGAGGCCGAAGTGATCGAAGCTAGGCGCCGTTCACTGGCTTGTGCCTGTCGCTCCGCGCGCTCCTTTTCATCGAGCCAGTGGCCGATCACCGTCAAGGCCCAGAAGGCCAGCAGCGGCCCGGCCGTGCCATAGAACAGGATCTCGATGCCGAAGTGAGTGAGGTCGTCGAAGGAATCATGCACCCAGCGCGCCAGGCCAAGTTCGTAAACGACGGCCATGATGGAAAAAGCAATTGGGAGCGCCCAGCGCAAAAAGGCGACCCGCTGTCTGAGAGTGTGGCTGGCCGGGTTCATCGCTCTCCTCCATCCTGCCGCGTATTACGCGGAGAAGGTCGTGTGGGTCATTCGCGTGATGAAAAGGCGGATCGGGTTACGGCACGAGCGTGGTCATTATGCTACCATGAAACCGGCCTGCGTTGAAAGCGCGACAACCAGCCTGATGGCAGGTTGTCGTGAACCCGGGGCACATGCCGTCCTATGCCTTCAGACTGTCGACCGCGCCGTCGCCTTCTTCGTACACGGTGACGTTGCAGGGAAGCAGCAACCCCACGTCGAGGTTGGCCGAGAGGGCACATTCAATCTGGTTCGGATTCCAAGTTCGTCCGTCATAGCATTTCCTTCTGTTCATAGCCTGTTTTTCGCAGCGCGGTCGATGTAAAAGCGACGCCGAGCGACGCAGGTGATGCAGCGCCCGGCAATCCATCCGTTCAGTTCGCCACGACAATCGACAGACTCATTCCCGGATGCAGCGTGCACACCGCCGTGTACGTGCCAGCCTGGATAGGAGCCGTCCATGTCAGCGTCTGCGTCGTGCGCCCTGGCAGTTCAAAGTAGGGTATGCCGGCGTCCCGGCTGATCAGGTTGTGCAGTGTGCCGTCTTTGTTGGTCACGACAAGGCGCACTGTCTCGCCGGGCCTCACGGTGATTTGATCCGGTTTGAAGCGGTAGTCCGAGGCCGTGATCGGAATCTCCTGATCCACCGAAACAGGTGTGGCGTCGATCGGCGTGGGCAGGACGGCTGGGGCGTATGGGCCGTAACTGTTACCGTCCATCATACCACCCTGTCCCATCATACCGCCCCCCATCATGCCGCCTCCGCCCATGCCTCTGCCTGGCCCAGTTCCCGGCATGCCAGAGGGCGGATAGATCGGTGTGGACGGCACGGTGCCGCACGCGCTAAGCACCAACGCTGCGATAGTCAGCAGCAATCCGACTGTAATGGCTCTGATAGTGTAGTTCATAGCTTTTCTCCTGAATCCACGGTTGAGGAGTATAGACGAGCATAGTGAAAGCCAGATGTAGAATCTGTAAAGATTTGGTAAAGGTTACTGTGTGCGCGACTTGATCCCTTCCAGCCGCGTCCGCTTCAGTAGCAGTGCGTTGATGGCCACCAGCAGCGACGAGCCGGACATCGAGATGGCGGCGATCTCCGGGCGCAGCACCAGCCCGAACGCCGGGTAGAACAGGCCGGCAGCGATGGGGAAGGCGATGGTGTTGTAACCGGCTGCCCACCATAGATTCTGGTGCATCTTGCGTAGCGTCGCGCGGCTTAACGTGACCGCGCCGATCACGTCGAAGGGGTCGGATTTCATCAGCACCACGTCAGCGGTTTCCATAGCGACGTCCGTGCCAGCGCCGATGGCGATACCCACGTCGGCCTGCGCCAGCGCGGGCGCGTCGTTGATGCCGTCGCCGACCATCGCCACGAGGCTGCCTTGTGACTGAAGTTCTTTCACCTTGTCGGCCTTCTGGCCCGGCAGCACTTCGGCGAATACTGTCTCGATGCCTAATTCGCCAGCGATGCGCTCGGCGGTCGCGCGATTGTCGCCGGTGAGCATTGCGACTTGGATGCCCATGATCGTTAACTTCTCCACGGCGAGTTTGGCATTCGGCCGAACCGCATCTGCGATGGCAATCATGCCCGCGAACTTTCCATCCATCGCAGCGTACACCACCGTGCGACCCGCGCCCTCCAGCGAAGCCGCGCGTTCGCCGTGACCGTCCAGCACGATATTGTTATCGCGCATCAATTTCCGATTGCCCACCAGCAGCGTCTTGCCCGCGACCGTCGCCTTCATGCCGTGGCCGGGGATCGCCTCGAAACCGGTCGCTACTTCCAGCACCAGGTTCTGAGCCTTCGCCTTGTCGACGATCGCCTGCGCGAGCGGATGCTCGGACGATTGCTCGGCCGAGGCGACCAGCCTGAGCAAGTCATCCGTCGTCAGTGACCAGTGATCAGCTGTACTGCTCACTGACGACTGATTACTGGTCACTATCTCCACCACCTGCGGCTTGCCCTCGGTGAGCGTGCCCGTCTTGTCGAAGATGATCGCCTGCAACTTGGCGGCCTGCTCGAGCGCCGTGGCGTTCTTGTACAGGATGCCATTCTGCGCGCCGAGGCCGGTGCCGACCATGACCGCCGTCGGCGTTGCCAGGCCGAGCGCATCGGGACAGGCGATGACGACGACAGTGATCGCCAGCGTGAGCGCCCAGACGAACTTGTCCGCGCTAACCGGGATCGCCGATCCGCCCAGAAAGTACCAGCCGAAGAACGTCGCCAGGCCGAATACGACGGCTGCTGCCACCAGCCACTGTGCAGCCCGATCGGCCAGCCGCTGCGAGGGCGCTTTGGAGTTCTGTGCCATCTGAACGAGTTTGACGATCTGCGCCAGCGCCGTGTCTGCGCCGACTTTCGTCGCACGGAACCTGAACGTGCCGGTCTTGTTGATCGTCGCGCCGACCACGGTCGAGCCGACGTCCTTCTTGACCGGCAGGCTCTCGCCGGTGATCATCGACTCGTCCACGCTCGACCCGCCTTCGATGATCACGCCGTCGACGGGAACCTTGTCGCCGGGGCGGATCAGCACGATATCGTCCAGCACGACCTCCGAGGTCGGCACCTCGACCGGCTGCCCGTGCCGAATGACAGTCGCCTTCGGCGGGGCCAGGTTCATCAGCGCCTGGATCGCCTGCGACGCGCCGGAGCGGGCGCGCATCTCCATCCAGTGACCGAACAGCACGAACGCCAGCAGCAGCGCAGCGGCCTCGTAGAACACTTCGCCCTCGAACAGGAAGGTGGCTGCCACACTGAAGATGTAACCGGCCAGCACCGAGAGCGACACGAGCACGGCCATGTTCAGCGTTCGATTCTTCAGCCCGCGCCACGCCCCGATATAGAATACCCAGCCGCCGTATAGCACGGCGGGCGTCGCCAGCAGGAATGAGAGTATCTCGTTAGACAGTCCAAACGGCTGCGGCAACTGTATCTTGAAGACATCGGTGAACAGCGGCGAGTACAGGAAGACGGGAATGGCGAGGATGAACGAGACCAGGAAGCGATTGCGCATGTCACGCACCATCGCTTCCATGCTCATGCCGCCACCGTGCCCCATTTCGTGTGCCGTGGCTGCCATTTCACCCGATTCGGCGACGGCGGCCATGTCATGGCCGGCATGTTCTGCCGGTTTCGCGGCAGGCATGGTATGTACGGCATGTTCATCCTGTTTTGCGGCGGGCACGGCGTGACCGGCATGTGCGCTCACACCTGCTCCGGGTGCAGGTGCCGGTGTTTCATGTCCCACATGCGCTATCGCCGCCGGCGGGTCGCCAGGCTTGCACACGTGTGCTGGCAGGCACTCGCCCGAGCAGCCATAACCGCACTCGGCCACGTAGCGCTTGATGTCGGCCAGCGTGACCGACTCGTCGTGATAGACCGTCGCCGTGCCGGTCATGAAGTTGGTCTCGACTTTGTGGATGCCGGAGTACTCGCACAGGCGCTTCTCGACCCCGGCGGGTGAGAGCACCGACTCGATACCTTCCAGATTGATGACGGTGGTTTTCATTTCTCTATCCTCCCCCGCTATGCAGTATTGAGCAATGGTACATCATCTTTCGTTTCGTCTTTGCAGCAGCCGCCAACTCAGCCCGATGCCCAGGCTGCTCGTTATCACCCAGAATGGAGTCACAAGCGGGTTGGGCGTCCTTCGATAGGTCTCTCGATAGGCCGCGCCGTCGCGTGCTATCACATAGGCCTCCGAAGCCAGTTCCCATACCGCTTCGTGCGCGACGGCCAGCACCGTCAACCACTTCAGCCGACCGATGATCGAACGCTGTCTTCTGCGCCCGGCGCACAGGATGAAGAGCGCATGCATGAGCGCGATCGGCAGCGTCTGAAAGTGGCCGAACTCGTGCAGGTAACTCAGCCGCAATCGATCTTCGCGCGGCAATCGCCGACGCAGGATCAGATTGACGAGCGGCGGATGGTGTAACGCAACATCACCGATTTTGACGAGATGCCACAGCTCGTTCTCGACTTCGATTTCGCCGGTCAGGCCATACCACGAGCGAACTTTCACTTCTCTAACACCTTCGCCAGCGCGAACAGTTCCGGATCGATCGGCTTCTGAATGCCGACGATGTCGGCCAGCGGGGCCGTCTTCACGCATCCCTGCACCATGCCGACCAGCACGCCGGTCTCGCCGCGCGCCAGCGCCGCGACGGCGCCTGCTCCGAGGCGAGTCGCCAACAGCCGATCGTAAGCCGTCGGCGCGCCGCCGCGCTGCACGTGGCCGAGCGTGGTCGTGCGCAAATCGAAGCCGATTCGAGCCTGATGTTCACGGAAGTAAGCCATCAGTGCTTCAGCGTCGTAGCGTGCCCCTTCGGCGACGACGGCCAATGCATGCGCCTTGCCGCGCTCGTACGCGGCGCGCAGTTCCTGCGCCACCTGCTCCGGCGTTGTTTCAATCTCCGGGATCACCACCACCTCTGCGCCACCGGCGATGCCGGCCATCAGCGCGAGATAGCCGCAGTTGCGACCCATCACCTCGACCAGGAAGGCGCGCTGATGCGACGAGGCCGTGGTCTTGAGCCGGTCGATCGCTTCCAGTGCAATGTTCAGCGCCGTGTCCACACCGATGGTGATGTCGCTGCCGGCAAGATCATTGTCGATCGTGGACGCAACGCCGGCGACTGGAAAGCCCATTTGCGACAGGGCGTGCGCGCCGGTCTGCGAGCCGTTGCCGCCGATGACGACCAGGCCCTCGATGCCGTACTGCTCCAGTGCGTCTATTGCCTTTCGACGACCCTCCTCGGTCCTGAATTCGGGACTGCGGGCGCTGCCCAGAATCGTGCCGCCCTGCTGGATAATGCCGCCGACCGAGCGCGCGGTCAACGACTGACAGTCACCCTCGATCAGCCCGGCGAAACCCTGGCGCACGCCAAAGACTTCCCAGCCCTGATCCAGCGCGCAGCGCGTGACGGCGCGAATGGCGGCGTTCATGCCGGGAGCGTCGCCGCCGCTGGTCAACACAGCGATACGTTTCATCATGTCTCCAAGTTCAACTGGGCGATAGTCGTTTTCAGAATATCGGCCGAGCGCCGCAGACCTTCAATCTCCTCGGGGCTCAAATCCAGGCGGAGCACGCGCTCTACACCGCCCCGATCCACCACCGTGTGCAGGCTCAGGCACACGTCGCCGACGCCGTAATAATCTTCGATGAGGCTGGAGATCGACAGCACCGTGCTTTGGTCTCGCAAGATGGCTTCCATCAGGCGCATCGGCCCGGCGGCCACAGCATAGTAGGTCGCGCCCTTGCGCTCGATGATGTGATAGGCCGCGTCGCGTGTCTGACGGAAGATGGCGTCCATCGCGGCCTGGTCGAAGGCGATATCCTGGGCGGCGCAGAAGGCAGGCAACCGCATGCCGGCGATGTTGGCCAGCGACCACACCGGCACTTCGCTATCGCCATGTTCGCCAATGCGGTATTCTTATTCACCAGGTCAAGGCGCGTCTCGCCGGGTTTCTGGGCCGCGCTGGCGGTGATAACCGTCACGGCCGCCCCAGCGCAGTCGGCGTAGTCACCGGCCCAGATGCGCGTGGGCGGAGCGAAGGGAACCGCATGGTTCAAGTCCATCGCTTCGCCTTCGGCTTTGGCACGGTTCGCGTCCACCAGCACGATTTCTGCCGCCAGACCGTTAAGCAGTAGCGCGTAGGCGACGGTCGCGCCGACGTTGCCGGCGCCGACGATGACGACGCGGGTTGGATGAGGATGCAGGTCGGTCATGAGCTCACCTCTCGGCTCCGGCCCATGCGATCAGGCCGGGCTGGAACGACGTGGTCAGATCGGGATGGCTAGGCAGCACCCGCAACGTGTAACCGTGCAGGCCGCTTCTGCGACAGGGGATGTGGCCAGTCTTGAAGCGGAAGACGCCTTGCCCGTCAGGCCCAACGAGTTGCATCGGCGTCGCTTCAGTGTCGGCCAGCTCGCCATCGGCATCCACCCGTCCTGCGTAGAGTTCGACGCGTACATCGTCTGGGGTGAGTGCGCCCAGGTGAACGCGCGCCTGCACGCGGATCTCGCCGCCGACTTGCAACTCGGCCGGCAACCCGGCCTCGATCGCTTCGATGCGGACCTGAGGCCACTCCTGCCGGACGCGCGCCTTCCAGGAGGCCAAAGCCTTCGCCCCGGCTGTTCCATCAGCCGTGAGCCTGCGATAACTCGCTGCGGCAGGCAGGTAGAACCGCTCGGTGTACTCCTGCACCATGCGATGCGTGTTGAAGAAGGGACTCAATGTTCCAATGGATGCCTTCATGCGCGCAATCCATCGACGCGGCAGCCCGTCGGCTCCCCGCTCGTAAAACGTGGGAACGACATCATGCTCCAGCAAGTCATACAGCGCCTCGGCTTCGACCTGATCCTGGTAGGCAGAGTCGCTGTAGGTCTCCCGTCCACCAATCGCCCAACCGATCGGGATCGAGTTCGGATCAGATATGTTCCAGGCTTCATCCCACCAGCCGTCCAGCACGCTCAGGTTCAGCGCGCCGTTGGCCATCGCTTTCATGCCGCTGGTGCCGCTCGCTTCCATTGGCCGGCGCGGAGTGTTGAGCCACACATCGGCGCCCTGCACCAGGTAGCGCGCCACGGCGATGTCGTAGTCTTCGAGAAAGATCAGGCGACGCCGGAAGGGTTCCTGGCGAGCCAGACTGACAACCTGCTTGATCAGTTCCTTGCCCTCGGTATCCCGCGGGTGGGCCTTCCCGGCAAAGATGATCTGCACCGGACGCTGAAGGTCATTGAGGATACGCGCCAGCCGCTCCGGGTCGCGCAGCAGCAGCGTCGCGCGCTTGTAGGTCGCGAAGCGACGCGCGAAGCCGATGGTCAACGCTTCGGGATTCAGCACTTCATCGGCGGCTTCGAGTTCGGATGGGGGCGCATTGCGTTGTTGGAGTTGGGCGCGCAGCCGTCGGCGAGCGAAAGCCATCAATCGCTCGCGCCGCCGTTCATGCGTCCGCCACAATTCCTCGGCCGGGATGCGCTCCACGCGCTGCCACACCGCCCGGTCGGCGGGTTCTTCTGTCCAGCGCGGCCCGAGGTAGCGATCGTACAATTGATCCATCTCGTGCGAGATCCATGAGCGAAAGTGGACGCCGTTGGCCACGTGCCCGATGGGAATTTCGTCCACGGGCACACCCGGCCAGATCGCCTGCATCATCTGTCGGCTGACCTGGCCGTGCAGGCGGCTGACGCCGTTGCTGTAGGCGGACATTCGCAATGCCAGGACGGTCATGCTGAAGGTACTGCTCTCGTCGGCGGGGTTTTGCCTTCCCAGCGCCAGAAAGTCGTGACGAGAGAGGCCCAGGCTGCGGGCGTAGGCGCCCAGGTAGCGATCCATCAGTTCGGACGAGAAATGGTCGTGGCCGGCGGGCACAGGCGTGTGGGTCGTGAAGATCAGGCTGGCTGTGGCCGCCGCGCGCGCTTCGTCAAACGATAGGCCACCGGACTCGATCAAGTGCCGCACGTGCTCCAGCGCCAGGAACGCCGCGTGGCCTTCGTTCATGTGATAGACCAGCGGCTGCATACCCAGCGCCTGAAGGACGCGAAAGCCGCCGATACCCAGCATCATCTCCTGTTTCAAGCGCATTTCCAGGTCACCGCCGTAGAGTTGGTCGGTGATGTCGCGGTCTTCGGAGCGGTTGATGGGAATGTTGGTGTCCAGCAGATACAGCGCGATGCGGCCCACCTGCGCCCGCCATATCTGCGCCGTGACTGTCCGCCCAGGGTAGGCCACTTCGACGGTAAGCGCCCTACTGTCCGGTGTGCGTTCCAGCGTGAGCGGCAGGGTGTAGAAGTCATTGTCGGCGTACATTTCTTGCTGCCAGCCGGCTTCGTTGAGGCGCTGCCGAAGGTAGCCCTGCTGGTAAAGTAGTCCGACACCCACAAGCGGCACGCCCAGATCGCTGGCCGACTGTCGATCTTCGCCGGCCAGCAGGCCCAGCCCGCCGGCGAAGATCGACAGGCACTCGGTCACACCAAACTCGGCGGAGAAGTAAGCCACGAGCGGGCCTTCGAACTGTCCGTGTGTTTTGGCGAACCAAGTGGATGCGTGGCCGAGATAGGCACCGAAGTCTTGAGAGACGCGCACCAGGTGCGCCAGGAATCCTTCGTCGGCAGCCGCGGCTTCCAGTTTCGCCTGGTCGATCGTCCCCAGCATGCGCACCGGGTTGTGGCCGGTCGTCTCCCACAGATCGCTGTCCAATCGTCGGAAAAGCTCGATGGCGTCGTGGTTCCAGGCCCAGCGCAGGTTATAGGCTAACGCACGCAGGCTTTCGAGCGGAGCCGGCAGTGATGGCGTGACGGTAAAAGTGCGAATCGGTTTCATCTTTGCGATCTCGTCGACGGGATTGACTCAACAGCGTCCAGCATATCACGCGCAAAGGGGTTGTGTTAGCGCCATCTTGCTCGTTCTACCATACGCCAATCGACCAGGTGCGCCATCGGTGAAACTACCTAATGATCGACACGATTGATCGACACGACGTGATCATCCACCTTGCAGCAGATGTCCTGACCATTGCAGCCGCGCTGCGTGCAGCGGAAGCGGAAACGGACCTCACCCCCACCCTCCGGGAAAGGCCCGAGCGTAAGGTGATAGCGCTGCACCCCGGCCATCACGCCACCGGCCGGTGCCATCTCAGCCGATCGAGGCTCGCCACCGTCAAGCCACCAAGTCAGCATGCCGGGACAGTTGGTGCGTATAGTCAGTCGATCACCGGGTTGAATCCGAGCCGTCTGTTGCGCGAAGGTCCACACCACCGCGTGCGGCACGATGTTCCGATCCAGTTCCGCCGGCGGCTGGCTGCCCAGGCCGCGATAGATGTTTCGTAGATGGATGCGAAACAGATCGTCGAATTCATCGTCGTTGCCCGAATCCTGGTCGGCGCCGAACCACCAGAACCAGTCACTGCCTTCGGCCATGTACAGCGCCTCGAAGGCGGCTGGTGCTGTCTCCGGCGTGGCATTGGCTCGTGCAACGAAATCCCGCGCCCGGCCTAGCAATTCCCAGCCTTGATTCTCCTCATCCTCGCCGATCCACGTGCCCAGGTCAACGCCCGGCCCCGAACCGTTCTCGTCGATCCATGAGCCGGTGAACAGGTCGTAGATTTTGGTCTGTGCCGCGAGCGGATGCGGATCGATATTTCGATCCGGGTTGCCGTCCAGGTACTCGGCGAAGGTGACGGTCTCGACCTCGGCGTCGCGTTCCAGCAGTCCGTACAGCGCGTGCAGGAAGGGCCGGGCGTCCTCGCGATAACTGCCCCAGGCATTCTCGCCATCCAGCACTACTGTCAGGATTCGGTCTTCATCACCGCCCATCCGCCAGGCGAAGCGCTCTTTGATCTCGCGCAGGAAGTCGCGCGCGGCCTGTTCGTAATCGGCATAACCGTAATAGCGGAAGCCGATGGCGTCGGACAGCGCTGTGTTACGGAAGAAGACACTGACGGCGTGCTCGCCTTCTTCGGCGCGATAGGGTCGGCACAGGACATCCGGCTCGTCAGCGCGATAGCCCCAGCGGCCCGATTGGGCCAGCACACTGCGATCGGTGGCGAGCCAGCACACGCCATGCTGCGCAAACAAGGGAACGACAAACTGGCTCACTGCCCCCTCGGCCGGCCACATGCCACGCGGCGGCTGGCCGAAGTAACGCCGATAAAACTCGACGGCGAGCCGCACCTGCGCTTCGGCATCTTCGGAGTACGCGAAGCGCGGCGGATGAGTCGATCCAGGCCGATCGAGGGTGGCGCGATCGGTGTCAACCAATAGCGGCAGAATCGGATGATAGAACGGCGTCGTCGAGACTTCGATTTGCCCGCGCGCCTGCATCTGGCGATGGATGGGAATCACTGCGCGCATGATCTTGTACTGCTCGGCGATCATGGCTTCTACATCGGCCAGGCGGAAATCCCGCGCCTGCTCGATGAAGCGGCGCACCGAGGCGACCTCGCCAGTTGCCAGCGTCACGTCGCCGTCGCGGAATTCCTTGCCGAACCAGGCCAGGCTGAACCACATCTGCACGTCGCGTAACTCCTGGGCGCTGAAGCGCCGGCCTTCGCGCCGCTGGATGAACAACTCCTTGTAGCGAGCATGCGGGAAGATCTGGTTGTGCCAATCGGCGTCGAAGAAGTTGCTCAGCACGACCTCGCGTTCGCCATCTGTCAGCGACTCGGCCGGCTTCAGCGTCAACTCCAGCGCCCGATCGGACGCGCCGCGCTCCAGGTAGTCTTCGATCTGCCACAGCAGCGACGGCGTCAGGTTGACAGTCAGGTGCAGTTCTGGATGTTCGGCTACCAACGCCGCCATCGAGTAGTAATCGCGAATGGCGTGCAGCCGCACCCAGGGGTGAAGGTAACTCCCGACCTGGGTTGGATGCGACGTATCCTTGTAGATCGGCTGGTGCTGGTGCCACAGGATTGCCAGGTATAGCTTAGGCCCGACACGGAAGGATGCCGTCGGCCCAATGACCTCGCCCTGCGGCGAGCGGCCATGCACCGAGTACGTCACTCGATCGCCCTTGGCGAACGGGCCGATCTCGGCGCTCCAGTAGCTGTTGACGCCTTCGTTGCGTTGCCAGACGGCATCCGTCTGGCTTCGGACGATCGCCTGATCGGCGCGTTCGACCTGATAGGTTATCCAGGCCGACTGCCCCGGCTCGATGGGCCAAGTGCCGATGCGCAGATTGACGCTTTCGCCCGGACTCACTCGATGGGGCTGCCGTGGCGCATCTGTGGTCAGGTGCCAGATGTTCATGTCATCCCTCAGCGCAAGAGCGCCAGCAGCAGTTGTGCCAAGAGAATCTTTGTAATCAAGGCGACCGGATAGACAGCAGCATAACCAATGTTGGGAAGATCGTTGCGCGTCTGCTCCAGCGCAAAGCCCAGTACGGCGGGTTGCGTCTGCAGCCCGGCGAGCACCCCCATCAATAGTCCCATTGGAATTTTGAGAAGCCAGCGGCCGATCCACAGGGCGGCCACGGCGGTGACGACGGTGATAACGATGCCTGCCGTGAAAATGGAAGCCCCGCCACCCTGAGTTATAGTCGTGACAAACGCGTAGCCGGCGCGCGTCCCGACGCCCGCCAGGAACAGAATCAGACCGGCCTGGCGCAGCGTCAGATTGGCGCTATAGGGCAGACTCCACACCATCGAGCCAGTGCGCCCCAGCGTGCCCAGGATCAGCGACACAACCAGGGGACCGCCTGCCAGGCCGAGCTTGACGACAATGCCGCCCGGCAGCGGAATCGGCACCATGCCCAGCAGCAGGCCCAACCCCAGGCCCAGACTGAAGGTCAGTATGTCGATCTCACTCAACGCGCGGTACGAATCGCCGAAAAAGGCGCTCACCGCGTCCATATGCTTGCGCTGCGTGACGACCCGCACCCGGTCGCCGAGTTCCAGCACGGTGTCGTCATGCGCCAGCATCTCGATGTCGCCGCGCCGCACGCGGGTCACGATTGCTCCAAATTGCTGCGGGAGGTTCAGGTCTCTCAGGCGATGACCGGCAACTTTCGGGTTCGAGACAAATATACGCCGGTGATCGAATTCGCGCCGGTCGAGTTCGAGACGCTCGTCGCTGGCCTCTCCCAGATAGCCTATCACGCGATCCAGATCATCAGGTGTTCCAATCACACTCACCAGATCACCAGTGTTGAGGCGCGTCTGCCCGTCTGCCAGCGAGAGCTGGCCGGCGCGCTTCATGCGCCCGAAGATGACATCCCACTTGTGGCGGTCGATCAGTTCCTGGATGGTCGCCTGGGCCGCCTCCGGCCGAGTCACGCGAATCGTGCGGTTGTCCAGCTTTTTGTTCGTCGCGCCGGCATACGCGTCGCGCAGACGTGGGGCTTCGGCGGCGTAGTCGATCTTCCAGATGTGCTGCATCACGTTGATGAGCAGAATCATTCCCACCGCGCCTGCGGGATACGTGATCGAGAAGCCGACGACCGGCTCGGCGAGCAGTTGATCGAGAGCCGCCCTGGGCGCGGTGCTTTTGATGTATTCGAGCACGCCCGCCAGCGCGGCCGTATTGGTCAGGCTGCCGGTATACACCCCCGCCGCCAGTGCAGATCTGAATTGAAGCAGGTTGCTGACGATGACGGTGATCGCAGCCGCAAGAACAAGCATCCCCACCACAAACAAATTGTCACGCAGCCCCTTGCGCCGGAAGGAAGCGAAGAAGACGGGGCCGCTGCTCAACCCGATCGTGTAAACGAAGATGACCAAGCCCAGCTGGTAGACCAGCTCCGGCAGTTTGAGATCGGGGTGGAGCGAGCCGATGGCGAGGCCGACGAACAGCACGGCAGCCACGCCCAGGCTGCTCCCCCCAATCTTGATCCGCCCCAGCGGATAGCCGATGGCGGCAACGACGAACAGCAGCAACAGCGGATTGTCAATCAGCAGTTGAATCATGCCCTCACGCGCGGCCCGGCCGCCTGCACCTCCGCACTCACATCGTTGGCGAAGGTCTTGAAGTTTTCGGCGAACATGCCAGCGAGTTTCCGCGCCTGCGTATCGTAAGCCTCTTTATCCGCCCACGTGTTGCGCGGATTCAGCACCTCGGCTGGAACATTGGGACAGGTCGTTGGAACGGCGACTCCGAAATTCGGATCAGCTACGGTCGGCACGTCGTTCAGATGGCCGTCGAGTGCCGCGTGAACCATCGCGCGCGTGTAGGCGATCTTCATGCGCTGGCCTACACCGTACGGCCCGCCGCTCCAGCCGGTGTTCACCAGCCAGACGTTGACATTATGCTTCGCGATTTTCTCGCCGAGCAGGTTGGCATACACCGTCGGCGAGAGCGCCATGAACGGCGCGCCGAAGCAGGTACTGAACGTGGCCGTCGGCTCGGTGACGCCCTTCTCCGTCCCGGCAACCTTAGCGGTGTAGCCGGACAGGAAGTGATACATCGCCTGCGCGGGCGTGAGTCTGGCGATGGGCGGCAGCACGCCGAAGGCATCGGCGGTGAGCATGATGATGTTCGTCGGGTGGCCGCCGAGTCCGTCGCGCGTGGCGTTCGGGATGTGGCTAATCGGGTAGGCGGCGCGCGTGTTCTCGGTGAGCGAATCATCGTCGAGGTTGAGACGGCCCGTCGCACTGTCGAAGGCGACGTTTTCGAGAATCGTTCCGAAGCGGCGGGTGGTTTCGTAAATCTCCGGTTCGGCGGTGGGCGAGAGGCGGATCACTTTGGCGTAGCAGCCACCTTCAAAGTTGAACACGCCTCGATCGCTCCAGCCGTGCTCGTCGTCGCCGATCAGCGTGCGATTCGGATCGGCCGAGAGCGTCGTCTTGCCCGTCCCCGACAAGCCGAAGAAGATCGCCGCGTCACCCTTCGCGCCGATGTTGGCCGAGCAGTGCATCGAGAGCACATTTCGCTGCGGCAGCAAGTAGTTGAGCACGGTGAAGATCGACTTCTTGATCTCGCCGGCGTATTGCGTCCCGCCGATGAGCACCAGCCGCTGTCCGAAGTGGAGCACAATGAAGACTTCCGAGTGCGTGCCATCGACTTCTGGAATGGCGTGGAAGTTCGGGGCGTTGATGATGGTGAACTGCGGGACGTGTGTCGCCAGGTCTTCGGGCTTGGCCTGGATGAACATGTTGCGCGCGAACAGGTTGTGCCAGGCCGTTTCAGTGATGACGCGAATGAGCAGCCGATACTCCGGATCCGCCCCCGCGAAGCAGTCTTGCACAAACAGGTCTTTGCCTTGCAGGTACGCCAGCAGCCGCCGATGGAGCGTTTCAAAATTCGCCGGCTCCATTGCGCGATTGACCTTGCCCCACCAGACTTTGTCGGCGCTCGACGGCTCGCGCACGATGAACTTGTCATTGGGCGAGCGGCCAGTGTGCTGGCCGGTGCGCACGACCAGCGGACCGAGGTGAGCCAGCCGTCCCTCACGTCGGCGGATGGCTTCCTCGTAAAGCTGAGGAGTGGAAAGGTTCCAGTAGACCGCATTCACATTTCGAATGCCGTGATTTTCCAGACCGTACTCACTGTGTGCTGCGCCTTGTGTTTGCATCGAGACATCTCCTGAGTGGATTCAAATCGAATGTGCGTCTGACACGCGCTTTTCTTGCCCGTTTTGCCCGACCTGCCCGGCGTCGATTGGCTTGATTCAGTCCAAGCCAAATAGCGGGTGACGTCTGCCAGCCACCCGCGGTTGCGCTGTGAAGGGGCTGTTTGTCACGAAACTCGACGGCCTGAGATTCAGGCGTATAGTTCGGCGCGGGTGAGCGGGACGTTGCTCTTGCCGCGATCGGGTCTAGCAAGTAGCGACTGATTGACGTTGAGATTGCCGGCTTCAAAGCCGTAGGCCGACACGGCCATGTACAATCGCCAGGTGCGGTAGGTCGCTTCGCTCGTCACCCGAATGGCCTCGGTCCGCTGCTCGGCCAGTCGATTGACCCAGTGACGCAGCGTGCGCGCGTAATGCTCACGCAGGTTCTCCACGTCGCGCACTTCAAAGCCTGCCCGCTCGGCGATGAGGTTGACCTCGCTCACCGGCACTAACTCGCCGTCGGGGAACACATAGGTCTGCATGAAGGTGCCGGGGCCGAGCAGCCAGCGCCCAATGAAATCCTGCCAGCCCCATGCTTTCCTGGCGGACTCCGGCGCATTCGCGGCATAGGGCACAGCCGGCCGATACGAGATGCCGTGATTCAGGAACAGTCCGCCCGGCTTGAGCAACCGGTAAGCCTGCGCGAAGTACTCGGGTAAGTGGCTTCGCCCCACATGCTCAAACATGCCGACGCTGACGATCTTGTCGAAGGACTCGGACTTCAGATCGCGGTAGTCTTGCAGGCGGACGCTCACCCGGTCGGCCAGGCCGCTGCGCGCAATCTGCTCGTCAGCAAATTCGATCTGCCGATCGCTGAGTGTGACGCCCAGGGCGCTTACGCCGTACTTTTCCGCTGCATACCTTGTCAGCCCACCCCAACCGCACCCAATGTCGAGCAGCCGCTCGCCGGGTCGTAGACGCAGCTTCCGGCAGATATGCTCCAGCTTGTGTTCTTGTGCCGTGTCGATGTCTTCCGCGCCGGTTTGGAAGTAGGCGCACGAGTATTGCATACGCCGCCCCAGCCACAGCGCGTAGAAGTCGTTCCCCACGTTGTAGTGATACTGAATCGCCGCCCGATCGCGCTCACGCGAATGCCGCGCGCCGCGCAAGCGAGCCGGGCCGCGACTAGCCGGTCGGGTTGGGCCGGACCTGGGAAGCGCGAGCAGGTCCCGAGCCAGCCCAACGATCTCGGATCGAGAGAAGCTCCGCCCGAAGATATTCTCCATCAGCGAGAAGGCAGAGAAGATGTCGCCCTCAATGTCGAGGTCGCCGTAGATGAAAGCTTCGCCCAGTGACAACTCAATCGGCGGCGTGAACATGCGCCGCAGCGCGCCGGGATGGTTGAGGACCAGACCGAAGCGTGAATCAGTGGTGGCAGGCAGATCGGTGCCATCCCACAGGTGTACGTTGAAAGTGCGCGGTGGCGGGAACAGTCGATTCAGCACAGAGATGGTCTGTGACACCAAACGACTCGCGGTCGAAAGTGAAAGCGCTTGAGACATGATAGCTCCCTTCAATCTCGTGACGGTTCACCAGTCCCCGCTCAGAATACACCTTCAGTAGTGTCGATACCAATCTGGCGACACCGGGGTCAGTGCGGCGATCGAGTCGCCCCACTTCCTCCACCACGGCCGTCCGTGTTCGCCAGCGATGTCGTGGAGCCTGCGCATCCGATCGACCCCAACTGTAGCGAGCCACTGCCGCCGCTCGCGTGCGTCCGGCACGTGCATCGCCTCTTCCCAGATAGCGCGCCCGCCCAGGAACCCAGACGCCCCAGCCTGGCATGCAAGCTTCACCTGCCGCGCGAACTCGTCAAAGGTGACGCCGGCGCTGAGCAGAATCCACGGCGACTGCGAGACCTCGTTCAGTTGTTCGCAGGCGGCGCGCAGCACGCCTTCGTCTTTCTCATAGCGCATATCGGCCGGGAACTCGGTCTTGAGTACGTCCACGCCCAACGACGTGAGATCGCGCGCCGAATCTGCGACCAGGGTCGGTTTACGAGCAGCAAAAATTTCTGGATAATCCTCGGCTCCCGAGACGGGGTAAGCGATCGGTTCCAACAGGAAGGGGATGTCGGCACGAGCGCAGTCGTCAGCCACACGTTGAGTGACTTCCCGTTGGCGAGCCGCATTCTCGGACAAGTCGGGCCGATAGTACAACAGAATCTTCACCGCCGATGCGCCCATGCGCCTGATCTTCTCAACGCTCCAGTCGGGCAACAGCGTCGTGACCCGGCCCTGCGCGTCCTTTTCGTAGCCGGTTTCTTCAAGGCTGACGAGCAGGCCGACATCGCCCGGCAGTGCGCCGCTGGCGATGGCCTGGGCTGCACCATAAACTGGATCGAGCAAGACGGCAGTCGATTCGGAGGCCAGCGCTTCGGTCAGGTCGCGCTTGTATTCCACCAGCGTGTCGTACGTAACCTGATCGGGCGCGGCCTTGTCGATCAGGCGCTGCATCGAGCCGCGATGATCCATCGCGCACATGGCGAAGATGCCATGCGTGTCTGCGATCTGCTGCAGGCCGCGCAGCTTCCCAATGCTGAGTTGTCCAGGCATGATTGCTGCTCCCCCTCCATCTCAAACACTAATAAGGTATTGCGCGTTGCGCGCAACGACATGCACCGCGCAATAGCGTGGCCTTCAGCCGACCCATCCGTGCTGATATGCTACACCGTCGCAAATTCGCGACTGGCCGCGAACTCACGCACAAGGCCCATCGCCTTGTCCGTCTTGGTGATGGACTTCATACCGTCCTTCTCGATCTCGGTCAGCGCGCGGATGGCGTCGATCGTCTCCGGGACGACGATGGCCTGGTTGTAGACCTGGTAGTTGTAGAACACTTCGTTGCCTTTCACGGTCAGGCTGTCTTCCCACAGGCCCACTTCCCACATGTCGCCGCGCGGCCGGCCCAGATCGGCCATCAGCTCCAGCGTGCTATTGAGCGCGACCACACCGTCCGAGGCGCGCAGGAAAGCGATGCGCGGAGCGGCGCGGAACGCCGCCAGCACCTCGTCTTTGGTCGCCAGCCGGGTGAGTTCGACACTCCAGGCGTGCAAGTGGCTGGTCGTGTGCGCTGCCACCACGGCAATGGTCATCACGTCGAGTTCGGGATCGACGGTCTGCGCATCCGGGCCTTGATGCGACGGGATGGTCGTCTCCGGCACGACTGTGTTCATCACGCCACTGTGATCGGATTCCCACGGATCGGTCGCGCGCCGGATCAGCACCCCGCGCGCTTTCTTGAGCAGCCCGGCATTCTTCAGTGCAACGAGTGTGCGGACAATGCTGGTGGTGTTGCACGAGACGACGCGCGTCGTGTCGCGCCCAATGGCGCTGGCGTAGTTCGCCTGCGCCACGAACGAATGGCCGGTCAGGCTGTGCTTCTCGCCGCCCTGGAAGATCGACTTGACACCGGCGGCGCGATACTTTTCCAGGTTGGCCGCAGCCACCTTCTTGGGCGTGGCGTCGGCGACGACATCGACCCAGCCAAGCAGCTCGTCCAGATTTCCGACGACGGGAAGGCCGGCGGCGCGCATCTGATCGGCAGCCTGCGGCGTCGAAGCGTACACCGGGTAACCCTTCTCGACGGCCACCCGGATGCGCCAATCGCTGACCACATCGGCTACGCCGACCAATTCCATGTCATCTTGCGCGACAACCGCGTCGGCGATGCGCTTGCCGATGACACCGTAGCCGTTGACGGCCACGCGAACTTTTCGAGTAGACATGTTTGCCTCCTGCAATTGTGTGTGGAAGACCGCAACGGATCATCTCAGCCCTATAACCTGCGATAGGGCAGTTGAGTTGTCCGCCTTACCTTTTCGCCCAGTTCCGGTTTTGCGTACGTCTTCGGCGCACGATCGAACTCGGCCTGACAGCGCGGACAGCACAGGAAATATACCACGCCTTCGTACTTAATCACGGCGTGCGCCTTGCCACGATTGAGGCGCTTGCCACAAACGGGATCTTTCAACATAGACGTCTCACTTTCTCTGTGTGTGACGACGCAGGCCGGAGCACGGAACATCGGTCTCGGTGGCCCCATAGGTATGCCAGCCGTCAGACCCGGCCCGGCGAACGGCATCGATCAGCGCCGAGACAGTGGTCAAGGTAACATCGTACGTGACGTACGCCATGCCCACGTTGTGCTCGACCTGGACTTCCACGACACCGGCAAGCGCAGCGAGGCATCCATGAATGCGGGTGGCGCAGTTGGGGCAGACCATGCCCCACACCACGAGCCGCGTTGCTCTGACGCACTGCCGTTCGCTGGCAGATGGCATTTTCGCGGACGAGTCGATCAGACTGGCCTCGCTCATGAGAATCCCCCTCGTTGTCTGGGCGGACGATCACCTAATCGCTCGCGCCCGAATAGACGGCACGTCGCAGCCGGCGGCGGCGCTCCGGCCCACCGAGCAACCCGGCGAGCGCAGCAACGCCTTCGGTGATCAGGTAAACGGGCAGGCTGCCGAACAGGCGCAGGATCACTTTCGGGTAATCGGCCCGATCCGAGAGCAGATCGATGAATGCACGGGTGGCAAACGGGTTGCGCACGCCGAGCGCGAAGCAGCCGCGCGGATGGTTATAGAATCACTGCGCCAGCCCGAGGCCAAAGGTGTGGCGCATCGGAAGACCCACAGGTAGCCCAGACCGACATCGCCGAACAGAATGACCGGCCCATCGGCAAAGCGGCGCATGACCTCCGGTGGAACCGGCACTTCGGCTTCGATGGCCGCGGCCATCGTCTTGCCCCGGCGCAGCCCCACCGATCGAGCCACGACCGAATTGGCGCCATCGGCGCCGATCAGGTAGCGTCCCTCGACGATGCAGCCATCCCTTGTTTCAACAATTATCCGATCCGGCGTTTCCGTGACGGCGCACACGGCAGTACCCTGCCGGACTTCGCCGTGGGCGTAGGCCAGGATGTGGGCATCGAACCGGTCACGCATGACCATGCCCATCATCCGATCGCGAAGCGGGATGGTGACGGTGCGCCCGTCGAGAGTATAGTGGATGGACTTCACCCGCGTCTCGATGACCGAGTCGAAGGAGAAGGGAAACTGGTCTTCCAGGAAGCGAGTGGAAAGTCCGCCGCCGCACGGCTTGTAGCGCGGCAGCGTTTCCTTTTCGAGCACCAGCACGCGCCGGCCGGCCTCGCCCAGGAAGTAGGCGGCTGTCACCCCACCGGGCCCCGCGCCAGCGATGATGACATCGTACATCTCAGACATTTCACACCTTGAAGCCGGTCACTCCGCGAGTTGAGCGCGATATTCGTGCCGCCCATCACCGCCCGCTCGCGCGACGGCATTGATCAACGCCGGAATCGTCACCCGATCGGGATTGAACTCCACGTTGGCTATCCCCATCGTATGATCCACGTGGGCTTCCATCACGCCGTTGAGCGAGATCAGACTATTGCGGACGCGATTCGCGCAGTTGGGGCAACCCATCCCATACACGGCCAATAGCGTCCAGGGCGTCTTGCTTCGTTCGTCGTCGGTGGCAACTTTCTGCAACGGCTCGACGTGACATTGCTCATCCATGATGTGTTCTCCATCCTGGGATTAGTGGCAACCGCCGGAGTGACGGGTGTGCTGGTCATCGGGTCGGGTCGCGGCAACCGTATCGTTCGTGGTCGTCGCCGTATCCGTGGTCTGCGCCGTGTCCGTGTGCTGGCCGTGACCGCCGTGGCTGCCGTGGCCGCCGTGCATGAAGAGGTGACCGACGATGACCAGGACGATGAAGCCGTAGTACACCACGGTGTTCAGTGGGACATTGAAAATGGCGACCGCCACAAGCGCGGCGAGCAAGCCCGCGCCCACTATCCAGGCGATGCGCGGAATGCGCAGCGGGCGATCCGTTGTGGGTGAAGTGTGTTCCATGCGAATCTCTCCTTAGAATCGAGTGATGTTCGAAGATGATTCTAGATGAGTTGGTCGAGGCGCGTAAGGCGCATTTGGCCTGTTTTCAGATGCGCCGTTTGGCGGGGGCGAAGATTAGGCTCAGATGAGAATACTCGCCGCTTATCGTGCATTGTGCGCAACGTTAGACTTGATCAGCGGCGCTTTGCCTGCCGCAGTTTTCGGAATAGCGGCCACACGCTGCACCTGGATATAGGGCACGCGCGCCCCCTCCTGCGCCAACGAGCGGGAAAGCTGCTCGATGAGCGCTTCGTCCGTCAGCCCATCGCGCACGCCGGTGAGTAGCACAACCAACCCGTCGTCGGCCTGCTGGATCACCTGCCACCCACTGACCGGGGCGATGTCCATGACGCGATTGAACACCAGGGGCTGCACGGCGACCTTGCCGCCGGTCACAGCCGGCAGGTGCAGGGTATCCTCCACCCGCCCCTGGACACTCTCCAGCACGGCAAACGGCAGACCACAAGAGTGAACTTCGGTGCTCACGCGCACGCTGTCGTTCAACTCGTAGCGGATGAGCGGCTGGGTGCGGCTGAAGAGTGTGGTGACCAACACCTTGGCGCCATATTCTCCAGCTGGCACGGGGCGGTAGTGTTCGTCCACCACTTCGGCGATGACCAGGTCCTCGAAGAGATGCATGCGCCGGCAGGCTCCATACTCCGCTGCGATGTCGGCCGTTTCGGTCGCGCCGTATTGATTGAAGGGCTCGTCGCCCCACGCCTCCTGCGCACGTTGGCGCGTCTGCTGCGTCAGCACTTCCGATGAGGTGTATACCCAGCGTGGGTGAATGTGCAGCCGTCCGGCAAGCTGCTCTTCAGCCAGAATACCCGTCATGGACGCATAGGCAATCAACACTTCCGGTTGCCAGTCGTTGAGTTGCTGAACAGTCTGCGGCAAGGGCTGGCTGGCAGGGAGTCTCAAGGATGGGCGCCACCAGCTCCTCGCCGTTGCAGCCACCTGCGACGACATGTGCCAGGGGCTGATCGAGGCCACGGTCGCCATTCGTTGACGATGGGTGAGGTTGATTCGCACGCCCGACCACTCCTGGCCACGAGCGAAGGAGGCCAGGATGTAAACCCACTCGGCGTCATCGAAAAGAAAGAAGCCGGGATGGCCGCTGCTCCCGGAAGTGGCGTTGACCCAGTAGCGATTCCGGTAGCGCTGGCCGGCCTCGCCTTGCGCCGCGTAGGCGCGTATCCCTTCCAGGCGTAGCGACCGATCCGTCACCAACTCATCGAAGTGCTCCATCATCATGGCCTTCGTCAGCACCGGCAGCTCGTTCAAGGGGCGGTCGGCGAGGCCCCGGTGGAACTTCTGGTAAAAGGGCGAGCGCGCGTAGGCGTACTCGCGAAGACGGCGCAACGACTCGGCCTGATGCGCCTCCAATTGCGGGCGCGTCCAGTATTCCCGCTTGCGCATCTGCTCCAGGTTGTGCAGCAATTTCAGCATGATGTGGATATCCATCACATCCTCCTTATACCGCTGCCTCACGTCTATGAAACCGGGGCGGACACCTGGCATGTGAATCCCTTTTCAGGCCCGGCCCGTGCCGGCTTCTATTTCTGCTGTCTAACGCACGGCGTGCAGCCCACTTCGTGGCCGCGTGTAGATCAAGAAAACGATGCGGTTCATTTGCGTTCTCCTGCAAGTTGTGGCATTCATCGATTGCAGGATAGCACGCGGGCCTATTGGGGGTAAGCGCAAAGTGGCGCGTTGAGGGGTAGGTGAAACTACCTAAAGTGGGGGTCAGACGATTGGGGTGACGTTCGACCGTCGTTTGCTGGCTCGCCCGATAACGGCCAAATTTGTAAACTGTCGCCATCGCTCGATGCGTAGGCCAGCCGCTTCCAGCCCGGCGCGAAATTCTCGACCGGTGAACTGCGTGGTTTGCAGGTGATCGAACAGCACGCGAATCGGCCAAGCCGAAATGAAACCCTTGAGGAGATCCTCAAAATAGAAGACGCCGCCCAGTCTAAGCACGCGGGCGATTTCCTTGAGCGCTTGCTGCCAGTTGGGAACGTGATGAATGATGCCGAAGTCCACCACTGCGTCGAAACTCGCATCGAGCGCGTCGATCGCCTCAGCGTCACCGACGAAGACGCGGGCGCGATCGCCATGCTGCGCCACGCGCTTCTGAGCCAGGGTGACCATTTTCGGATCGAGGTCGAAGCCAGTGGCATGCGCTGCGCCGAGCGAGAGCAGAATTTCGATCCCTACGCCGCGCCCGCAGCCGATTTCAAGTACACGCTGGCCGACAAGCGATCCAGGTGGGCCGATGAGCCGGGGCGTTTCGAGCGCGCGTTGGCTCCAGGCGCGAATCGGGTTGTTCATCAGGGCAAATTCGAATGTGTTGAGTTTCACGTTGCCTCGATTGGCTCGCCGTGTGTCAGTGCCTCCAACATCTCCGCCGGCCCGGCCCGGACATCACCCTCCCAGTCGAGAAACGCGCCGGTCGAGTAGTCGCGCAGGATCAGCGTATTCGTGGCCACGCGATACACTTCGTGGAGCCACGTCCCGCGCACGCGCCGGATCTCGATTAGCCGGCTGACAATCTCGATCTCGTCGTCGTTCGATGCGGCGTCGAAGAACTCGGCATCGTGCCGATATTGCAGCGTGATAAAGTTGTGCGCGCGCATCACCTCAAGCGGCCAGCCGACCAGTCTCGCCGCACGGAAGACGACGGCTTGCAGCCAGTTGAAATAGGTTGCCACGGCGACGCGACTCGTGGCATCGAGTTCGTAGAAACGCACCGCGTGCCGCCAGCGAAACGGGCGCGAGCCGTTATCCGACGGCGTGGCGAACGGCTTAAGTGGCGCGGCGCGGGGCGCGCCAGCCGTCGGCAGAGCGCGATGCACTTCCGGCACGGTGCGCGCCGTCCAAGTCGCGCGATCGCGATAATCCCATTCGATCTGCGCGCGGACGACTGACTCGCCGAATGCGCCACGCGTGATGTGATAGCCTCGCACGACGTGCGCCTCATCCGCAGCCATCACCCACGTCGCAACCTTCAAGGCATCGCCGTAATGTGCGGACGTTTGATATTCGATCGACAGCCGGCGCACGTTCCACAAGGCATCGCCATCGATCGTTGCGCCGAATGCATCGAGCGTCACTTGCTGCAAGTATTGGATGTAAACCGCATTGTTCACATGCCCGAACATGTCACACTCGTGAGCGCGCACGCGGACGAGGTCTGTAAAGATCGTTTCCATACCTATCTCCCCATCGACTCCTTTCTGTACGTTGTCACACGCTCTCCCGCCGATCGACAATTCTGACGGCTTTGAACTGGTCGTTTAGCCAGGCATCGGTCTCGATGTCCAGCCGGATGTTTCCGATGGATAAGTTGTGCGGCAATTCAGGATAAGCCGCGAATAAGTTGGCGCGCACTTCAGCCACAGACACGCCGCCCCCTTCGACGCGCAACCGCAGACGATCGGTCAAATCGATCTTGTCCACGCTGATCGCCAGCCGCCCCGTCGCACCCTTCGCGCGGCCGGCCGCCTCGCCAAGCACATGACCGAAGAAGTTCATATCTCCGGCCACAATCATATCGTCGGCACGGCCTGCCAGGATAATGCTGCCAAAGGGCAACCAACAGTTGCAGTGACTCCAGCGAGCCAAATCGCCGGAACGGTAGCGCAAGAGGGGCATCGCTTCGCGCACGGTCGGGGTGAAGACCAGTTCGCCTTCGTCGGCCGGCAGGCCGGTGTCGGGGTCGATGATCTCGGTGAAGAGTTGCAGACCGTTAAGGTGCAGGCACTCGCAGGTCGGCAGGGCCATCGTCTGCCCACCGCCAATCTCGGTCGAGCCATACGAGTTGTAAGTCGGCGCGTCCCAGAAGTCTCGAAAGCGTTCGACGTGCTGGCGCGTGAGTGTTTCGCCGCCGACGAGGATCGCCTCCAGCTTTATGCGGAAGTTCTGGCGCTCGGCCTCGCGCGTGAGCGCGACCATGAACGACGGCGAGGTGATGACGACGTTCGGCGCGAAGCGGCGCATGTGCGTGACGACCAGCGCCGGATCAGGCGCGCCGACCGGCAAGCCGAAGCCACCGGCTCGCTCGACCACGCGCTGGGCTTCGCCTGTCCCCATCCACAGTCCAGGCGGAAGCGCGAGAAGTGCGACCAAACGGCCAGGGATGCGCAGCCGCAGGCCGAGTGAGCCGACGTTGCTTAGTGCGTTGAGTTCGCGCGCCGTGTAATACATGCGCTTCGGTTCGCCCGTGGTGCCTGAGGTAGTGAAAACGGCGGACAGACGATCCTCCGAAACGGCAAGGAACTGCTGCCAGTCGCGCAAGTCGTGCGCACTGGTAAACGGTATCTGCGTGAAGTCGGCCTGCCTGCGCAAATCGCTCGGACGCAGCCTGAGCGCCTCGAACGATTCACGGTAGAACGGCGAATGATCGTAGGCGTAGCGCACAATCCGACGCAGCCGAATCCACTGTAAGGCGCGCACGCGAGCCGGACTGAAGAAGCTGCCGGATGCACTGCCCATTAATCGCGCGACGAGACGCCAGGGCGCTGGCGAAGTCGGCCAAGCCTCAAAGGCGCGCAGGCCGAGATCAAGGGCGTGAGCGATCAGATTCATCGCGTCGGCCAGGCGCCCATCACGTCTTCGAGCTGCGGCGTGTCGCCGCCCGAGATGCGCCAGCCACGCGGCGTTTTGAGCAGCGCCAAATTCTGCGTCGGCTTCGCGCCGAAAACGGCCACGCCGCTGCGCACGACGCTGAAGTGCAGGCGATAGGTCACCTTGGCGAGTTTGGCATCTTCGTGGACTTCGACAGCCGTGATGTCGAACGAGTGAAACTGGACAGCGTCGCCGGTCGACAGACCCGCAACGAAATCCTTGTACGCCTGCTGGGTCTCGGCCAGGCCCGCCGCCTGTGCACCCTCTTCTACTGTAGCAAAGTATTCGTCGAGCGCGTCGGCGTTGCGTGAGTTCAGTCCGTCGAGCGCGGCCGCGCGAACGTCCTCGACGACGCGTCGAACAGCTCCTTCCTCGCCGCCGCTACAGCCCGACAGAAGCGCGACGATCGCCGCAACAAAAACAGTGAGACCGATGATCGTTTTCATGCCTTGCCTCCCGAATTAACGCGGTTGCTCGGATGGCGCCCGCAGCAGGCGTGGGAAGAACGCCGGCGTGCTCGCGGCGTATTGAGCGTAGGCCTCACCGAATTGAACCGGGGCTTCGCGCTCCTCGCGCCGCGCCAGCCGGGCATACATCGCCACCAGAATCGGGAACATGATCAGCGTGAGCAGTGTCGGCCACTGAATCAGGAACCCGAGCATGATTACCACGAATCCCGCATACTGCGGGTGACGGAGATAGGCGTACGGGCCGGTCGTGGCGACCTGCCCTGCGCGCTGCGCCTTGTACAACACGTCCCAGGCCGCGCCGATCAGGATGAAGCCGCCGGCGATTAGCCCATCGCTCAGCCAGTGCAGCGGGCTGAGATGTGGATCGCCCTTCCAGCCGAGCAGCGTCTGCCAGAGATGCCCAGTGTTGTGCGAGAGCAGATTGATGTCGGGGTAGGTGCTGCCCAGCCAGCCGGACAAGAGGTAGATCGTCAGCGGGAAGCCGTACATCTCTGTGAACAGCGCAACCAGAAAAGCGGCGAACGCGCCGAACGAGCGCCAGTCGCGCTTGGTGCGCGGTTTCGCGAAACTGAACGCGAAGATGATAAACACCGCCGCGTTCATGATAACGAGCGGCCACAAGCCGTAGGCAGGTAGGTCAGTGTTCATGCTTCTCTCCTTCCGCGCGCGGCTTGGGGTCATCCGTGTGCCCCGCGTGTTCGCCGTGCCCGCCATGCATGAAGAGATGCAGTAGTGGGCACAGGAGCAGCAACACATAGGGCAGGATGCCGAAGACGTGGGCCGTGTGCTCGGTCAGCAGAAAGAAAGCGGCGATAGCGAGGAACGCGAGAAAGACGATACCTGTTCGAGTGCGAAACCACCGGCTTACGCTGAAGTCAGGTTGAGTGTCCATTCATGCCTCCTGATACCCGCGCCTCCAGATTATCACGGAAGACAGTCACGAGTAAGCGCCGTTCGGCGTATAGCAACGTAAGCAAAATGGCGCACTTACATCAAGAGTACCTTGCAAAGGGGAGGGAAGAAAGGAAGAAGCGCCGCCCGGTCTTTGCGGTACGCGCAAGGTGTCGCATCCGCGCCGGCCGAGCGGCGCTAGGGCAGGCTCACTCGACGATCAGTTTGCCGCGCAGCATGCCCATCTGGCACTGGAACTCGAACTCGCCGGGCTTGTCGGGCAGGAATTCGACCGGCACGGTTTCGCCTTCGGGCAATTTCGCGCTCTTGTTGAAATCGGGGATGAGCACCATCTCCGAGCACGAGGCCGACTCCGCGCGGACGAAGTTCAGCCGCACGGGCTTACCTTTCTCAACGACGATCACGTCCGGTGTATAACCACCCTTCACGAGCACCATCGCTTCCTGATAGCCGCCGCTAGTCAGCGCGGCTTTCACGCCGGGCTTCTTCACGAGCCAGAAGAACCACACGATGAAGGCGATGGCGACGAGACCGCCGAGAGTGACGAGAATCTTATCGGGTGTCATGGGGTAATCTCCAAATTCAAACTCCAAACTTCAAACTACAAACGCGCTGATTGGGCGTTTGAGCTTTGGAGTTGGGAGTTTGAAGTTTTCCAGTGCTTGAGCCGATTCGCGTTGCTGATCACCGTCACGCTGCTGAACGACATGGCCAGAGCGGCGAGCAGCGGCGAAAGCAGGATGCCGAGGAACGGATACAGCACGCCGAGCGCGATCGGCAGGCCGAGTGTGTTGTAGACAAACGCACCGAACAGGTTCTGATACACGTTGCGCATCGTCGCACGGCTGATCTGGATGGCGGTCACCACACCCATCAGGCTGCCTTTGATCAGCGTGATGTCCGAAGCCTCGATGGCGACATCCGTGCCGGTGCCGATCGCCAGGCCGATGTCCGCCTGCGCCAGCGCCGGGGCGTCGTTGATGCCGTCGCCGACCATCGCCACCTTCTTGCCTTCCAGTTGCAATTTCTGCACGTTGAAAGCCTTGTCCTGGGGCAGCACTTCGGCCAGCACGCGATCCACGCCGACCTGCCGGGCGATAGCCTTAGCCGTGCGCTCGTTGTCACCGGTGATCATCACCACTTCCAATCCCATCTTCTTCATCGCGGTGATGGCCGCCTTCGAGTCTTCTTTGACGGTATCGGCCACTGCGATGATGCCGGCGGCCTTGCTGTCGAGCGCGATGTACATCGGCGTCTTGCCGTCGTCGGCCAGCGCCCTCGATTTTTCTTCGAGGCTACCGAGCACGATGCCTTCGCGGTTCATCAATTTCAGGTTGCCGATGAGGACGTGACGGCCCTCGACCGTCGCCGCGACGCCGTGACCGGGAATCGCCTCGAAAGCCTGCACGTCGCTCAGACTCAGGCCGCGTGCCTGTGCGCCCTCGATGATGGCGAGCGCCAGCGGGTGCTCGGACGACTTCTCGACCGATGCCGCCAGCCGGAGCAAGTTATCGGTGGTCAGTGACCGGTTATCAGTGTTACTGGTCACTGATGACTGTCCACTGATCACTATATCCGTTAACTCCGGCTTCCCCTTCGTAATCGTCCCCGTCTTATCGAGGATAATCGCTTTGAGCCTCTCAGCCGTTTGCAGCGCGTCACCGGATCGAATCAAGATACCGTTCTGCGCGCCCAGGCCGATGCCCGTCGTCAGGCTCATCGGCGTCGCCATGCCCAGCGCGCACGGGCAGGCGATGATCAGCGTCGTCACCGCGACGATCAGCGCGTAGGCCAGAGCCGGGTCGGGACCGAAGTCGTACCAGATCACGAAGCCGATGATCGCCAGGATCATGACGGTCGGCGTGAAGTAGGCCGACACTTTGTCCACGATGCGCTGGATCGGCACCTTACTGCCCTGCGCGTCCTGCACCAGCCGGATGATGTTCGCCAGCGCCGTGTCCTTGCCGACCTTCGTCGTGCGGAACTTGAACGCGCCGGTCTTGTTGATCGTCGCGCCGATCACCTCGTCGCCGACCTTCTTCGAGACCGGCAGCGACTCGCCGGTGATCATCGATTCGTCCACCGCCGACTGGCCATCGATGACTTCGCCGTCCACCGGAACCTTCTCGCCTGGGCGAACGACGACGATGTCGTTGACCAGCACTTCTTCGACCGGGATGTCCACTTCCCGGCCATCACGCAGCACACGCGCCGTCTTGGCCTGCAGGCCGATCAGTTTCTTGATCGCCTCCGACGTGCGGCCTTTGGCCTTCACTTCCATCGCCAGGCCAAGCACGACCAACGCGGTGACGACGACGGTCACGTCGTAATACACGTCGGTGAACTCTTCCGAGGGAAAGAGCTGCGGGAAGAGCAGCGCGATGGTCGAATAAATCCACGCCACGCCAGTGCCGACAGCGATCAGCGTGTGCATGTTGGCCGAGCGGCGCTTCAGGCCTTCCCACATGCCAATGAAGAACTGGCTGCCGGAATAGGCGAGCACGGCCAGGCTGGCGATGCCCATCGCGTACCACACGTACCGCAACTGATCACTGCCACGCGGGAAGAGGTCGCGCAGGATGGGGAAGATCCACGGATAGGACAAAATCATCGTCGGCACGCCGACTGCTGCGGCGAACCACCACTTGCGCATCAGCGCGCGGTACTCCTTCTCGGTCGCCTGCGCCTCTTTGTCTAGCTCAGGCTCCGAGGCTTCAGCAGCACGCGCGGCCTTATACGGCCCAGCAGATTCAACCGCCTTCGTCAACAGGCTCAAGTCGCCGACGACGGGCGCATACTCGACCTTCACTTCGTTCGTCGCCGCGTTCATCGTCGCATCGAGCACGCCGGGCACACCTTTAAGTGCGTCTTCAATCCTGGCCACGCACTCGGCGCAGTACAGGCCGCTGACTTTCAGGCGCAGTGTCTGGCCGTCGGGCGAGAAACCCGCGCCGCGCATGGCGTCGAGCAAGTCGGACACCTTCGCGCGCGCCGGGTCGTAATCGACGAAGACGCGACCCTCCTTCACGTTGACAGTCGCTTTGCTCACGCCGGGCACGGCCGCGATGGCGCGTTCGAGCGCCGGGCCGCCGCGTGTGAGTCCGCTGACCGGCAGCGCGATGCGCACCGGGCCAGTTGTGCCGTCAGCGATGCCGGTCGTCGCCGAGGGAACGGCCGGTGCATACTGCTCCGGCGCGGCGTCGAATTTCTTCACACAGTTGTCTGAGCAAAAGTACAGCGTCTGCCCCTTGTGCTGGCGGGTGGCGGCTGCCGATCTTGGCTCGACCTCCATCCCGCACACGGGATCTTTGATCACGGCTGTTCCTCCTTAACGCCGAAAAGCGAATCAAATCGATGCCGACCGCGTCGGCACAGGTTTCATTGTATGCAAAAGTCGCGCAGAATCCACCGTGAACCTGCCTATTTTGGGATAAGCAGAATTGCCTACTCGAGCGAGAGCCATTTGCCGCATACAGGCGATAACACTATCACGGCGACATTCGTGGGCTACTGGCTGTACGGGCTGGCGGGCAGCGTGATCGCCACGGTGAGTGTGTTCTTGCCATCCTTCATACTGGTCGTCGGGCTTGCTCCGTACTTCGACCGGTTGCGCGCTTCGCGACTTTTCAATAGAATCATCGGTGGCATCTTGTGCTCGTTTGTCGGGTTGTTGTTGACGGTGACGCTGCGTTTCGCGGGCAACGTTCAGTGGGATGTGCTGCGCCTGATCCTGGCCGGCGCAGCGTTTATGGCTTTGCGCTTGAAAGTGGACATTCTCTGGGTGGTTGCGATCGGCGCCACCGTTTCAGTGCTGGCATTGCGTTAACCAAACACTTCATCTGTCAAGGGGGGCGATCGATGGAAACTCAACCTAAATACAGGGGGACTGCACCGCGCACGTTCTTGTTGATCGTTGTCGGCAGTGTGGTGATCACGGCCCTGGTGATCGTGAGCATTCTCTATGCCACGGGCCGCCTCGCGCCGGCACCCACCAATCGGCAGGAAATGGTGCACGACATGGGCGGCAGCGTGATGCCCTTCGATCTGGACGAAACCACACACATCTTCAAAATGACAGACACCGGCGGTATTCAGCAGGTCATCGCCAAAGATGCCAGTGATCAGGAACAGATCGCGCTCATTCAGCAGCACCTTCAGCACGAAGCGATGCGCTTCGGCATGGGCGACTTCGGGGATCCGTCCACGTTGCACGGCGAAGATATGCCGGGCCTGAAAGACCTTGAGGCCGGGGCTGGCCGGATTCAGGTGGATTACACGGCGCTTCCGGCCGGGGCACAGATCACGTACACTACACAAGACCCGCATCTGGTGACGGCGCTGCATCAGTGGTTTGGCGCTCAGTTGTCCGATCACGGCAGCGATGCAACTGACCAATAAGCGAGTACAGCAGGTGGCTCGCGCTCTCGACGACACCCAGCACGAGCACACCCACTACCCGAAGCATCCCTACGCAGCGCACCTACTCGGCGACGACAAGTCCCAAAATGGCGGGGTAGCGTATACGCCAAATGGCCTGATCGTTCGCACCCGGTCTTCGCCGCCCTCCCGCCGACATGACATTCGGGCCACGTCGACATGATATTCACCACATGATCGGCGTGCCTCATATGTCTTAGACTCATGCTGCAATTGAGAATCAGTCGCAATAACACCCCGGAGCAACCCACCATGACTGATGCCAAGACGCTCAACGCGCTGCGCGCGACCGGCCACCGCGTTACCCCGCAGCGCCAATTGGTGCTGGAAGTCGTCGAAACCAGCCCCGAACACCTGGACGCGGAAGCCATCTACCAGCGCGTCCGCGAGAAAGATCCCCAGATCAGCCTGGCCACCGTCTACCGCACGCTGGCGGTGCTGAAGGACATGGGCCTGATCGAGCAGAGTTACCTGGCCCGCAATCACGCCCGCGAATACTACGAGCCGGTCGGCGCGCCCGAGCATCACCATTTCACCTGCCTGGGCTGCCGCAAAGTGATCGAGTTTCAGAGCCAGCGGGTGAAGCAGATGCGCGCCGAACTTCAACGCGAACTGGGACTGGACATCTCGCACGCCTGCATCTGCCTCGAAGGATACTGTCGGTCCTGCGCAGCGAAACGCTCGAAGACGGGCAGGTAGGAAACCCTGATGGAAGCCTTTGTGATCACGTTGCGTGAAGGGATGGAAGCCGCGCTGGTCATTGGCCTGGTGCTGGCCTATCTCAATCGCACCGGGCGGGCATCGCTGCGCCGCTGGGTGTACACCGGGCTGGGCCTGGCGGCGCTGGCGAGCGTCACAGGTGCGATCGGCTTCAGCCTGATCGGATTCGACCCGGAGAACGAAGTCCTCGAAGGCACGCTGCTCGCGATCGCTGCTGTGTTGGTGCTCAGTCTCGTCGTGTGGATGTGGCGCGCCGCGCGCGGAATCCGGCAGCACGTCGAGGGCCGGCTGGAGTCGCTCACCGCGCCGGCTGTTCAGGCCAGGCGACAGGCTTGGGGCCTGTTGGCGTTCGTCTTCTTCATGATCTTCCGCGAGGGCGTGGAGATGATCCTCTTCCTGGCGGCGCTCTCGCTGGCGGAGACGCCCGACCTGGCCGGCCTGATCGGCGGGCTGGCCGGGCTGGGGCTGGCCGCGCTGTTCGGCGTCTTGTTCGTGAAGGGGAGTTTGCGGATCAATCTGCGCCGCTTCTTCTCCGTCACCGGTCTGGTGCTCATCATCCTCGTCGCGCGGCTCGTCGCCGGGAGCGTGCACGAGTTCTTCGAGGTCGGGCTGCTGCCGAGCACACCAGCACTCCTGGCCGTAGTCGGCTTCATCGTCAGAGACAGCACCTCGACGATCATCCTCATGGCGCTGATCGCGCTGCCGGCCCTGGCGATGTTGCCGGAGATACGGCTACGCCCGGAGACGCTGGCTTCGCTTCCCGGCGAGTCCGGCGCGGAGCGACGCAAGCGCGTGGCGGCGCTGCTTCGCGTACGGCGCTGGCAGACGGCGCTGACGAGTGTGACGCTCACGGCGGTGCTGGCGCTGGGCACAATCACTTACGCCACCAGCCAGGGCCAATACCGGCCGGAGCCGCAGTCCGTCACCGCCCGCGCCGACGGGATGGTGCACATTACAACAGAAGCGCTCCAGCTTGGACAACTCAATCTATACACCTACGCGGGCACAGATGTGAGCGTGTCCTTCATGGTGATCAGGCGCGACGAGGACGATTTTGCCGTGGCGCTCAACGCCTGTGGCATCTGCCCGGCGCGCGGCTATCATCAAGAGGGCGAGGTGCTGGTCTGCGACAACTGCAACGCTCCGATCAACCTGGACACGGTGGGCATGCCGGGCGGGTGCAACCCGGTGCCGCTGGCCGCCTCGCTGGCGAACGGCGAAGTGCTGATCGCGGCCAGCGATCTCGGCGCGGCTCAAGGCCGCTTCGCGGCGAGGTAAACGCATGATGCTGTTCCGACTCCTCAAGGATGCCCTGCGCCGCCGGACGCGCCGCCTGCTGGTGACCACGCTGGCGGTGACGACCGGTGCGTCGCTTGCGGCGGCGCTGCTCGGCATTTCGCTCGACATCACCGGGCAGATGGGCCGCGAACTGCGCGCGTATGGGGCGAATATTCTCGCTTCACCAGCGAGTGGAGATTTGAGATTGGAGATCGGTGGCGTGCCGGTGCGCGTATCTGGCGAGCGGGCGCTGCTCGACGAAAACGATTTGGTGAAGCTGAAGACGATCTTTTGGCGACACAACATCGTCGGCTTCGCGCCGTATCTCACCGCCCTCGCGGAAGTGGATGGGCAAACGCTGGCGCTGACCGGGACGTCGTTCGACAAGCCACTCACGCTGCCCAAGGGCGCTGTCGTGCGCACCGGCTTTGCCCAGAGCGAAGGCACATCGGTTGAGAGCACGTTCCGCACCGGCGTCAAAACCATCGCGCCGTGGTGGAAGGTGGACGGCGCTTGGGTACAGGATGACGATCCGAGCTCGGCCATGGTCGGGGCAGGGCTGGCCCGACGCATGGGCTGGCAGATCGGGAATGAGATCGTCGCACAGGTCGAAGACCGCACCACCGGCTTCCGCATCGTCGGGCTGGTCAGCAGCGGCGGCTTCGAAGAAGATCAGATCTTCGTCACGCTTCCGGCGGCGCAGGCGCTCCTGGGACTCACGCACGGCGTGGATCGTGTGCAGATCAGCGCGCTGGTCGAACCGGACGACAAACTGCGGCCCGACCTGCGCGGCCTCGACCCTTCCGAGATGACGCCAGAACAGTACGCGACGTGGTATTGCTCGCCAATCATGGGCGCAGTGCTCACCCAGATCAAAGAGGTGCTGCCCAATGCCGACGTGCGACCGATCCGGCAGATCAGCCAGGCCGAGGTGGACTTCCTGAGAAAGATGGGATTGCTGATGGGCTTGCTCACGCTCACTGCGCTCGGCGGATCGGCGCTGGCGGTGATGACGGCGATGACGGCCTCGGTGACCGAACGCCGCGCGGAGATCGGGCTGATGAAAGCCCTCGGCGCAGACGGGGGACAGATCGCGCTCATCTTCCTGAGCGAAGCGGCGCTGATCGGGCTGGCGGGCGGCGCGGCGGGTTACATGCTCGGCCTGGGGCTGGCGCAGGGATTGGGGCGCTGGGTATTTTCGGCTGGTGGGCAGATGCCGGTGGTCGTCCTGCCGATCACGTTACTGTTGGCGCTGGGCGTTGGCCTGTTGGGCAGTGCGCTGCCGGTGCAGCAGGCGATGCGCTTCGACCCGGTGCTGCTCTTGCGAGGGAAGTAGTATGCGCTTTGCGTGGCGAGTTCTGCTTGGGTCACTGCACCATCAACGCCTGCGCTTGAGCATCGCGGCGCTGGCGATGGCGCTGGGCAGCGCGCTGGTGTCGGGACTGCTCAACCTGTCGGGCGACATCGGCAGCCAGGTCGGGCGCGAACTGCGCGCGTACGGCGCGAATCTCGTCATTCGCCCGCGCGAGCAATCTGCCCGCCTCGGCAGCGGCGGGTTGGAGTTCGGTGCGGCGACGGCAGCGCAGACGTTGGTCGAGGCTGACCTGGAACGAGTGAACCAAGTTGAAGGCGTGATCGACTATGTGCCGTCGTTGTACGCAGTGGTGCAGCTCGAACAGCGCCCCGTCGTGCTTGCTGGCGTCGGTCTGGCGGCGGCGCGCTCGCTCAACCCGTGGTGGCAGGTGCTGGGGCGATGGCCTGCAACGGATGACGAAGTCCTTGCAGGCGCGCGCGCTGCCGAGGCGCTCGGCATCAAACCCGGCGAGGCGGTAAGCGTGTCATATGGTGATCAAATCCGAACTGTGCGCATGGTCGGCGTGCTGGAAACCGGCGGGGCGGAGGATGAGCAAATCATCACCGGCCTGCGCGCCGCGCAAACCCTAACTGCTCAACCGGGTCGGGTCGGGCTGGTGATGGTCAGTGCGCTGGCAAGCGACCGATCGCTCGAGGCGATTGCGCGCGATCTACAGGCAGCTCTGCCCCAGGCGGAAGTGCGGACGCTGGCGCAGTTCGCGCAAGCCGAGGCGACAGTGCTGAACAAGGTGCGCCTGCTGATCGGATTAGTGGCCGCGCTGGTGCTGCTCGCCGGCGCGCTGACGGTGGCTGGGACGCTCCACATCATCGTGATGGAGCGCCGCACGGAGATCGGGTTGATGAAGGCGCTGGGCGCGAACGACCGGCGAGTGGCCGGACTGTTCCTGGTCGAAGCGCTAAGCATCGGCGCGGCTGGCGGTTTGGTCGGCTACCTAGCCGGACTGGCGCTCGCGATCGGCATCGGGCAGCGCGTGTTCCAGACGACGATCGCGCCAGCGGCATGGGCCCCGCCGGGCACGCTGCTGATCGCGCTCGGCGTCGCGCTGCTGGCAAGCCTGCTTCCGGTGCAGCGCGCACTGGCGGTCGATCCGGTGAAAACATTGCGAGGCGAATGATGAGCGAATCGATCGTGAGAACGGTGAAACTATCGCGCACCTATGGTGAGCTGCGGGCACTCGATGGGGTGGACCTCGAGGTGGCGCGCGGCGAGTGGCTGAGCGTGATGGGGCCGTCGGGGTCGGGCAAGACGACGCTGTTGAACATCCTGGGCGGTCTCGACCGGCCGACGGGCGGACAGTTGTTCGTCGATGGAACCGAGGTGACGAGCCTGGCACCAAAGGATCTGGCGCGCTTCCGGCGCGAGACGGTTGGGCTGGTGTTTCAACAATTCCACCTCGTCCCGTATCTCACGGCGCTGGAGAATGTGATGCTGGCGCAGTATTTTCACAGCATGGCCGACGAAGCCGAGGCGCGCGCTGCGCTGGAGGCGGTAGGGCTGGACGAGCGTCTGCGTCATCTGCCCGCGCAGCTTTCCGGCGGCGAGCAGCAGCGCGTATGCATCGCCCGCGCGCTGATCAATCAGCCCAAGATCATTCTGGCCGACGAACCGACCGGCAACCTCGACGCGGCCAACGAAGAGATCGTGCTGGACATCTTTCGCCGATTGCACGCGCAGGGGCATACGCTGATTGTCGTCACACACGACGCTCGCGTGGGACGCCTGGCCGATCGGCTGATTACGCTCGAACACGGGTGCGTGGTGCGCGCCGAGTCCAACGGGCACGATCGACGCCGGCTAGTCGTGCCCGAAGTGGCGTATGCCTTTCACTGAACCGGGTGTCGTCGCGCCCGCCAAACGGCGCGGCGCAAACACGCCATTTGGCGCTGGAACGTGTGCTCGTCGTGAGGGTATAGTGTGAAGAGAGGTGAACTATGGAATCGCCCATAATGTCACTCACCCCCGAAGATGTCCTGAACGCCCTACGTCGTGTGATGGATCCCGAGCTGGGCCGCGACCTGGTGTCGCTCGGCATGGTGCGCGACGTGCAGGTCGAAGATGGCGTGGCGAAGTTCACGCTGCGCCTCACGACGCCGGCTTGCCCGATCCGCGATCAACTCCTGGCCCTGGCTCGCCGTGCCGTCGCCGCGCTGCCGGGCATCCGCGACGTGCGCGTGAAGGTCGAGGCCGAAGTGCCGAGGGGCTACGGCTTGCCCGGACAGCGCGACATCCCCGGTGTGCGGCAAATCATTGCCGTGGCCTCGGGCAAGGGCGGTGTTGGTAAGTCCACCGTCGCCGTGCACCTCGCACTGGCACTGGCCGAGGCCGGCGCGCGGGTCGGTTTACTCGATGCTGACTTCTATGGCCCGAACGTGCCGCAGATGCTGGGCAGTGTCGGGCAGCCGGCGGTGCGGAATAATCGCCTGGCGCCCATCGAAACGCGCGGCCTGCAGGTGATGTCTTTCGCTTACCTGGTCGAATCGGGCCGGCCGGTGATCTGGCGCGGGCCGCTGCTCATATCCGCCATCCAGCAGATGCTGTTCGACGTGGACTGGGGCGAACTGGACTACCTGATTGTGGACCTGCCGCCCGGCACAGGCGATGTGCCGCTGTCGTTGGTGCAATTGATCGCGCTGGCGGGAGTAGTCGTCGTCACCACACCGCAGAACGTCGCCGTCGCCGATGTGCTGCGCTGCATCGAGTTCTTTCAAGTGACGGGCGCGCCAGTGCTGGGTGTGGTCGAAAACATGAGTTACCTGCAGTGTCCGGACTGCGGCCGGCGGCTGGAAGTGTTCGGGCGTGGCGGCGGACAGTGGTTAGCCGAACAGTTCGATGTTCCACTGCTCGGCCAGATTCCGCTCGACCCGGCGATCTGCGAGGGCGGCGACCTGGGTGAACCTGCGAGCGGATCGGACTCGCCAGTCGCGCAAGCCTTCCGCGAACTCGCCGGAATGGTCGCGGCGCAGGTGAGCATCCGCCAGTTTGCCGGGGCGAACTAGCGATTCGCCGTCACTCCTTCTTCTCGCCTATTGTCAATCGAGGCCGCTGCGCCTTCGGCATCGAATGATGCCCACTGTGTTCCGCATGATCGTGCCCCATGTTGCGCATCATGACGAAATGCAGAAGCGGGCACAACAGCAGGATGCCGAAGTAGACCACCGTGTTAGCCGGAACATTGAACACGGTGATGGCTGCCAGCGCTGCCAGCGGCACCAGACAGCAGGCGAGCATGATCAACATGTGTTTCTTCGTCATATTCATTCAGGAAGTCCTCCGTTGGGATGTTGAGACTTGAGTTTGACCAGCGGGGTATGCCCGATGGTCTGCAGGATGCTCTCGTAGAAACACGGTTGGCGCTCCGTCACGTCAGCGGCTGCCGAAAGTGTTTGCACGATGTTCATGGCCTATCCTCTCAGGTTTGATACTTGAGGCGCGCCCGGGCCAGCATTCTCGCCATCAGCGGCAACGCGACGGCCAACGAGACGAGCGCAACGATCTGCGATTGCGTCAGACCCAACGCGATAATCTGATAGGAACTGGTGAACGCGAGCAGGAAACGCTCAACGCTGTATAGGCTGAGATAGACGAGGAACAACAAGCCATCGGGCCAGTTGCGTTGGCGCAGTCGCCAGATCACGGCGAAGATGCCCAGATTGACGATGATCTCATATACGGGCATGGGGGTGTAGTACACGCCCAACTGCGGCACCATCGCGCCAGGGCTGGTGTAAGCAAAGCCGAACGGGCCGGTCGTCGGCCTGCCCATCGCGTCGCCGGTGATGACGCACGCCGCGCGCCCAACGGCTTGCCCCAGGACGAGGCCCGGCGCGGCGATGTCCAGCAATCGTCCCAATGGCAATTTGTGCCTCCACGCGAATACGGCGACGGCGATCCCGCCGCCGATCACCGCGCCCCAGATCGCCAGACCGCCCTCCCAGATGTACAGTGCCCGAATTGGGTTCGCAGCATACTCGTGCGTCCAGTGATCGATGACGTGAAAGAGCCGCGCGCCGATCAGTCCGGCGGCGATCACCCAGATGAGTGCGTCAGTGAAATGCTTTTCGGCCAGCCCTTTGCGTTTGGCCTCGCGCCAGGCGATCGACACGCCAATGATGATGGCGAGCGTCACGACGAGGCTGTACCAGCGGATCATGATGTGACCGATGCTGAAGATGACCGGATCGATGCTGATGGTAATCATCCACTGAACCTTTCCGAAATGAGAGTGGCAGGGGCGACCGACAGCGGCTCAGCCGCCCCTCGGTATGTCGCCTAGTGATGGCCGCTGTGCTCGTGCAACGCGTGGACGTACTTCTCCGGGTCTTTGTCGAACGCCTTCTTGCAGCCGGGCGAGCAGAAGTAGTAGGTCTGCCCCTTGTACTCGGACTGACCGGCGGCTTTCTTCGGATCCACCTCCATACCGCACACCACATCTTTCACCATGTGAGCCTCACCTCCTTTCGTCACGAGAAAAGATGACTGACGATCACTTCACGGCGCGATCGGCCGCGCGCATAATCCAAAGCAAGATGCCCAGGATGAGCGCGGCGGAGCCGAACGGGGCGAGTGCAGCCCAGCCGACCTGAACTATACCGGCGATAGTGACAATCACCACAGCTGCCGCCGCTAACAGCCCGACCCCGATCGAACCACCTCCCTTCCGCCGCCCGGTTCCATGGAGATGCATCACGTTATCCCTGTTGAATGGCACATGATAAGTTGGACCTGCCGACGTTGCAGCAGCAGTCATCATCGGCCGTTCAGCCTTTGAAAACCTTCCAAGCACAGATGCTCCAGCACATCACCAGTGCAATGATGAGCAGCGCCAGCGCGGCCACGGCAGCCGCTTCCAAACCGAACAGCGGAAGGACGATCAGCACGATCAACGGCAGGCTGCACAGCCACACGACGATGGTCAGCGCCATCTGGTCGAAGTGAGTGTCGAGCCACCTGAACATCGTGCCTCCTCTCCCAGGGCCTGCCGAGCCACTCAAAACGCCTTATCCGGCCTTGCCCAAGCGTGTTGTGTCCTGCTCCGACTGGATATCAGTTACATACGCCAGGGGATCAGCCTCAAACAGCCGCTGGCAGGCGACGTGGCAGAAGTAATACCTCCGGCCGTTGAACTTCAACGTGGCCGTGGCCTCGCTGGCAGGCAACTCCATGTTGCACACCGGATCGGTGACGAGTCTAGATGCGGATTTCCTTTTCACGTTGACTCACCTCTGATTGCGGATTAACACGAACCCTGCGAACGCACTCAAGGCAATCATCGCCGCCGTGAAGCCGCCCTCTTCGCCTTCGCCCTACAGGGCACTATACGCCCCAAAAGCAACTCGTTCCAGCGCCAATTGGCGCGTTTTGTCCCACGCCGTTTGGCGGGGATGACCACAGGCTTCCTGGCGGAAAACGAAAAACCCACCGGTCGTAGGTGGGCTTGTGGAGGTGATCAGGGGAATGGGCTACAGCGGCAGATACAGTTCGACCGTCGTGCCGCGGCCGGGCGCGGATCGAATCTCAAGATGAGCACCCACGACCTCGGCGCGTTCGCGCATGCCGACCAGCCCGAAATGCACAAGGTCGGTCATCGCCTCGACCCGATCGGGCACGTCGAACCCGATGCCGTCGTCGGTCACCGACACGCACAGCACCTGGTCGTATCTCAATTTGACCTGCACGTGTTTGGCCTTCGCATGCCGGACGACGTTGTGAAGCGCCTCCTGCACGATACGGTAGAGCGCCAACTCGCGCTCTGGCGTGAGCCGGCGGGACTCGCCCTCGACCTCGAAGGTCGTGATCAGTCCGCCCTCGCGACCGATGGTTTGAGTCAACATCTCCAGCGCCGGCAGCAGCCCGAGATCGTCCAGGTAAGTCGGGCGAAGCGCCCGAATGACGCGCCGGACATCTTCGAGCGCCGCGGCCGTCATCGTGCGCAACTCGGCCAGCCGGGCCGATGCGGCTTGTGGATCGCGAGCCAGCGCTCGTTCGGCCATCTGCACACGCTGATTCAGCGCAACCAGCGCCTGCACCGACTCGTCGTGCAACCCGCGCGCCAGGCGCGATCGTTCGTCTTCCTGGCTGCGCAGGATGGCGGCGGCATAATCGCGCAGGCGTTGCTGGGCCGTCTTCAGCTTCCGAGCCATGTAGATCAGGCTGTCTTGAAGGCTGCGAATCTCGGCGATGCCGCCCACCGGCGACTCGACGGCGTCGAATTGCCCTCCGGCCAGTTGAGTCGTCTTCTGCTCCAGCGCACGAAGGGGCTGAACGATCTGCCGGATACCAAATCCCAATGCAACCAGCGCGAAGAGCAGCACAGGAATCAGAATTAAAGGAGCGGCCAGCGTCGTTCGCAGCAGCGGGCTATAGACGGTCTCCCAGGGTTCCTCGATTACCAACGCCCAACCGATGGGCGGCACCGGACTGAACGTCACGACGTGCTCGCTCCCCTCGACCTGTCGATAGAGTGTGTTGCTCTCGCCGCGCAGCGCTTCGGCGACGCCGGGATGTTGGGCGGGGTCGGTTTCTCGCAGCGAATCGCCCCACTGATAGAGCCGGCGCTTCTGGCTATCCACGATCAAGACCGACACCTGACTGTCAGGCGGAAACGCATGGGTCAGGACGCGACGGGCGAGGCTGGCCGGGAAGAAGCCGCCGACCGCAGCCGTGCCATCAGCCACCGCAAAGGCGACCAGCATCATCGGCTCACGGCCCACGGCGTCGATGAAGACATCCGAGAATTGTGGCTCCGTCTGGCTCCGCGCTCGAGCCAGGAGATCGGCGACGGGCCGCGATGGCCAGGCGCCGGGCGAGTTAGAAGCCGCGAGCAGGTCGTTACCGGGGCCAAATAACGCCAGCCCGCCTTCAAAGTCCGGCATAAGAAAGGCGTAGTCGGTCACGACTTGTTCGGGCGATACGGAATCGGCGGCGCGCAGCGCCAAACCGCGTGTGGCTGCGGCGCGGTGATTGATCTGCTCGGTGATCGAATCGGCGGTGGCCCGCGCCGCGCGCTCGTCTCGCTCCCCAACCAGACCGCGCATGGCGCGCTGGTGCACCATCAAACTGCCCAGTGGGATGGCAATCAGCAGCGCGGTCAGTGGCAGGATGATGAACACGAACAGTTGAAGCGTCAAGCCGCGCAGGCGCAGACCCGAAAGCAGTTGCCGAGTTTTCGAGGAGCCGGCCATAGGCTGGTGTGATTCTCCAGAAGCATCAGGGAGCAGAGGTTATTCCTGCTCCAACTCGCTGAACGCAGGCGGGATCCAGCCGAGTGAGACCGCGCGCATGACGGCCTCGGTGCGGGTAGAGACGTGCAGCTTGTCGAAGATGTTCGCCAGGTGGCCTTGCACCGTGCGGTTGCTGATGCTGAGCTGAGCGCCGATGGCCTTGTTCGTGTACCCACGCGCCGCCAGCTTGAGCACGTCCATCTCGCGCGGCGTAAGCGATTCGATCGGCCGGTCGGCGCTGCGCGCGGCGAGTTGCTTCATCAGCTTGCGGGCAACGGTCGGATCGAGCGCCGACTTGCCTTCGTGCACGTCGCGTACAGCTTGAACAAGATCATCGGCGTCCGCCGTTTTGAGCACGTAGCCGTTCGCGCCGGCCTGCAGGGCGGCCATGACGTAGGGATCGTCGTCGAAGGCGGTCAGGATCAGCACGCCGACCGGCCACTGCTGCGCGCGCACGTGGCGGCACACGTCAATGCCGCTACGCTTGGGCATCTGAATATCCAGCACGGCCACGTCCGGCCGGTGCTGCTCGATCAACGCGATGGCCTCATCGCCGTCCGATGCTTCGGCGATCACCCCGATGTCGTCGGGTTCGGTTAGGAATTCTCGAATACCCTTGCGCACGACGGCGTGATCGTCGGCAAGAATCACGCGAATGGTGTCACCTGACATGATTGACCTCGTGTAGCGCGCGGTTGTGATAATAGTTTACCAGCAAACATTGAATCACGAAACACACACTTTGTGGGCCGCGTACCTCACCACGTTAGCCGCTTCGATGGGGCACGTGGCCTGGGCTTTCTCTCGACTCGAGCTTGATGGTTCTGAGTGGGTGGGCTGGCTGGCTGCGGTATCCATCGACCTGGGGCTTGGGGCTCGCCAGCCTGGCTTACTCGATACAACAGAGGCGTCTGGCAAAACGCGGTGTGCGTGGCTTGTGGGTTGGCGTCATCGTCTTCACGTCAATCAGTGCGTTCAGCAACCTCTTGCATGCCCTGGCGGCTATTTCCGGCACTGTCACGGTATCACCGGCCACGTTCCGCGAACTGCACGGGCTGGCGCTCCTGCAGGCGGTCATCCTCAGCGCCAGCCTGCCCGGCCTGGTCGTGCTATTGGGCGAAATCGTTAGCGCCGACGATGCCCAACAGGCCGAACAAGAGCAGCGCGAACGCGCCCGGGCCGAGCGCCAGGCAGTGCGACAGGCCGAGAGAAGCCGCCAGTCAAGTGCCAGTACAGTTGTAGTGGCGCAAGCCAGTGATCCGCTCATCCAAGCGCGACAACGCGAAAAGCAAACGCCGAGCAGGCGGTTCGTGCCTTGCTGGCGTTTTACGCCAGCAACCCGCAGGCCACTCAGGCGCAAGCGGGCACGGCAGTAGCACGATCCCGTCAGTGGGTCGGCGCAACGCTGGCGCAGTTGGAGGCAGATGGCAGGATCCATCGAAACGGGGATGGCGTGGCTGTGAATGCCGTAAATCAGCGCCTCATAATCGGCGCGCGTCGGAAACGGCATGGCTTAAACCGCCGAGGGCAAACGCAGCGACGGCTCTCGCGGATCAATCGTGACGATCTCACCGGCATTGGTGCTCAATTCGCGGACA
>Ga0209342_10000150_pt1 | contig 73658 bp, 90 predicted proteins | sample RifCSP16_2_FD_184023 | JGI IMG/M metagenome (GOLD analysis project Ga0209342, IMG submission 184023) | Soil microbial communities from Rifle, Colorado - Rifle CSP2_sed 16_2 (SPAdes) (version 2) | ecosystem: Environmental > Terrestrial > Deep subsurface > Rock core/Sediment | place: Rifle... | reverse complement strand
AGAGCCGGCAATGCGGTCCGCAAAGTGGAAGGCCGCGAACTGAACGACCTGGCCCACGCCCCCCATTGCCACAAATGCGGCGCGCCGATGTTCCAACTGGCCGATCCGCCCCCCTCCGTCAACCGCCACCCCGCCCTGCGCTGCCCGCACTGCCGGCTCTCCTTCGAGAGCAACCGCTACCTGGGCCTGCACCTGCGGCTGCGCCCCGCCTGCCTCGCCCCCACCGCCGCCCAGCACGGCCTGGTGACGCTGGGGTCCAAGCAGGCGGTGGCCAGCACCGTGTGGGCCGAGAAGGGCGACGGCGGGGACACCAGCAAGCGCCGCACCAAAGGCCAGCGGCGCTACTACTGGTACATGACCGGGATCGACCCCCGCGACGGGCGCTGGGTGCGGCTGACGAAACTGGCCACGCCGCAGGCGGTCCGGCAGTGGCTCCGCCGCCACCTGCCCGCCCAATTCCAGCCGCCGCCACAAGACGGTTCGGCCGCCCGCCGCCGCAATGGGCACGGGTCTCCCGATGCCCGTTCGGCGCGGGTCTCCCGACCCCGCTACGCCCCAGGATCCCAACCATGAAACGCATCTACGTCGCCGGCGCCTACTCGGCCCCCACCGTGGTCCAGATGCTCGAAAACATGCAGCGCGGCATCCGCCTGGCCGCCCAAGTCCAGGCGGCGGGCCACGCCCCCTACTGCCCCTGGAGCGATTGCCTGATCCACTTCCAGGGCATGGATACCCTGGACCTGGAACGCTGCTATGCCGTGGCCCTGGCCTGGCTGGAAGTCAGCCACGCCGTGCTGGTCCAGCCCGTCGGCGCCGGGCAATCGCTCGGCACGAGCCGGGAACTGGCCCGCGCCGACGAACTTGGCATCCCCGTCTTCTACTCCCTGGAGGGACTCCTCTCATGGGCCAACAGTACACCGGCGTGAAACGCGAACCGATCGAAACCTACCCCTCCGGCGCCAACCGCAGCAGCCGGGACGGCAAGGGCCGCTTCGACCTGATCTCCCCGCTGGCCCTGACCCGCCTGGCACGCCACTACGAAAACGGCGCCCGCGAGCACGGAGAACGCAACTGGGAAGGCGGCTTCCCCATCTCCCGCTGTGTCGACAGCGCACTGCGCCACTTGTCCCAGTACCTGGCCGGCGACCGATCGGAAGACCACCTGGCGGCCGTGGCTTGGCAGATGTTCTGCGCCCTGCACTTCGAGGAACAGATCGTTTTGGGCCGCCTGCCCGCCGAACTGGCCGACGTGCCCAATGTCCCGGCGCTTTGGATTTCGCCGAGCCTGCCCCGGTCAGCTTTGACGCCAAACCCCAACCCGGATAAACTATGATCTTGTCCTGCTTTGCCTGCCGTCGCCGTTGCCATGTGGACACATCTGTGTGCGTTAAACCCCACTGGACAATCGCGGCGGCAGTTTTTGTGTATCAGGTTTGGTAATGCGAGTAAGGATGCCCTCATCACCGTAAGGAGACTCAGCCCCATGCGACCTTGGACCGCCCCCCTCTTGTCCCTGTTCTGCGCCGCCCTGCTGGCCGCTGCTGATCCGCCGAAGATCCCAGTCGGACCGGCCCTACAAAGTATTTCGGTGAATATCTGTTGCCCCACAAGCGGATACGGCGAACGGGGTACTACCCAAGGCTCCGGTACGCTGGTCGTTGGCAAAGTCGGGGATAAACCAGCCGTCTGGGTGCTGACGGCCCACCACGTCGTCAGTTCACTCCGCACCGTCCAGGATGTGATTTCCTCCACCGGCGAGCCCAAGAAACAGGTCCGCTATCGCGACGCTCAAATCATTCAAGAGCGTGTAGTTGACGGCCGCGGTGTGGGAGAACGGACATTCGACGCGTTGGTTATCTCTGTCGATCCACGCCGCGATATTGCCCTGCTCCGCGTCCGCGATGGAGAGTTCACTAAACAGGGCGTCCAGTTTTATACCGGCTCTGAAATCTGCCAACCCGGTGTGGAACTGTATCATTGCGGCGCGCCAGGAGGTAAGGAAATCGGCGGGACGTGCAGCTTGACAGCGGGAATTATCAGCCGTATCGGAGTGCGTATCCCGGAGTTCGGCGGGGCGGAACACGGGATTTTCGATCAGGTCGATTGCCCGGCCCGTGGTGGTTCCAGCGGCGGCCTGATTGCTTTGCGCGAGAGCGGTCAGTGGATCGGCATGATTACCCTGGGCCTGGGCGGCGGCGATTCGTTCCATTGGGCCGTCCCGATCCGATCTGTGCGAGCCTGGACGAGGGATCTCAAAATCGAATGGCTGCTTGATCCTACCAAGCCCGCCCCCAGCGAGGAAGAAGTGTCGAAGATCCGTCTGGAGAACGACCCGGTGGGTTTTCCCGGCACGCCGGCCAGCCAAGTCACCCCGAAGCCGACGGAAACGCCACCGGAGCCGCGCATCCAGCGCATGATTCGGACCGAACCCGTCACCTTCCGCGATTCCCCCATCCCGGACGGGTGGAGATGATGTGATGAATAACAATGCCCCCGCGTGTATGTAGCACCGGGGGCGCGACCCGAACCTACAGAAATCGCAAGATTGGGCTTGGAAACTACGAAACAGAAGAAGAGGCTGCGAGGGCGTACAACGCCGCCGCGTTGGAGTATCACAAGGAGTTTGCGTGCCTCAACGAGATACCAGGATTAACCCATGAAGAGTCGACCACTGCTCCTGCTCGTAATCGTCGCCTTGGCCGTCCACCTCGCGCCAGCGATTGCCCAGTCGCCTGATGTCCCGGCATCCGTTCCATGCCGAATGGAACTTCCAGATAATCAGAGAAGTAACTATCGCAATCCAGACGGGTCATGTGTCCAGTGTTCCATCGGCATGTGTGGCATGTGGATGGCCGACGACAGCCCTGAGAAGCGCACGGCGGCCAGTGCCACGAACTTGCTCTGGGACTCGGAAGAATACGGCCCCAAGGTGCGCGGCGGCAGTTACCCCTCGCGAGTGGAGGAGTACGCCAAGCGCCGGGGCATGGCGATCTACAACGTCACCGGGAGCGCGACTTACGAATGGATGCGCTGGGCGGCCAAGACGGGCCGGTTCGCCGCGATCGGATTCGCCACGGCCCATTTCCAGACCGAGGTCGGCTGGAACCCCAACGGCAACCGCTGGTACGTCTGCGACAACAATAGCCCGCGGCAGATCGACGAGTATTCCTGGGAACAGTACGTGCGCACTCACAAGCAATCGGGCGAGTGGGTGGTGGTCCTGGACGCGCCGCCCCCGCCCGCCGTGCCGAGGTATGTGGAGTGGTGGAGATGATCTGGTTGCTGCTCTTGACCGTAACCGTTGCCTTCGCGATCCTGTTGACCCTGTGGCGGTCCGCGGCTAGCGATAAGGAATACATGCACAGCGGTTGGGAGCGATGCTCGCAGCATTTCGACGACGCGAAGCAGCAACTGGCAGCAGCGCACAACGACCACGTGCAAGCCCTGATCGAGCGGGATTGCTGGAAGGCCGAGGCGGATAAACAGCGGTCGATTGCGGCAGATTGGCACGAGCGGGTAATTGCCCTCGAACAACAGCTCGCCGATACGATGAAGACGATTGACTGCCTACCCCAGATCGTGGAGTTGCTGAGATGCCGCCCCCGCCAGGCGTGACGCGATTGGTTGGAGATGTGTTAGGGAGGAGGCTGGCGTATGGTAACGATCAACTTGCAATGGCTGGCGTACCCGTTGTGGCTCGTGGCCGCCTGGATGGCGCTGAGGGGGTTAGGGCTTGGGCTGCCTCTCCTGTTCAAAACCGACATAGCGCCGTTGATCGGGATGCAGATTCTGATCTCGCGCGGTGGCTGGGGACTTGGTTTGGCTGTCTTGGGTTGGCTGGTGTGGAGGGCCTTTCGGCCATGAACCCGCAACCACTAAACGCGGCGGCGCTGGTCGCCCTGGGCGGCGTCAGCCTGAAAACGACTGTGGTTGTTTTGGCCGCTGCCCTGATCGGCTTTACAACCCTGGCAATCATCAAGCGACTGTGGGATCAGTGGCGCGCCAAATGAGAGGATGGGACGTGAGACCAACCAATGCTGCGGTCCATCAGCGAGACCTGCCTGATTTTAACGGGTGCGATTGCGATTGGGCTGGTGAGCGTGATTCCGAATCCAATCGTGCAGGCCATCTGCATGCTGGTGGCGGCTGTCAGCATCATTGCCAACACGTCCATCCAGTTCCGCAGTGTGATGCCACCGGAGCCGCGAAAAAACGATCGAACGAATGACCCCAAGCAGAAAGAGAAGCAGGGAGAATGAAATGGTTACGTTTCGCAAAGCAATTGGCGCGCTATGTCTTGTTTCCGCCTTGGCGGCGGCGACTCTTGCAGCGGCGCCTGCCGGGCAGCAACCTGCCGGCCAGCAGCCCGTCGGACCCGCCGGGGTCGACCCCCGCACCGCCGAAGAAATCGCCAAGCAAAACAACATGCCCCCCGGCGTGCTCCCGGAAGGGCGCGACGAAATAATCCGCCGCGGCTCTTTCGTCGGCCATACCCCGGAGATCATGTCGGACGGGAACATCCCCAACGTGATGTTCGGCCGAGCGGTCAACTGGCGCGGGCTGACAAACGGCGACACGCCCCAGGCTGGCAAACGCTGGTTTGTCAGCCTCGTCTACCGCCCCGGCGGCAAAGCCTCGGAAACGCTCCGCGCCGACTTCCTTAAATCCCCAGCTCTACAGGCTTGGGCCAAGCCGGACAACGACGCCAAGTCCTGGGCGGTCTACCGCGAGTTCGCGCTGGGCAGCCCGGAACAGTTGGCGTTCACCAAGAACATCAACCTCCGCGGCACCCCGACGGTAATCCTGCAGCCGCCCACTAGCGGCGACTACGGCCCGACCACTCGCGTGGCCATGCACGTAGTCGGCTACAGCCGGGGGCCGGACAACCTGGGGAATTACCTGCGCGATAGCATCAAAGACCATATCCTGATTACGCGCGTAGGTTTCACGCAGGGAGCCGGATCTGCGGACTGGAAGAACAGCGACGCAAAGGCCATCGGTGATACGGACGATGGCCCCCTGGCACCGGTCCAGGCCGGCCTGCTGGACCTGAATTATAGATCGGGCATCGTGGCGGCCGGTCCGATCGCCGCTACCGATACCCCGCCGGATGATTCTCACAAGTGGCATCTCAGCGCGATCTACCTGCGCGGGCACCCTATGTCCGAGCGCCTGCTGGAAGACGTGCGCAACGACCGCGAGTTGCAGCGCTGGGTCAACCCCCAAGATCCCCAGGAATCCTGGTGGCACTACTCGGAGTATTGCTACAGCCAGGATTCGCTGAACCTGTACCGCTGGCGCCAGATCAACTTGCCGGACACGCGTGAGCAGGACCGCTGGCCGGTGATCCTCGTCCAGCCGTCGCGCAACTGGGCCGCCGGCGATCCCGCCACCGTCGTGATGCAGCGCAACGGCTACGACGGCGACCCGAAAAAGCTCAGCCAGCTTATCGAAAACAAGGTGCGGCTGTACTTGCAATCTGTGCGCGCCGATACCGGCACTCGTGCCGCCACGCCGGATGGGGCGATCCGCTTCGTCTCCGAGGCGCCCGCGGCGCCCGATGCCAAGCCGACCGCCGGCCCCACCACGGCGCCTGCGGAAAAGCCCGCCGGGAAGTCCGAGGCCCGCCCCCTGCGCCCGCCCTGGAATCCTGACAGCCCGGATGACGAAGAGGACCGCCCTCTCCGCCCTGATCGCCGGCCCGACCGCCGCCCCAATCGCCCGTCCCCTGAAGATGTGATCCCGCCCTCCGACTCGGACCACGATGGAGGCGGGTCCAGCGGCCCTTTCGGCTGGTTCGCCGTGCTGGGCTGGCTGGTGACGGGAGCGGCGGGAGTGATGCTTCTGATGCTGGTGGTAGCAGTGGGTTTCTTGATCGTAAAGAAACTGATTATCGCCCAACTGAAAACCCCCTAGAAACTGGAGCCAGTGAGCACGAGCGCGGCTCGCTGCTGTCGATCCTGCGAGCCGTGGGTCAGATCGCAGCCCTGCTCAACGAAGTGCTGACCTGCCTGCGCTGGTGCATGTGGTCGGTCACCGTGATCCTGGTCTGCCTGGCCCTGCGGCTGGCAGCGGAAACAGTCGGCATGATGGTGCGGAAACGAAACGGAAATGCACCATAAACATGAATCCTGCTCGGAATGCCCGATGCCCCCCGGCGAGGTGCGCAACGCGCAGGTTTATAAGGAAGGCGTGTACGCAGCCGCCCAGAGATACCAGAAACAAATCCCCCGCAGTTTCTGCACGGATTGCGATGCGCTGAACCCCTACAAGCAGAGCGCCGGAGACAGAGGTAACTGCCGGATCATCTGGTTCGTCGGCTGGTTCGACTACTGCATGGAACGCCGCCACGGCCCCCTGCCCCCGGAACCGATTGTCCCACTGGCCACCACGACAAAGGAGGAATGACGATGACCTTTTTGGAATTCTGCCATGTTCATGCGCATGGCCTTGCCGCTTTGCTCGTGATCGCTCTTGCCATCACGACTGCAACGGCTTACGGGATGCTCCGCCTGCTGCTCAAAAAGGACTGACACCCCAAAAAAGGAGACCGAAGGATGAAACGTCTGCTCGTTATCGCCTGTCTGCTGTTGGCCCCGCCCGCGGCGCTGGCGCAGTGCCCCACCTGCCCGCGCCAATCGCCCGCCCCTGTCGCCCAGGTCCGCACGTACCACGGCACCCAGGGCGTCCACGTCGCCTACTACCGTGCGCCGCTGCGGCGATTCGTCTACTGGCGAGCCCAACGCGGCTGGCCGGTGGCCCGTGCCACCGTGCGCGTGGCCAGTTGGCCGGTGCGATTTGTGTTCCGAGGATTCCGACGATGATGAACCGCGCTTTCCTGCTGCTCACCTGCGGCCTGATCGCGTCCGAACTGGGCTGTACGGCCTGTTCGCCGCCACCCAGGCCGCGCCCCCGCCCGCGCCCGTCGCCGGTGCGACCGGACGTGGAGCCGGTCGACCCGCGCCCGGATTTGCCCCCTTGCCCCAAACCCTGACGGAAGAAAAACTGTCCCCGTGGTCACGGGGCACAAGACATGGCGTTGGCCCTGTCCGGCGGGCCGCACAACCGGCCGACGCAAAACACCTCGCACGCCTACGTGAACTGCGGCGTGGAGTTCATGCGGCTACGTATCGGTGAGCGGCAACGATTGGTGGCTCGCTACCAAGATGATTACAGCCCCTGGCGGGAAGTCCTGGGGGCCGGCGGGCGGCCGACGATCTTCCAAGAGATCGAGGAAGATCACCGCTGCCGCCTCGGCCGCACACTGGACGAACTGGAGTGGGACGCCCGGATGGAAGCGAAATGGAAGGGACGCAGATGACAGCGCAATCGACCACGCAATCGACCACGCGACGCCCCGTCAGCCCGTTCGCCAAACACCTGGCGGACCTCCTGGCCCGCGCCGCTCCGTCGGTCGGTGACTCGCCATCATCAAACTGGGATCAGTGGGCTGCGGATGTCCTTGCGGTCGGCGAGGTGCTCCACGCCACCGGTCACCTCGGTGACGCCAAAAGCCACCGCGACCTTGGACCTTTCTTTTTCTTGAAATTGTGCAGGCGCGCCAAGATGAAGATAAAACGGTATTACGCTGAGTTCGGACGCGCAGCGAAATCCGAGAAGGGGGCGAAATAGCCCATGCCCGCTCGCACGTTCGGCCTGTCGCGGATGTTCGCCGGCACGGCGCTGGTGGCGCTGACGCTCGGTTGCGCCGAGACGAAATCCCCTCCGCCAGCTTACGGCTGTAATGGCTGTCTGCAAGTCGAACGAGCGCCCTATCCCGTGACTGTTGAGTTTACCAATTACGAAGGCAAAAGCATCCGGGTTCCGGTGCGAAGTACGTATTCGAAAAGCCCGGATCCTAGCTTTGCGGTCTTGTACCAAACCAAAGCAACGGGACCGGATGGCCGGGAATCCTGGTTCTATTCTTGGGAGGAACCAGTCAAACGGTGCACCGGTATGCTGGAACTCACCACGGTTGCCGGTGCTTTGGTTTCAGTGCAAGCTCCTTGGCTGGAGATCCGGTTGATTCCTGCACGGCAGTTGTCCGTGGATTCTGTTTCTCAGGTCCGGCAGGCTCAGTGGGCGGAGTACGAACAGCTTCACGTCACCTGCCGCGAACACAAATACAAACCCTTGAAGGAACGCTAATGAAACGTCTACTCGTTGAACTGTTCTGGGGTGCCATCTGGCTCGGCTCCTGGGTCGCGGCCAAGGCCCGCTACCTGTGGCACAAGCTGACGGATGTGCCACCCGTGGAAGATTAAAACGACAGAAAGGTTTGGTGACGTGAGATGACTCGTTACTTCTGGTTCGGTTGGCTGGTCTTCCTCGGTCTCTGCCTGGCCTTCGGCTGCGACAGCGATTGTCACGGCCAACAATGTTTTGGCGGGCGCTGCGGCGCCGGGGCGGGCGGGACCTCCTGGTTCGGCGGCCTGTGGGGCAGCCGCAGCGTCTCGCGCAGCTACTCCTACGCGCCCACGCGCTACGTCCAGTCGCAGGACTTCGGCGACTACTACGGCGACGATAGCCCGGAACCGTCTTGCAGCAACAGCAGCGGGCGCAGTTACGGTGTGGATACCGGTTCGATGCGCAGCGTGATTCGCCGGCCCGTACAGGCGGTGCCTACCCCCGAGCAGGACGCCCCGGAAGTGAAAGAGGGCCGCATCATCCTGAAGTGCCCAGCCAATGCCTTGGTCACGATCAACGGCAAGCAGGTGGACCAGCAGGGCAAAGCGGCGCGTATCTACCATGCGCCCCTCAAGCCGATCCCCGCAGGCTACTGCTACCGCTTCGAGGTCCAAAGCCAATACGGCGCGGCTACGGTCCGGCTGCATCCCGGCGAGACCCGCACGGTGACCATCACTCCAGAACAGGTGGCGGTGAGATAATGCGCAATGCAATCCGTGTGTTCTGCGCCCAGTGCGGGGCGGTATGGATTCGATTCACACTCACGACCGGCGAGCGCGCGGGCCAATCTCACTGGGACAAGCAGTGCCTGTGCGTCGGTCCTAATGGGATCAGCGTGACAGTCAAGCTAGCCCCACCGGCGCCGCCGCCCCAGGAGGATGATTGAGATGATCCGCTGCGCGGCTGATCCTGAAAAAACTGAAACCGCTGGTCGCCAGTCGCAAGGAGCCATCCTGATGCGAGGACTGTCCGTGCTGCTGGCGTGGTTGGCCATCCAAGCCTTCGCAGGTGCAGCCTGCGCAGCAGTTGCCGGCGATGCCGCGTTTTGGACAAGCGGCCGATTCCTGGCGTTGACCGGCCTGGCTACCGCGGTCGGCGCGATGTGTCTGGGCTTTGCGGTGCAAGAGTTTCGGCGGGAGAATGCTTGAATGATTTGGCAATGCGAGGACGATCGCGTGTACCAACTGCTGTCCGAGCACGGTCCCCTGCGGACTCGCGAACTGCGGCGGGCCCTGCGCCTCTCGCATCAAGGCATCCGGCATGTGCTCGACCGGCTGTTCGAGCAGGGCCGGATCGAAGAGCACCCCAAGGAGACCTGGCATGCGGTGGACTAAAGAAGACCGGAAGTCCGGCAAGCGGCTGATGGCCGGCACGGAGAAGCCGGTATTTCCCAAGGCGGGCCGGCGGATTGAGGAGGACTGAGATGAGGCACCCGGACTGGTATTACGATTGGTATCCTCTCTACGTAGGGGCGGTTGTCGTCATCGCGCTGCTGGTGGCGCTCGGCGCTAGCTACTTAGCCAGAATCTGGGGGCCGTAGGAGATGCGGAGATGTCCGGGCCTCAGAAGGCGTTCAAGGCGGACCCGTCCTGTTCGACCGTCTGGTGCCGAATGTTGGAGACCATGGACGGCGACGTGTGCCTGCGGCGGTTCGAGTCCGAGGCAAAAATCTGGTGCTGCGATTGGCGCCCGCCGCCGGGCGATAACCTGTTCACCGGGCGCGGCGCCCGGCCCTGGGACGCGGTGGAAGACGCCATCGAACAGTACGACCAACTTAAAGTAGCGCGGGAACTGTAGCATGACCACCCAAACCGTCAAACGCAAAGCCGGCACGATCATCACCCTGGGCACCAACAGCGATACCCACGTGCTGACCATGAAAAACTTGGCCACCGCCACCTACCGGCAGTCCGACAAGATCGACTTCGGCGCGGCCTGGGACCAGGATTGGCGAGTCGAGTGCATCAACAAGTTTGGCTCGGCGCCCACCGCCGGCCTGACGATGGACCTCTGGATGGGCTACAGCGACAACGCCACCGCCGGCACCAACAACCAGGCTAACCTGACGGGCGCAGACGCCGCCTACACCGGCTACAGCAGCGATGCGGCCAACAGCGTCAAACAGCTCGATTTCCTCGGTTCGCTGGTGCTCGTGAACAACGCCGGCCCGCAGCGCGGCCTGGTGCAGCCCGGCTGGTTCCGCCCGGCGGCCCGCTACGGCTGCCTGGTCTGGCTCAACGGCAGCGGCCAGACCACCACCAACGTGGACGCCGATCACAAGATTCGCCTGATTCCCAGCAGCGACGATATTCAGGCAGCCGCCTGATCCCCTCAATCCCAGACCTGACCCAAGGACCCAACCATATGGCCAATATCCTCTATCAAGCCGGCGTCGTCGATCTCCTCACCAATACCAAGACCTTCGATACGGCCACCTGGAAAGTGCGGCTGGAACGCAGCACCAGCACCTACACGCCCGACAAGGACCACGACACCGTGCTGGATTTCACCGGCTGGGTTGAAGTCAGCGTGGCCAGCTACGCGCACGAGACTATCACCACGCCCACGATCAGCGCGGTGGATGGCTCGGACCTGGTGAAAATCGACTGCGCGGACGCGGATTTCGGCAACCTGGAAGCCGGCCAGACCGTCAAGGCGGTGCTGGTGGTCCGCTATGTGGATGGCGGCACCGGCGACGTGCCCCTGCTGTACATCGACACGGACAGCGGCGGGCTGCTGCCGCGGGCTTTGGGCGGCGGCAACTTCACCGTCCAGATCAATGCCAGCGGGCTGATCACCATCGCGCAGGCCTAGTCGGCGCCCGCCCCGGCACTGACTTTCGTTTCCATTGGCGACCGGAATCGGGCAGCCGCCTAAATGCCGCAGTACGCTCGCGCAGCCTCTGAATCCCGCTATCCCAGCCTCTGGCGAGGGCTGATCGGGGCCTGGGCCCCCGGCCTTGGCAACACCGACAACGCCAAGATCGCCGACAGCACCGGCCAAGGACGCGGCGGCACTCTCACCGCCGGAGCAGGACTGCCCCATTGGCAGACCTCCGAGGGGCGCTGGTCCCTGCAATCCTTCAGCGGATTCTATGGGACCAGCATCCTGACGCTGCCTAATATCTCGGCCCTGGTCTCTACCGAAGCCACGTTCTCCTTCTGGCTCTCGCTCATCGAACATACGCCGAGCAGCGGCAATGGCGCCTGGTTTTGGAATACAGCGGATTACGCGTCTCACTACACCTGGGGCGACGGCAATATCTACGACGGCACGTTTCGCGCGGGTCGCGTCACCGTGGGAGCGGGCAACCTCTCGGACCGCCGCGCCTGGCACCTGGTCACCATCTCCTCCAAGCCGGGCGCTAATGGCTGGATCTTCTACCAGAACGGCGCAGCCTGCAGCACCCAAACTGGCGACAGCACGATCACGCTCTCCTCCGCTCCGACGATCGGTGCCTCCCAGGGCGGCTATTTGCTCAAAGGCAAATGGGACGACGCCAAACTCTACAACCGCGCCCTAACCGCCGAGGAAGTGCTGCGGTTGTACCAGGCCGGGCGCTGCGGGATCTATCTGCCGCTACCGCGCAGGGTCTACCTGCCCGCCGCGGCAGCCCAGGCCAGCCTGATTCAACTTCCCGCCCTGGCGGCGGCGGTCAGCCTGCCCGCGCCGGCGATCCGCGACGCCGGCACCGTGGCCCTGCCCGCGCTTGCGGTATCGAGCGTGCTGCCCGCGCCGGCGATCCGCGATGGCAGTTCAGTCGCCTGCCCCACGGTCTCCTGCCTGGCCACCCTGCCGGCTCCCGCGCTGCGCGACGCCACGGCCCTGCCGCTGCCGACCATCGCCGTCTCGGCCGGCCCGCCCGAGCCGGCACTTTTGGACGGGACCCTGCTGCCGCTGCCCGCCATCCCCGGCGCCGCATCCTTGGGCGCGCCAACCATCCGGGACGGCACCCTGGCCACGCTGCCCGCCATCGCCTGCGCGAGCGCCCCCTTGCAGCCGACTGCCGTTGATGGAACTGCGATCCTTCCGCAGGCGGTTGCGTGCCTGGCTTCCCTCGCCTCACCCCTGATTCAGGACGCCACTGCAGTGTCGCTGCCCACCACGGGCGTGGGGGTCATGCTGGAACCGACTCTCTACGATGGACTGCAGGCCTTCTGGCCCTTGAACGGAACCCTGACGGATCTGGTGCAGGCTCTCGCGCTGAGCTCGGCTGACGGACTCTCGCATTACGTGCCCGGAGTCAACGGCGACGCCTGGGACAACAACAATACCGCCGCTCGCGTGCCCAAAACGACCAGCCCCGGAATCGACACGGGCAGCGCCTTCTCTGTCTCCTTCTGGTACCGGTTCACCCGCACGATCACCGCTTCCGACGACGGAGCCGCCTATGCGTTCGAACTGCGCAACCAGTCGACCGGGCGCCATGCCGAAGTGGATCTGCTCTATTCGTTCGGCGACTACTATATCGAGGGCATCTACTATCAGGGCAGTCTCACGTGGGAGTCAGTGCCCAGCAGCTTTTTCGACACCAATTGGCATCACGTCTGCTTCCTGGTGAACCAGAACGGCTATGACGAATTGTGGGTGGATGGGATCCTCAGAGCCTCGGAGCCGACATCAACACCCCAGGCGATTGCGCCCAGCCGGTTCCTGTTGGGCGCGAAAACCTATGCTGCCCCTGTCAGCGTTTGCGACATCATCGAATCTTTCGGCTGGTGGGACCGCGCACTGAGCGACGGCGAAGTGGCTTTGCTCTATAACGCCGGAGCCGGCTGGGAGCCACCACAAGGGCGGCCCGTGGCCATCGTGGATGGCACCTTGGCCGCGCTGCCCGCCATCGCAGCCTCGGCCGCGCTGCCCGCGCCAACCGCCCGAGATGCGAGCCTCGTGATCCTGCCTGTCGTGTCCGCCTCTGCGCTCGCGCCTGCGCCGGCCTTGCTGTCCTCCAGCATCATCGTGCTGCCCGCCGTCGGGCTGCAAGCCGCCGTCTGGCCGCCCACGATTTTCGATGTCACACACACCGTGATCGGCCTGGCGGTGGTGACGTCGCTGGCGTCGATCCCCGCGCTCGCGATCCGCGATGATAGCGCCTTGCCCTTGCCAACCCTGGCCGCCGCGGCGACCCTGCCCGCCCCGGCGATCCGCGACGCCAGCGCTCTGTCCCTGCCCGCGCTTGCGGTATCGAGCGTGCTGCCCGCGCCGGCGATCCGCGACGGCAGCCGGCCAGCCCTGCCCGCCACCGCGCTGGCCGCCTCGCCGAGCGCCCCCACCATCCAGGACGCCACCACCTGCGTCCTGGCGTGCCTGCCGCTGCTGGCCAGCCTGCCCGCCCCCGGCGCACTGCACGCCACCGCGCTGCTGCTGCCCGTCACCTCAGCGCTGGCCACCATCTGGGCGCCGGAATTAGTGGTCCCGCCCAGCCTGCCCGGCACCGAACTGTCGCTGCCCCACGACCGCAGCCACTACGCTTTGGCGGACGACCGCAGCCAGTTTGCCCTGGACGACGACCGGATGCAATTTGAACTGCCCGACCAGCGCAGTCACTTCAGTCTGCCCCACGACCGGCTGCATTACGAAGTTGAAGAGGAGGCATCATGAGGAGGCATCACGAGGACTCCCGATGCCGATTACGCTTTCCCAGAAACCGACCATCAGCCAAGGTGATGTCGATGTGGTGGCCATCGACTACACCGAATACCTCGATAGCGGAGAATCCCTGACCGGCTCCCCCACGGTCACCGAACAGCGCACCAGCGACCTGACTTTCGCCAATAAAACCGTCTCCGGCGCAACCCTCACGATCCGCGACAAGGACGTGGCGGCCGGCAAGGCCGTCCAGTTCAAGGTCAGCGGCCAGAAGGCGGGCACGGAATACCGCGTCCGGGTCAGCGTGGGCACCAACAGCTCGCCCGCCCGCACCTGCGTCCGCGATATCCTGCTCCGCTGCGTGTAATTGGAACTTCGCCATTCCTTAGTCATTCGTCATTAGGATTTAGGCATTGACTCACGACCTGACCCTGCTGCCCGGCCAACCCTTCATCTGGTCCTGGCCCTGCCCGGAACCGATCGGCTCCTGGTCCGAACTGATCTGGACCGTGCTGCAAGCCCCCGGCGACGCCCCCGGCGCCGCCCAGATCCTGCTCAGCCTGAGCCGCGGCCTGCTGCTCCTGAACGCCCATACCTGCGATCCATCCGAGGGCGTTCTGGAATACATCTGGGGCCACCCCGATCAGATTCGGATCGCGCTGGCCGGCTCCGCCACCGCCCAGTTGGCCGCCGGCGAGCCCTGGACGCACGCCCTGGACGAAATCTCCTTGCACGCGCCGCGCCGGACGTTAGTGGCGGGCCAGATTTACCTTGCGGAGCCTGCCCCATCGCACTAAAATGCCATCTTGCCACTACGCCGCCGCCCATCACCTCCCCACCCCATTTTGTCTTGGCGCCATGTTCCGGGACGACAGGGCGTTTGCCTCCGCGCTCTGTCTCCCGGCATGGCGCCGGTCGCACGACAATCGCAGCCCGTAGTAAGGCTGCGCGCGATTCAAGCCAATCTGCCTGTGCAGGAGATCTGATATGTCGTGCACGAACTGTCCCGCGATGGGCGTTTTCGTCAAACTGTTGCTGGAACCCGGCGCCAGCCCCCACACCTTCGACGCCAACTCCGAACGGTACGAAATCCTCCCTCCCGACGCCGAAGACTTTCAACGCCACGGGCGACTGATCGGCGGCCAAGGCATCACCGGCAAGATGTACCGCTTGAAAAGCCGCGTCCGCGACGGCGGCTACTACGTCTACGGCAAGTTCCGCCTGAACCCCAGCCCGGGCTATCTCAACACGCTGCTCCCGAAACTGGTCGGCGACGAAGTGACGGACGTGTTCTCGCCCAACACCTGCCCCAACGTGTTCGGCGCCCTGCTGCACCGCGACGTGGACGTCTGGAAGTACCTGGACGGCCGCGTGGCACGCTGGGAATTGACCGGCCGCGCGCCCCAGTTCCGCGAGCAGGCCACGCCGGACCTGCTGCTCCTGGAGGTGGACGTGCTGTTCGAGGACGAGGCGGGCTTCTACAGTAGCCCCGCCCCCACCTGGCCCGTCAGCGAACCGGACCTGCCGACCGGCACCTCGTACGCGCCCTATATCTTCCAGGATTGCGACGGCGGCGTAACCCTCAACGGCGAAGTCCGCGAGATCTACGCCTTCAAACTGACCTACGAGAATAACCTCTCGATCCGCTACGCCAACAGCCTGACGGCCAGCTCCATCTGCCCGACAGGCCGCAAGGTCGCGCTGGAATGCGCGCTGCCCTGGACAGTGGCCAATCAGGACCTCTACGACCAGGGCTACGCCGGAGCGGCAGCCGAGATGATCTTCACGTACACCAACGGCGGCGATACGCACTCCACGACGATCAACGTCGAAAACCTCAAAGTCCCCGACGAATCGCCGCATGTGTACGACGAAAACGAAGTGGCCTTCTCGATCCGCGGCGAGGCCTATGGCGACGAATCGACCGATGCCCCGGAAATCACGGTGACGAACGTCATCGGCTAAACGATGGCCCGCACTCTCGATGATCTCCACGCACGCCTGGAACGGCTGGAAACGTTGCTGCGCACCGCGGGATTGCTGCCCGCGGACGCCGCCGCGCAACCCGTCCCAGGCCCGCCACCAGCCACGCGACAAGACCGCCTAATCGCCCAGTCGGCCGCCAACCCGCTGCTGGCGCTCCGCACGGACATCCCATCCGCCACCACCCCCGAGCAGTCGGAGCCCGCGCCGGGCGCGGAGCCCGAGCGAATGTTGGGCGCGGGTCTCCCGACCCCGCCCGCGGCGCCTCCTGCTCTCAGCGATCCCGTCCCGGACAGCGCAATCTCGGACAACGCAATCTCGGACGGCGAGGTACCGTCCGGCCCAGCCGGGGACCCGCCGGCCGTGGCCGCCACCGACATGCCCCCGGCCCCCGGCGACGATGGCGCAGCGCCCTTGCGCCCCACCGCTGAGCGGCCTTTGGCCGCTGCGCCCACTCCACCAGTGCGCCGTCCCTCCACTCCCGTGCCGTCGCCGTTCTCCATCCCGCCCGCCGCGCCCCGCGACTCACCGCCCCAGCCCGTCGCGCCAGGGACTCCTGCACTCCAGACCGACAGCCCCGTCCTGCAAGCCGAGGAGACCTTCTCGCTCGGCCCGCCCCCACCCGCCCCGCTGCGAGCCGAACGCGGCGCGGGTCCCGAACCCACGTTGGACGCAAGTTCCGGTTCTCCGTTGAGCGACGGCCCCGAGCGCCAGTTGGGCGCGGGTCTCCCGACCCCGCCCGCGGCCCCGTCCACCCCGCCACCCCTGCCGCGCCGATCTGCTATTCAGCCGCCTGCCCCGCTGGCCAGCAGTCCGCCAGCACCCCCATCACCAACGCCTTCACAGCCACCGCCCCAGCCGCGCATCGTCCAACCTCAAACAGCCTCACCCACCCCGGCCACCGCACCCACGCCCCCCACCCCGTCCAGCGACGATTGGGTCCACCCCGCCCTGTTTCGCGAGGGCTACCCGCCCCTGCCGAGTTGGATGGTGCCGGGCGCCGACCAGCCCCGGCCCGAACCGGCAACGCTGCCGACCTGGACGGCCACGCTGTTGCCACCCGTGCAGATCGGCGAGGGACCCGAGCCCGCGCTAGCCCCGGAACTCGACGGTCTCCCGGCCCAGCCCGCCCCCGCGTTGGGCGCTGGTTTTGAGCGCCCGTTGGGCGCGGGTCTCCCGACCCCGCCCGCCACAGCACCCCAGCCAGGTTCACCCATTCCGCCCGTTTCACTGCCGAGTGAACCAGTCACCTCGCGTGTCATCTGGGCCGTGTTGGACACCCCCGCGCCGCCGCTCGCGCCGCTCTCCCTGTCCGCATTCGCCGGCCCCTGGGAGCGACCCCCCGACGCCCCGTCGTCGGCTTCCGATTCCGCGCCGGCCCCGCCACCGCCGTTGGGCGCGGGTCTCCAAAGCGAGTTGGGCGCGGGTCTCCCGACCCCGCCCACCAGCCACGCCATACTGCCTCCCCTCCCAAAGGCAATCCCCGACGCGCTTGTTGGGACTACCCCGACCCGCCCAGAACCAATCTCAGCCACCATGCGTGGCAAGAGTTCCGGCACCGTGCCCGTGACCGGGGACGGCGCCGATCGTTTGGCGCCTGAACCGCCCATCACTTTCGCCACCCAGGCCCAGGCGACCGCTATCCCACCCAGCGATTCGGGACCCGCCAGACACCCAGCGCCCGATCTGCGCTCGGTGCCAACCACCTCCCCCGCCAGTGCCGCAGAAGCGACGCCGCAAACCTCTGCGCCGTCACAGGACTCCGTCCGCTACGTGCTGTCATCGGACCACTTCCTGACGCCCGAACCGCGCCCGGCCGTCCGCTTCACGAAGACCCCTAGCCCCCCGCAACCCGCCGCCCCGCCGGCCCAATCTCAGCGCCCTGCCACGCCATTGCAGGCGGCCATCCGGCCGGAATTGCCACCGGCCGTCAATCCCCCAGCCCCCGCCGCAGCTCCGCTCCCCTTCCGCCAGCCGGACTTCACGACCGTCATATCGTCCACACCTCCGCCGATCCCCCGCGCGCCCGACGTGCCCATGCCCGCGTTGCAGCCGGGTCCAGACATTGCCAGCGACGACCTGTTGACCACGCTGGCCACCGGCCGCACGCTCGCTGCGCCCGCTCCTGCTTCACCGGCTCCACCTGCCCCGCCGGCTCCAATTGCTTCCCAAACTCCCCCTGCCCCGCCGCCGGACCCCAACCGGGAATACTGGTCCACTTTCCTAAACGAACAGTTCGCGTCGCCTTTGCCCCCGCCACCTGCCCCACCTGCTCCACCACCTGCTCCACCGCCGACTCCCCCGCCACCTGCCACGACAGAACCCGCGCCCAATCCCAAACCAGCCTCAGACGCTCGCGGCGAGACGCTCACGTTCAGCGCGGATCTGTTCCCGCCACCCCCGGCGATGGCCGCCAGTCCGAAACCTGCGCCAGCGTTAGATGCTGGTTTCGCGCCGTTAGGCGCGGGTCTCCCGACCCCGCCCGCGCCCCGCCCGGACATCCCTGTTCCCCCCGCCCCCGCCCCCGCGCCGCGCACGGATTCCGAACGTGCGTTGGACGCGGCGGTGGGCGCGGGTCTCCCGGCCTCGCCTCCCCGCCCCGCTGACCCGGTGACGGTGACCCTGCCCGCCCGCGCCGATTGGGACCAGCCCGCTGCACCGGCCGCGGCCCCAACCCTACCGCCCCCCGCTCCGCCCGCTCCGCCAGCCCAGCCAACCCGATTGCCCACCCCCGCGCTGGAATCGGCACGCCCCGTCCAGCCCGTCCAGCCCGCAGCCGCGGCCCGACCACTACCAGCCAAACCGCCCATCCCATCGTCCCGTCCTGGCCCTCCCGACCGCCCGGAACGGCCGCCGGCTGCCGCCCCGGCGTTGGACGCTGGTCCCGCCCCGTTGGGCGAGGCTCTCCCGCCTGCTTCCCCGCCCCCACCGCCCCCCGATGCGACGGAAGTCCAGCCCTCGGACGTCTACGGCCAATCTTCCGACGGTCTGCTGGGCCACCTCTTGAATCGCCTGCGCCAAAGCCAGCTCGAAGCCCTGCCGACCGTCCCCGCCGAACCGAGCCGCACTCCAGCCGGCACTCCAGCCGGCGCTCCAGATCGGGCCCCCGTCAGACGCGAGTCTCCACCCGTCAGACGCGAGTCTCCCGGCCCACCCCGCCCTGCACCGCCTCCCGGCGCGCCGGCAGGGATGGCCGAAACGCAAGTGTCCGACGTCTATGTCCAGCCCCCCGGCAGCCCGCCCGCCCGCGAACCGACCCCCGACGAGAAATACCAGGCGGCCATGCTTCGGGTTCAGGAGAACGCCCGCCGCGACCAGCAGGCCCGTGAAGAACAACTCGCCGCCCGAGGCCGGTACATTCCCAAATCGTGGTTCGAGTTCTCCGGGGCGGACGACTCCCGGACCGGCACCCCGCCCGTCCGCGGCGGCGTGATGATCCTGCCCCCTACCCCCGGCGCCGAAGAGGACGCCGATCGAAAGTTCGCTGTGGAAGTCCGCGATACCAACAAAGCCATCGCGCACCTGCTCTCCCGCATGGCCGACGAACTGCAGCGCGTCCGGCTCCGTGTGGAAAGCATCGAATCCGACTTGGAATCGAAGCAATACTGATGCCCGACTTGATGGTCTACAAATACGGCTCGTTCCAGCACCTGGACGGTGAGGTGATCGGCTTCTCGTTCGAGAAGCTGCCGCACATGACCGACCGGGGCGCCCGCGACTACTCCGTGCTGCGCGCCGAATTGCTGATCCGGGCCCTGGGCGAAGACTGGGAAGAGATCAAGGCCCGCGAGAAAGCCATCTGCGACGCCTACGCTTTCAACGGCCGCGAATTCGGCCTGTTCTGCCCCGACGGCACCACCACCAAAAACTACATGCCCGCCAGCGGCCCGAACGTGATCGTCCCCCCCTACATCGCCAAGGGCCCGATCATGCCCACCGGCGAGCGGGAAGAGTACGTCACCAAACGGGATATCCAGGTCGTGCTGGAGTCGATTGTGGCGGATCCCGAATCCCAGATCGTGGCCTATACCGAAACCATCCGCCACGTGGGCAACTGCGGGCCCCAGTGGGTCTCGCACAAGACGCTGGTCAACACGCTCTTCTACTCCGTCTACCCGGCCAGCACCCAGTGGATCATCCAGTCGGGCGCCTCGATCGGCTTCGCCGGCTACTACCTGGCCGGCGCCGTGCCCATCCTGCCCTCCCAGTACGAACACATGGAACGGCGCGTGGATATCCCCGGCAAACCGAAACGCTGGACCAACTGGGTCTGGGGCAGCCCCGTCGCGGTCCAGGGCGCTTACTACCCCTGGGAATGGGAATACGTGTTCGAGTCGCCTATCCCCTGGCTACTGACGCCACCGTAAGAATGACGAATGTCTAAACACCCAATGTCTAAGGAATGTCGAATGACGAAGGACGAAAACGGTCAACCGGACTGCGACTCCGGCACAACGCCTGGTTCGGAGCCAGAGTCGCGCGCACCCGCTGGTTCTGGCGTGCAGCTCGACCCGCCGGTGCCAGGGGTCCCGGGTCTTGCGTGGAAGGCGGACGACGGGCTCGCAGAATGGGAATGGGGGTTTTTTCTGGTGTATGACGCGAAGACGCGGAAGGTAACCTTCGAGAACATTTTCAATGTTCCTCCAGACCCAGATGCCCCGGTTTACGAATTGGCGCCTGGCTCCATGTTCCTGGGTCCTCTGCCGCCGCAACCGGCCCTGGGGTGGGGCAACGCGGCAGAAAGTTGAGCACGGTGGTCACGGATGTATGCTTCGGCCTTCTTTAGTCATTCGCCATTGGAATTCCGTCATTCCTGACCTCGGAGCTTCCTGCCATGCCATTGCTCGAAGATCTCCTCAGCGGCCTGGGCTACGCGGTAGACACTCCCGGCGCGCTGTTCCGGGGCCTGCTCAAAGGGCGCCCCGGCCAGCGCGTCTCGCCCCAAGAACTCGCCGGCCGCGACCTGGGCTTCCTGGGCAACACGGCTGTGGCCATGGCCACCGATCCCCTGACTTGGCTCCCCTTCGTAGGCCCCGCCTCCCGTGCGATTTCGGGCGGGGCCAAGGGCCTGTCGCTGGCCGCCCGCCTGGCCCCCGTCGCCAAAACCGCCGCTGCCGTGGGCACGGCGGCCGGCTTGGGCACCGCCGGCGCGGCGCTGGCCGGCGAGGACGACCTGTCGCCCGCCTTGCGCGGGCTGGGCTACGGCCTGATGGCCGCCCCCCTGCTGCCGGCCCTGCCCGGCCTGGCCCGCGGCGCCGCCGCCGGCGCCCGCGCCCTGGCGCCCAGCCTGAAACGAGTCGTGCGCGAAGAGGCCGGCACGCTGCAAGTGCCGCTACCAGGAGGCCCACGCCCGCCCGCCTCGGCCGCCACCGGAACGCAGCCGCCACCGGCTTTCTATAGCCGCCTCGAACGGGCTTTGCAAAACGCCCCAGAACGTTTTGCCGGACGGCCCGAAGTGGCGACTACCAAAATCATTCCAGCCAAAACTATCACCAACCGGGAAACCGGCGAAGTGATCAAGGACATCCCCCAGCAGGAGTTCCGTAAAGTCACTCGGCCCGGCCAGACCCCCCACGATGAATTGCTGGACTATCTGCAAGGCAAGGCCCATCCCCAGGAAATCGAATGGGTGCTCGGCAAGCAATTCGCGAACGCCCCGGAAATCACCAAGCAGCAACTGCTGGACGCCTACCAGAAAGGCAAAATCGACCTGGAAACGTTGCGGCGTGGCGGCTTCAGAAAGCTGCTCGGATATCACGCCGGAACCCGAGATGTAGAAGGCCGTGTGTTCAGCGAATTTCCAATCGAACCGCTGCCCAGCGCCATGGGCGAACAGACGCGGCGAGATCTGCGGACACTGGCGCGAAATCCAGCCGGTCGCGCGCCCGCTGAGATCGCCGAAAGCCGCAAGATACTCATCCGCGAAGGATCCAAAGAGCAAGGTTACAGCTCCCGCGTCTGGGGATTCAAGATTCCCGACGCTCTGAAACGCGACGTCCAAACCAAAGGCCAACCCTTGCTATCGTTACTGCCCGCCCCGCTCGGCGCCACCCTCGCGGGCACCGCCCCGGAGGGCGAAGAGGGCAACCGGCAACGCGCCTTGGGCGCCCTGCTGTTGGCCGGCGGCGTCGGCCTGCCCGTCGGCATGGCCCTGCGCCGCCGGGGACTCGCGAAATTGCCTGCCACCGCTCAGGCCCTCTGGCGCGATCAGAGCGGCGGGATACCTCTTCCCAAAAGGAAGCTGATGCAGTCCCCGGAGGTTGTCTCGCTGATCGCGCAAACCAAGCAAGAGGCGGCCCAGTTGCTGGCCGCGAATCCTCCCCGCCCGATGACCGGCCGGCAGTTGATGGAAACGCCCCAAGGGCAATCCTTGCTGATGGACGCCATGGCGCGAGTCAGATATGCCTACCAGGGCAGGCCAAGCAAAGCCCTCAGCGCCGCCATGTCGGATGTCAATACGCTGACAAATCCTGCTATTTCGGCGGACGAAAAATCACTCATCGCAGCGCGATTGTTTGCTACCTGGGGCACCGAGGCGTTTACGCGGAAGCGAGCGCTGGCAGGCGTTCCCGGCGCCTTGGAACAACTCAAACGCGACTTTGGTTACGCTATCAACAGAACAACCGATCCCCTTTCCTGACAATCCCTCCGCACAGGAGTTACCCTTATGGCAAGTTTAACCGAATCCCTGACTACCGCCGGAACCCTGACCTGTGGCACCCTGGCCATCCCCACCTCCTACAGCGGCTCCTGGCCGCGGGCCGCGCTGACCCAGGACGACCTGGCCAAATACGACCTGCCCCTGCAACTCTTCCGCACCGACGAGGCCACCCCGGCCATGGTCGGCACGGCCGCCTCCAGCAAGCTGGGCTTGGTGCGAGGCAGCGTCGGCACCGACTCCCTGCGACTGCAGACCATCGACTCCAAATCCAACGGCGGGGCCACGGCCCACTATGCCCTGACCACGTTCCGGCTGCCCGAAGAGTACGTGGCCGCCGAAACCGTGCAGATCGTGCTGAACTGCAAGATGGTCACCACCGTGGCGGATACCACGGCCACCATCGACGTCGAGGCCTACCCGGACGACGGCGACGGCACGGTCAGTGCCGACATCTGCTCGACCGGCGCGACGACCATCAACTCGCTGACCGCGGCTGCCAAAACGTTTACCCTGAACGCCGGCTCCCTGGTGGCGGGGTCCAAGCTGCAGATCCGCATCAACCTCACCATCAATGACGCCGCCGGCGCAACGGCCGTGATCGGCCAGGTCAACGACTGCTACGTGCTGGCCGACATCAAGGGATGAGAAATGACGAATGACGAAATCCCAATGACGAAAGAATGAAGAATGACGAAGGACGAAAGAAGTTCGTCATTGTTCATTCTTAATTCCTCATTCTTCATTCCTCGTTTTCGCTCGCTTGCTGACAAATGACGTTCCCCCAAATCGTCAACTACGCCGGCCTGCCCGTGGTGGGGGTCGACATGATCGTGCCCCGCGGCCCCCGCCCCGGCACTTGCCGGCTGCGCCTGCCCCGTGCGGCCAGCTTCCAGCTCCTGCCCGGCCTGCTGGAACTGCAGTCCAACTCCCAGCCCGTCCGCTTCGGCGGCTGCGTCCCGGACCTCTCCACCATCCGCACCGAGTACACCGTCAGCGACCACCGCGAATACTCGGTGCTGCTCTGGGACCGCCGCAAAACCTGGGAACGGATGACCGTCTCGGGCCGCTACAACCACCGCCTGCGCGACAATACCATCGAGCCGTCCAGCCAGCAGACCCTGCAGGAACTGTTCAATATCCTGCTCCAAGAAGTCGGCGAGCCCGACAGCAACTACCTCCAGGCCGACGTCTATCCGTCCGCCGACTGGGACGAGACGCCGGTGGTGGAAGCCTTCGAGCAACTGTGCGCCCTCTACCCCGCCCACGTCTGCCGGGCCGCCGACGACAGCTACAAGATCTACCAGACCGGGCAGGGCGACGAACTGCCCGACCCCACCATCCTGCACGGCACGGTGCCCGATTACCGCCTCACCGCCGAACGCGGGCCCAGCCGCCTGGTGCTGGCCTGCGGCCCGACCTGGTTCCAGGACAAGCTGCTGCTGAACCCGGTCGGCCTGGACAGCGACGGCCAGTGGAAGTCGATCCCCTACCTGAGCTACACGCCCAGCGGCGGCTGGGAAAACGAGCATCCGTTTTTCTTCGCCCACGTCGATCCCGACAAGCGGCACCTGGCCGCCCGCACCGTCTTCCGCTGTTTCCAGGTCGTGCCCGGCAACGTCTCCGGCTACGGCGGCGTCTCCAGCCTCTGGCAGTACGAACTGGACGACTACCTGGTAGAGCTGAAAGAGCCGGGCACCGCCGATACGCCCCCCGGTCTGCAGCCCGCCTTCGTGCGGGCCGAATACTGGCCCTACGGCGATCATCCCTATAACACCAGCGAGTGCATCGACTTGCCCGGCAACTTCACGATCGACAAAGAGAACCGGATGATTGTCTTCGATTACCCGGTCTTCCGGCTGGCCCCCTGCGCCGGTTCCCCCACGCTGCACCTGTTCACCGGCTTCCGGCTGCGCGAACCGAACGGGGCCTGGGTCCGCAAAACCTTCAGCCGCGAGCGGATGGTGGGCGGCGGCGAGCAGGAAATGGTCCACCCCGAACTCTGGGAGTACAAGATCACGCCCTATGTCGGCTGCAAAGCCGGCGAAGTACGCACAAATACAGAAACCATTAAAGAAGAAGCCGATATCTACCTGGACGCCTGGAAAGACCATTGGGATAAGATCGCCGAAACGGCCGATATCATCTACAGCGGCACCCTGCCGATGGCCCTCACCGGCAACATCGCCTGGCTGCGCTACCGGCTGGGCCGCGGACTGCCCCCCATCACCCGCGGCACGCACCACTACACCCCCACCCGCTAGGACCAACCATGATCCCCCAAGATCCTCGCGCCCCGGCCCGCCAACAGCGCTGGATCGAACTGAAAAACGTCGGTAGCGAGACCATCCCGGCCTTCGGCGCCTGCCAGGTGCTGGACTCCGAACGCCCCGAAAAGGACGGCGTTCAGACACCCCAGGACGGCCGCACCGTGCTGCACGTCAGCGTGCCGCTCCAGAACGAGCCCTGCGCCTGGGTCATCAACGGCCCCTGCCCGATCCCGTCGGGCGATTACGGCAAGCCGGGCACCAAGGATTCGCCCATGCTGGCCCTGGTGGCTTACCCCGTGGCCGCCGGGCTGCCCCTGGGGATCATGGCCGGCTCGTTCTACCTCTGGCCGCGGCTCTGCGGCTTCATCGCCGACGGCGACTACGACGCCCTCTCCCAGACCGAACGGGTGACCCGCTACGACAACTGCTCCCAGCGCTTCTGGGTGCGGGCTACCATGTGCATCCCGCTGGGCCAGGGCGGCTACGTCCAGCCCCAGCACCGCAGTCCCGGCGAGACCCACCAGGACGACCCCGACCGGGGCCTGATCTGGGTCAGCGACCCGCTCTGCTGGCTGTTCGCCGTCGTGGATGAAATCTTCCTCGTGGAACGCGACAACTGCGACTACAACGCCTGGATCCCCGCCGTGCCCTACGGCCTGACCCGCCGGGTCCGCGTCTATGAAACCGTCGACTGCGGCGAGACCGGCAGCGGCCTGGTGCTGCTGCGAAACGTCGACCCGCTCCAACCCGATTGCGATCCGGTCGCCACCATCTGCTACCTGACGTTCTGCAACCTGGCCAACCGGGCCCTGGCGGTTGATGTCGAACAGGAAGATGTGATGGCCGTGGCCATGCCGGGCGAATGCGTCTTCAAGGTGCCCGTGGCCCCCCGCGCCATGCGCGCCGAAGCCTACCTGCGCACGAAACTGTGCAGCGAGGAAACCGCCGAGATCCGCGACACCGTGGCCCTGGACGTGTGTACCTGGGAGATCAGCCCCCAACCCACCGTCGTCGATAACCCCAACCGGCTGGCCGGCTGCGTCAACGACCGGGTGGAATTGGCCTGGAACGAAACCGAACGGCAGTGGGAGATCGTCCAGGTCCAGCACCATCTGGTCAGCCGCCTGCTGATGAATGTGGGCCAGAGCGACTGCACGATCTGGGCCCTGGTGGTCAAACAAGTGGCCCTGCAGGGCTGCGGGGGCGGGATCTGCGACTCCGCCGAACAGGAGACCATCATCACGCTCACGGATTGCACCTTCGTGTCCGACGTGCGGGTCACGGAAAGCACGGACGGCAGCGGCGGCATCACCGGCTGCTCCGTGCAGTATAAACGCGGCACCGCCTGCGTGCTCGGCCAGTGCGTCACCGCCGACTGGACCACCATCCTCAACGCCGAATGCGAGGATGTCCTGATCGACGTCTACCAGCAGAGCACCAACCTGGCCGGCACCTTCAAGGCCGTCTGCGTGCTCTGCCTGGGCACCGAATGGGATCAGACGCTGGTGACCGGCACCGATTGCCCGGCCGGGACGTAAACTCCGCATGACGAAGGCCGAAGTGCGCAATGTCTAAGGAATGACGAAATGGGCCGCGCCGAATGGGCCGAACGCCGCCGCCAACGCGGCATCCCGATCCCCCACGATGCCCTGGGCCATGCCCCACGGCCAGCCCGCGCCAGTACGCCAGGCCGCTCCGCGCGGCGAGACCTGCCCAATCCCTTGGACCTGGAATGCCTGGACCGCGCTGGCGAAGCGCTGGCCAAGCTGGATTGCGGCTGCCAGGGCGCCGCGTCCGTCTTCGCCTGCGCCAGCCCCCAGGTGCCCAGTGGCAAGTGCGTGGTGAAAATGCCGTCCAAGGCCGGCCCCAACCACCTGCTCTTCCCGAATGGCTCGCGCAGTTCCGAATCCTACCGGCCGCGCCGCGACGCGCCCGAAACCGGCCTGACCGCCCTGGACCTGCCCGTCTGCTGGTTCTGCCCGCACCGTCGCCCGCCCGCTCCGGCCACGCCCCCGCCGCTCTGGCCCGCCCCGCCGCGCTGGCCCGAACGCGAACTGCATTTCATCACCACCGCCGACCTGGCCCGCGACACCGCCCGCCTGATCGCCCAGTTGCCCGCCGACCTCTCGGCCGTGATCGGCATCCCCCGCAGCGGCCTGATCCCCGCCGCCCAGATCGCCGCCACGCTGCACCTGCCCCTCTACAGTTTGGACTTCGCCCGCGGCCTGGTGGACGTGGGATCCGGCAGCCGCAAAGCGACCCTGCCCACCGCGCTAAACAAAGTGGCCCTGGTGGACGACACGACCTTCTCCGGCATCGCCATGCGGCACGCCGCCCCGCTGCTCAAACAGTACCAGGTGGTGCGCTGCGCCGTCTACTGCCGCAACCCCGGCCACGTGGACCTCTACGGAGTCCACGTCCCAGGCCCCCATATCCTGGAGTGGAATATCTTCAACAACTCCTGCCTCAAAGGCGCCTGCCACATGATGCAGTTCGCCGGCGGAGCCTGCTCGGACCTGGACGGCGTAATCTGCGAAGAACCCCTGGTCTCGGAAACCGATCAGCCGGACCTCTACCGCCAATGGCTCCCCGCCGCCCGCATCCGCTACCCCGTGCGCGCATACCCTCTTGCCTTGATCCTCACTTCTCGTGTACAATCCCATCGTCACGAAACGGAACTGTGGCTCGCCCGCTGGCGAATCAATTATGCCCGGCTCACCATGTACCCGGCCGACACCGCCCAGCAGCGCACCGATGTGGCCGGCTGGAAGGCCCAGGAGTTCGCCCGCTCGGGCTGCGGCGTGATGTTCGAGTCGTCCCCGGCGCTGGCCGAGCAGATCCACCGGCAGACCGGCAAGATAGTCATCTGCCCCGGCGCCGCCAAAGTCTGGTACCGGTGAGAAGACGAATGACGAAATCCTAATGTCTAAGGAATGACGAATGACGAATGACGAATGGCGAATGACGAAACCGCTTTCGTCATTGAGGTTTAGGAATTCTTTAGACATTCGTCATTGGGATTTCGTCATTGAGGAGGCAGGAGGCCATGATTGTTTTCCCGTCCCGCAAACTGGTGCTGGCCACGCCGCCTCACACCGCCAGCCGCCACATCCACCAGGCGCTGTGCGGGGACCGCTACGGCGGCCAGACCGTTTGGACCCCCAGCCCCGACGGCCAGAACTACGACCACCACGGCTGCCGGCTGGCCAGCGAGTTCCAGGACTTCAAGTTGGCCCTGGTGGTCCGCCATCCGCTGGACCGCCTCACCGGACTCTGGCGCCATTGGCTCTGGTGGCATAGCCAACATGAGCCAGATGCCGTCTCCGATCTCCTCTCGTTCGTCGGTTTCGCGCTGGCGGTGGCCCAGGACCGCGACGACATGCTCAGTTGGCTCTATCGCTACACCATCACCCGCTTGCTGGGCTGGTCGCAGCGCATCGACGTGCTGGTGCGGTTCGAGGTTCTCCAGGCCGACCTGGAATCGCTGCTGCAGGACACCGTGACGCTGCCGCCGCCCTACCCCAAACCGCATCCGCCCTGGCAGCAACTGTGCGGCGACTACCCGGTCCCCTACGCCGCCGCCTGCGCCTGGGCCTGGCCCGACGCCCACCGGTTCGGCTACGATTTGAAATTGGATCCACCGCAACCATAGGAGGCCGAGAGATGGGCGACATGATCCACTGTCCGCACTGCGCAACTTATCACTTCCGCAACGACCCGTGTCCCCATGTCGCGGCGCGACACATGCAGTCGGGATCTGGATCGTCTGGCGAAAACACCTTTTCGGACGTGCCGTCGGTCCACTATGAAGTTGTCAAGGACGACATGCACCCAGTGGGCAATCGTCTAGCCGTTTCGTTTGCCGAGATGAACGCAGACCACGACCGTGAGTTCACGCAGATGGCAGATGCGATCAACGCCCTGCTTTCCGATTTCGCCCATGGATGCCCATTGTTCGACAACGGCACCACCGTGTTGCATCCATCAGACCCGATCATTCGGTTTGAACGCGCCCCAGGTTGCAAGCGATTCACCCTATTTGTGCGTCTTCCTGCGGAAGAATCTGCAAAAGTCCGCGAAGTCTTAGCGTCGCGCGGATGCGATCACCAGGGGCGAGCTTTGGAAACGTGTCTTCTGACTCCCGGAGGGCAGCCATGATCTCACTCAAAGTCCCGTTTGCCAGACGCACAGCATGACGGACCCGTTTCCCTCATTGTTCATTGCTCGTTTTTCATTCCTCATTCTTTAGGCCATCATTCGCCACCCGGAAACCACGCCGCATGGAAGCCTTCACCCCCCAATCCGCCCGCGAACTGATCGGCAGCGACTGCGCCCAGATCCTGGAGATCGGGGCCAACGACGGCGAGGACACCGCCGCCTTCCTGACCGCCTTCCCCCACCCCGACACCCGCATCCACTCGTTCGAGTGCGATCCGCGCGCCTGCCAGCGCTGGTGCGATCGGATCCACGACGAACGAGCCACCCTCTGGCCCTTCGCCCTGGCGGATCGCAAGGACTGGCTCCCCTTCCATCCATCCGACGGCGATGCGCCCGGCTGGGACGACTACGGGCCGTGGGACAAAAGCGGCTCCCTGCTGGCGCCGGACAAACACACCAGCTACGATCCCTGGCTCCGCTTCCAGCCGGCTGTGACTGTGGAAACCCACCGGCTGGACGATCTCTGGCCCGCCGACTTGCGCGTCTTCGACCTGGCCTGGGTCGACGTCCAGGGCGCCGAAGCCATCGTGCTCCGCGGCGGCCAGCAGACCATCCGCCGCATCCGCTGGTGGTATTGCGAATGCCACCAGCGCCCCTACTACCACGGCCAGGCCAGCCTGCCTGAACTCTGCGATCTGCTGCCGGGCTTCGAGTTTGTGCGAGGCTACCCCGGCGATAACTTTCTCTGGAGGAACACCACATTATGACCCAAACTCTCGTGACCGGCGCCGGTGGCTTCATCGGCGGACATCTCGTCAAGGCCCTGCTGGAACGCGGCCATCAAGTCCGCGCGGTGGACGTCAAAAGACGCAGCGACTGGTGGCAGTACGACATCCGCGCCGACAACTGGTCCTCCTGGGATCTGCGCCACTACGCCCAATGTGTCGCCTGCTGCCTCGGCATCGAACACGTCTACAACCTGGCCGCCTTCATGGGCGGCATCGGGACCATCGAAACGCACAAGTGCGACTGCGCCATGAACGTGCTGATCTCCGCCCAGATGCTCAAGGCCGCGTACGCGAATCGCGTCCAGCGGTTCTTCTATAGCAGCTCGGCATGTTTTCCCGCGGGAACGAGAGTGACCACGGCGAGGGGCAGTATCCCCATCGAAGAGATTGCTGTCGGCGATCGCGTAGTCACCGCTGATGGAACACTCGCGGAGGTGACCCGCACAATGTCCCGCCGCTACCAGGGGCCCCTGTCCATTGTACATTGTCCAGGGCTACCGCCTTTGTGCGTCACGCCCGATCATCGTTTTCTCACTACGGACGGCCAATGGATACCTGCCTCATCTCTCGCGGGTCATCGCTTGCGACTGCCGATCCCAAACTTGGATGCGCCAGCTCGCAGGTTTCAGATGGACCTGCATCGTCTGATTCGTCTGCGCCGTGCCGTCCTGGCGGGAACCAACGAGCCTTTGTACAAGCTCGCTGCATCGCATGGCGCCTCGCTGGGAACGCCCTATTCATTTTCCCGCGGCCATTTTCCATCGCACTGTGATCCCGTCACCAAGGAAATCGTCGCCCAAGACGCGGCCCTCGGAGAATTGGTTGGCTTGTTCCTGGCCGATGGATGGGTCGAATCGCCCCCCCATGGATCCAAGCGGGTGCTCTTTTCCTTTGGAACTGAAGGCCGCAAAGCAAATCTGGTTGATCGCGTGCGGACACTGCTGGGAGCAACGTTCGGAATTCCTGACAAGCGCATCCGCCGCTGGGATAACACGCGGGGACAAAAGTCGTGTAAGGTCGGCATTTGCAGCAATCTCCTGGCCCAATTCTTTCTCGACAACTGCTACCAGAGCGCGAGCGCGCAAGCGGATTGTTACTCCAAATGCGTGGGAGAAAAGTTGTTCACGGGTCCCTTCGCCTTTCGGCAGCAACTCGTCCGCGGTTGGTGGTTAGGAGACGGCTGGATTCGCAGGAGCCGCTCGGGCGAGTCGGCTGACAGCATTGGCATTGGCACGGCGTCGCACCGGCTCGCTGCTGATATGCGCGCCATTCTGCTCTCGCTCGGGATTCAAACGTCCGTCCAAATCATGCGCTCCCGCGCCTCAGTTCTTTCGGATCGTACCATCCGCGCAACAGTAGACTGTCATAATCTCTACACGGTCGGTTCTCAGGCGTCGCGACAGAGGGCATGCGACCTCTGCGTGACGAACGATTGTCCGCCTCCGCCGCCTACGGATGAAACGATCCACAATCGGTGTTTGTCTGTCGACTCATTCCTGGTGGATTGCACTGTGTACAACTTAGAAGTGAAGGACGCCCCTTCCTATACGGCGCACGGATTTGCCGTACATAATTGCGCCTACGCCGCCGGCAAACAGAACCACCCCGACGTGCCGGCGCTCAAGGAAGAGGATGCCTACCCCGCCATGCCCGAGGACGGCTACGGCTGGGAGAAACTGTTCAGCGAACGGCTGGCCCGCCACTGGATGGAGGACTATGGCCTGGAAACCAGAGTGGCCAGATTCCATAATTCCTACGGGCCCCATGGCAGCTACACTGGGGGGCGAGAGAAAGCCCCCGCCGCCATCTGCCGTAAAGTGGCCGAAGCCAAACTCCGCGGCCAAGAATCCGGCAACCCCGGCCCCTACCCCATCGACATCTGGGGCGACGGCACCCGCACTCGCTCCTTCATGTGGATCGGCGACAATATCGAGGGCATCCTGAAGATCATGGCCAGCGACATCCGCGAGCCGATCAACCTCGGCTCCAGCGAACTGGTCACGATCAACAAACTGGTGGACCTGGTGGCCGAGATCGCCGGAGTCTCCGTCATCAAGTGCCACGACCTGGATAAGCCCCAGGGCGTCTGGGGCCGCAATTCCGACAACACCCGCATCCTGCAGGAACTGGGCTGGCAACCCTCCACCCCGCTCCGCAGAGGCCTGGCCGAAACCTACGCCTGGATCGAGTCGCAGGTGCAGGAGGACTTGAAATGTCAAGCCTGATTATTCGCGGCGTGCCACGCAAGGTAATGGACACCACGCCTGACTTCATCGTGGCACTGCCTCAATTGTTACGGTTTCTGTCGTACCGCGAACGTGCCGTGCTGGAACTGCGCTATGGGCTCACTGACGCTGGCCCCTATACCCTAGAAGAAACGGCTCGTATCTTTCGCGTACACCGCGAGCGCATTCGTCAAATCCAATTGAAGGCGGAACGCCATCTGCGCGGTCTGTGGAGCAATTGGCTCGTGCGCGATTCGTTACCCCGCGCACATCCCCGGCCAGCGCGGCGTGCCTCAAGACTCGGAGCGTAGCTCATGATCACCGCCCGCATGATCGGTCAGTTCGGCAACCAACTCTTCACCTACGTGGTCTGCAAGATCCTGGCCGAACGCACCGGCCTGGCCTACTCGCCACCTATCGAGTTTGTCAACAAGCGGGGCCAGCCCGTGGTCTGGAGCGAATTGCCCGCCATCGTCATGGCCCCCACGGCGGGCCGCGTGCTGTCCGAGCGCAAACTGGAGGGCGAACACGTCCAGCGGATCTGCTGCGACCACTGGTTCGATTTCTCCAGCTTGCGCAGCGACCGGCCTATCCACATCGAACAGGGCTACTTCCAGAACTACTCGTTGCTGGTGGGCTGGAAACAGAAGATCCGCCGGGACTGGCTGGCGATCTGGGGCCGCCTGCCGCGCAGCGATCCCGGCGCCGTCTACCTGCATTGCCGCCGCACCGATTACGTGCCGGGCGTGGACAACCCCAACGACCCGTCCCGCTGCTGCCTGGCCGCCACGTTGGACGACTACGCCGCCTGCCTCAAGGAGTTTCCCGATGCCAAACGGCTGGTGGTGGTGACCGACGATCCGGGTGATCCCTTCATGCAGGAGTTCCCCAAGCTGGGCCTGCCCTGGGCGATCAGCGGCCTGCCCTGGGACCAGGACTGGCGATTGCTGCTGGCCGCCGAGAACCTGGTGATTTGCCAATCGACCTTTAGTTGGTGGGCCGGCTGGCTGGGCCGGGCCTGGAAGATCGTCTGCCCGCTGCCCAAGGGCAGCTTCTGGCACCGCGGCCTGGTGGCCCGCCGCAGCCGCTTCGCCTGCCTGCCCTGGCACCCTAGCGAGCCGCCGGCCAACTACCCCAACCCCTACCCCGACCTCTACCCCTTCGACGAAGCGGAGCGATGGAAATGGCTGACCCTGGACTGATCACCGCCGACGCCCTGCAGCAATCCGGCTCCGAACTGCTCGGCCTGGGCCGCTGGCTGAACCGCTCGCTGCCGCCCGTGACCTGCCGCGGCAGCCAAGGGGCGGAGGACGAGATCCTGGCCCAACTCCTGCCCGGCGACGGGCTGTACGTCGACATCGGCGCCGGCCACGCCATCGACTGCAGCAACACCTGGTCGTTCTACCAGCGCGGCTGGCGCGGCCTCGTGGTCGAACCGCTGGCCGAATGCTGGTACTCGATCCTGCGCCAGCGCCCCGGAGACTTCCTGGCCCCCGTGGCGGTCAGCGACGCCAGCGGCTACGCCCGCCTGCGGATCTGCCGATGTCTCAGCAGCCTGCGCCCGGATTGGCCCATCGACGAACAGGCGGTGGCCTACGTGGAGACCGAGACGCTGGCCGGTTTGCTGGCCCGCTACCCGACCATCCGGGCCGGCTGCCGCTTGTGCAGCATCGACGTGGAGGGAAGCGAGCCCCAAGTGCTGAAGGGCAACGACTGGACGACGTTCCACCCGGAATGCCTGGTCATCGAACACCGGCAGTACGGCACCAACCTCGATCTGTCCGGGGCCTGGAAGCACCTGCTGGGCGAACAGGGCTACCGCCTCCGCGCCACCACCACCTACAATCAGATTTGGACCAACCCATGAACCCCAGCGCCTACATCCCCAACCAAGTCCGCAACGATTCCGCCGGCCTGTCCGCCCAGAACGTGCGCCTGATCTGCTTCGGCTTGCAGCGCTCCGGCACCACATGGATCTGGCAGGTCTGCGGCGACGCCCTGGGCGACGGCGTGATCAAAACGCACGAGTGGCTGGACCTGCAAGTGCCCGTGCTATCCGTCTACCGCGATCCCCGCGATTGCGTGATCTCCCACTGGCGGTTCCGCCACCCGGACGAAGTGGAGCGGCTGGGCGTCATTCCCCGCGAACGGCTCTACTGGATCGCCGGCCGCTACCTGAACACGCTCTGGCGCATGCAGCAGTACCAAGAGACCCACCTGCCGCTGCACCTGCGCTACGAAACGGCGATCGAGAAGCCGCAGCAGATCTTCAGCTTGCTCAGCGCGCTGACCGGCTGGGAAGTGACGCCCCAGCGGCAAGCTGAGATCCTGGCGGCCCGCCACATCGACCGCAACCGGGAGATCTGTGCGGCGCTCCAGCCCGGCGAGTCGCGCGACGTGCTGGAACCCGGCCACGTCCACGAAGGCCAGCCCGGCACCTGGCGCCGCTTTGTCGACCCGGCCAGCAGCGATCTGCTTAACCGCCTGCTCCAGCCCTGGCTGGAGCGGCTGAACTACGCGGACAAATAGCGAACTGAGCAATGAACAATAAGGAAAGGAAAACGCCTGTATGTGGTCCCGCATGTTCTGTCCCTTTGTCAAAATTTTCTCCCATAACTCGTTCGACCGGGCCGTGCGCGATTGGGATCGAGAGGTTCAGGACGAAGCGGCACGATTGGTGCGCGAAGGCGAGCCGCCGTACTCGGCTATCTCGCACGCGCGAGACATCATCGCGATGCGGCGCAAGCGCCTGGCGCACGGCGCCCAGCAACCGCCGCAGGCTACCGGGAATAACAAATGACGAATGTCTAAGGAATAACGATCGGGATAACCCGCGGCGGGCGCAATTTCTCATTGCTCATTCTTCATTGCTCATTCCTCATTTCTGAAACGTTCATCCTCACCAACTCAATCCCGACCCATGAAAATCACCGCCATCACCATGACCTGCAACCGGCCTAAGTTGCTCAGCCGCCTGATCCGCTGCTTCGAGCGCCAGACGCACCCCGACCGGGAACTGGTGATCCTGGACGACCTGGGCCAATACGAACATCAGTCCGGCGACCGCTGGCACTTGCTCTCCATCCCGCGCCGCTTCCGCTCCCTGGGCGAGAAGCGCAACGCCGTCGCCGCCCTGGCTTCTCCCGACTCGGAAGCCATCGCCCTCTGGGACGACGACGATCTGTACCTGGACGACGCCCTGGAGGCCGTCGACGAGGCCCTCCAGCGCGGCCCCTGGCTCCAGCCCCGCCAAGCCTACGACTACGACGAACAGGGCCGGCTGATCCTCACCGAGACCTTCAGCCGCGACGATCCATGGCGCTTCGCCTACCACGCCTCCTGGGCCTACCGCCGCGAGTTCTTCGCCCGCCACGGCGGCTACCGCGCCTGCTATGCCGGCGACGATTACGAAATGGAACAACGGCTGCGGCTCGCCGGCGAAACGTCCGTCGATATCCAGGGCCCACCCTACTACGTGTACAACCGCATCAAGCGGCACATGGAGGTGCCGGTGCGCATCAGCGAACCCGGCCTGGACGGCCCCGAAGCCTACTACGCGATGGGCAACCGCGCTCCATACTTCGGACTGGTGCCTTTGTGGGGCGACGACTATAGCGACTGGCATCAACCCTGGCCCACCCAGGTGACCCCGCGGAGTTGGTGAACCAAAATGACGAAAACCGAATGTCGAATGTCTAAAGAAGCCCGAAGCCCGAATGCCGAACTGCTTTCCTCATTCCTCATTCCTCATTCCTCCGTTATCGGGTCCTTCGTCCTTCGTCCTCGAACTTGAGGGCTCGCCATGGGCAGCATCTCCCCCAGCCTCGACCCCGAACTGCTCCAGACGATCCTGGAGACGTACCGGCCCACCCGCTTTATCGAAACCGGCTCGGGCGCCGGCCACACCGCCGCCCTGGCCGCCGGCTACTTCCGACGCGTGGATACCATCGAACTCTACCCCGACACCTACCAGCGCGCCTACCGCCGGCTGCGGCCGTTCGCCAACGTGGTGCTGCACCTGGGCAATTCGCCAAACGTGCTGGCCCAGATGCTGCCTGATTTGCGCGAGCCCGCCTTGTTCTGGCTCGACGCCCATTGGGCCTGCGGCCCGCGATTGGCCCCCGAATGCCCGCTGCTGGAGGAGCTGCGCGCCATCAACGGCACCCGCGGCCGGCACGTGATTTTGATTGACGACGCCCGCCTGTTCACCGATGCCCCGCCCGCACCGCACGACCCCGGCCAGTGGCCAACACTGGACGAGATCCAGCGGCTTGTGACGGCCTGGCAGGACGGCAGCCGCCTGGCTGTCCAGGACGACGTGATTCGGATCCTGCCCCAGAATGACGAATGACGAAATATCCAATGACGAAAGAATGACGAATGACGAATGACGAATGCCTAACCGGCTTGGACCGCTTCACCGATCGCTGCCTCAGAGTGATCGAGTCGGCCCAGTGCGCGGCCCGCCGGCACCGCCACGAGCACATCCACACCGACCATCTGCTGCTGGCCCTACTGCAAGAGGATCGCTGTATCGCCCTGGCGGCGTTGCGGAACCTCGGCGCCGATCTGCAGGCCATCCGACATGCCGTGGGCAAACTGTTTCCGCCCCCTGAGTACGCGCCGATGCCGGAAAACGCCCAGCCCACGCGGCGTGCCCGGCACGCCGTCGCGTTTGCCATGGAGGAGGCCCAGGCCCTGCACCACCCCTGCGTCGGCACCGGCCATCTCCTACTGGGGTTGCTGCGCGAGCGCGAGAGCGTCGCCGCCGGGATCCTCCGCTCCTGCGGCGTGGAACTCGAAGCGGTCCGCGCCGAGATCCTCGCGATCCACCCCGCCGGCACCGCGGCGCCCGGCGCCGGCACGCTCGAATCGCTGCCCGCGGAGGTCGCCTGGAATATGCGCCGACTATGGCCGTTCCCCGTGGGGCGTCCCAAATGAAGAATGCCTAAATGCCCAATGACTAAGGAAGGACGAAGGACAAATGTCGAATAGCGAGTCTCGCATGCCGCGATTCACCGACCGCGCCCGCAAAGTCATGCAACTGGCCAACCAGGAGGCTCTGAAATTCAATCACGAATACGTCGGCACCGAGCACATCCTCTTGGGGCTGGTGAAAGAGGGCAGCGGCGTGGCGGCCAGCGTGTTCAAGAACCTCGACGTCGATTTGCGGAAGATCGGCCTGGAGGTTGAGAGGCTGGTCCAGCACGGGCCGGAAATGGTGACCATGGGCAAGTTGCCCCAGACGCCACGGGCTAAGAAAGTCATCGAGTATGCGATCGAGGAAGCCCGCCTGCTGAACCATAGTTATGTGGGCACCGAACATCTCCTGTTGGGGATCCTGCGCGAGCGGGAAACCGTTGCCGCCAAGATCCTCGTCAACCTGGGGCTGGACCTGGCCGAAGTCCGCCAACGGGTCCTGGCTTGGCTCGGCGCTCAATCGCCTACTGACCCGCCCCCGCCCCCGCCGCCGTCAAACGCTGAAGCTGAGCAACCCGCTGAACCCGCGCGGCCCCCCGCCGGCCGGCTGCGGTTCGCACTTCGGACTAAGGATTTCACGATGTTCCCGATCCTCCAGGAGCAGCTCGAAAACGGCCAGTGGATCGACGTGCCATGGATCCGAGAATACAAAAATCCGAATGACGAATGACGAATGTCTAAGCGCGCTTCGTCATTCGGTTTTCGTCATTTCTTAGACATTGGGTGTTTAGACATTAGGAATTGCAAGCCGTGCGAATCGCCGCCGTCTGCCCCACCTACAAACGCCCGCACCTGCTGGGCCGCGCCATCCACTGCTTCCTCCAGCAGACCCACCCCGACCGGGAATTGGTGATCTTGGACGACGCCGGCCAGTACCCCACGCAGTCCGGCGACCGCTGGCGGCTGGTCTCCACCCCGACCCGCTACCCCGACTTCGGCACCAAACGCAACGCGGCGATCGACCTGGTGTCCCCCGGCACCGAGGCCATCCTCTGCTGGGACGACGACGACGTGATGTGGCCGCAGGCCATGGCCTGCGCGGCCGAGGCCCTGGAGCACAATCCCTGGGCCCAGTGCATGGTCGTCCTGGAGACCCAGCGGCCGGGCCTCTTGAAAGCCTGCCTCGCGCACGCGGGCGTGGGCCTGCACCCCTGGCAATGGGGCTACGGCGGCTGCTGGGCCTACCGGCTGCCCGAACTGCGGGCCTTGGGCGGCTACGACGCCGGCGACCTGGGCGACGACGTGGGGCTGGCGATCAAGTTCTGGCTGCGCTTCGGACAGGCGGCCAGCTCCACCCCGGACGACCGCCCCTGGTACTGGTACTGCCGCGAAGCGGGCACGCAGCACATCAGCACCCAGGGCCCCGACTTCTGGCGGCTCCGCGCCGACGATCCGATGGAACCCATGCCAACGCCCCCCATCGGATGGAATGGACCCGATCTGTACTCCTGGGCTATCATGCCCAAGATCCAACCCCGTCCGTTTTGATTGTAGGCGATCCACCATGATCCGTTTTCCAATATCCGCGACACCCGACATAAAACTCCACGCCACCATCGAATACATGGCGGCTCTCGCCAGCGCAGTTTACGCCGCGCCATATCAGCACGGCGCAGATCTCCACACAACCATCGAATGGCTGTATTATCTGGAAAGCAGCCAGGCGGAGATGCAGCGCATCCGCGACTTGGTCAATCACAATCAGGATTTTTTCCGCGCCCAGCCGGGCGACGACTCGCTGCAGGCGGCGCGCCTTACGCTGGAACGGCTGCTGGACCAATTTCAGAAAGGACCCCGCGGATGACCGCGCGCCCGAGATTTAACCCCGTCCGTTCTAACCTGGAGGCATGGGAACATGGAGAAGACCACCCGAGAAATGTTGATAAGGGATGACCCGCAAGGCCGACAGCAGGCCGCAGCATCCCTGCGCATCAGCCCCTGGTGCCAGCCGGCGCAAGGACGAACATGTTTGATAAAAGCCACCACCCAAAACAGCGTGCCGGAACTCTCCTGCGCGATGCTCGTCTGGATCGTCAACCAATTGCTGGACGCCCAGGAACAATCCCTCACCCGTTCGCCGCGATTCCAACTCACCTTGCTTCCCGACGGCGACTTGTGCGTCAGTCTGTTTGCCCGGAGTTACGACGGCCAAGGGCCAAGGGCCGAATGTCTAAAGAAACCCGAATGACGAAACCATCTTCGGCATTCGTCATTCGGATTTCGTCATTTCATCGAAAGGGGCATGCACATGACCGCTCTGCTCCGTTGTGACCGCCGAGAGTTTTTCGGCGCCTGCGCCGCGATAACCGCTGGCGGCGTCACCTCCTTGGCTCTTGCCACGCCTGGCCCGCCGCCCCCCAGCGCGCCCGAGCGCGTCCGCTTCACCCTCCATCTGGCACGGGACTTCTCCTGCTGCGACTTGTATTTCTGGGATGCCGACGAGCCAACTTTCTTGCCCCTGAAACAACTGGAAGGCGCCTTGCGTCTGACACCCGGCACCCTGCGTCCTCCCGGCACCCTGGACCAGCGCACCTGGAGACATGGCTTCTTCGGCCCGGTCACGCGCCAACAACTCATGGAGGCCCATCCCATTGGCTGGTGCTATACGGTCCACCTACCAGACGCAACCTACTTTACCTTCAACAACATCTATCCTTGGGCGATCGTGGAGCAGTTGATGACCCTGCCACCCCGGCACATTTGGTGGACGCAGCCACCATTCATCCACCCACCGGCTCAGATCCGATTCGAATACTGATGATACCCCCCTAATGCGAAAGCAAAGTAGCGCGGCGCTACTTTGGTCTCCCCAGTTTACCACGGTGCTTGCCCACACTACCCTGTTGACGACAAAGGTGCTATCTTGACACGTATTTCATTCTCTGGTGTCGTCCATGGCGGCGATCCGTACCGATGTGATGGCCCGAACGAAGGTGCGATCCAGATCGGCAATCATGATCTTGTGGACGAGATCATGGAACACAAATGGACCGATTCCGTCCGCGCCGTGCTGAACGGCGAGGAGATCGCCCGCGGCCCCGCCGTGGCTGAGATGGGCTGGGGCTACAGCGGATACACGTCGGTGGATTCGGACCACGTCTCCATCGGCCGCTGCGATCTGCTGGAACGCCTGGCGGACCTGGAGGGCCAGCATGTCGAACTGACGATCGAGGACGAGTCGTTGCCAGGTGACGAAAGCCCGGCAATGAACAATGAGAAACGAACAATGAGGAACGAACAATGAGAAGAACGGTTCGGCATTCGTGCTTCTGGTTTTCTTAGACATTCGTCATTGGGATTTAGGCATTTGCCCATGACCGACCGCGCCCCATTTCATGATCCCCCCCCGGTTCCCAACGACCTGGACGACCTGAAGTCCTGGCTGACTCGCGACAGCGGCTGGACCCAGCCCACCGTCTACTCCTGCGCTGACTTCTGGCTGAATCTGGGCTGCGACGATTTCCATCTCTACGCCGTGATCTCCAGTTGGTTCGAGTCGGACGTGATTCAGGCGGCCGTCCAGAATTGCTTCCGCCACGGCTGCAACCGGGTCTACCTGCTCGATAACGACAGCCCCGACACCACCGTGGCCACCGCGCGGGCCGCCGGCGCCGAACTGCTGGAATCCTACCACACGGACTACTACCAGGAGGAGCTGCGCGTCAAGCTGCTCAACCAGCACCTGCAGCGGATCGTCAGCACGGAGCGGTATCCCGTGCTCTGGGTGGTCTGCCTGGACGCCGACGAGTTCCTGCACGCCCCCCGCGGCCTGCGGTTCCGCGACTACCTGGCACACCTGGACCCGACCTGCAACACCGTCCCCATGCAGTCGATCGACCACTACCCGTCGCCCGGCTCCACGCGGCACAACGAGCGCGGTCTGCACCCGGCCGAGTTCCAGCCCCTGGTCTGGCTCCGCCGCACGCCCACCTTCTGCCAGCACGGACACTGGAAGCACCCTTGCTACCGCTACCGCAACGGCGTCGTCGACGGCTGCTTCATGCGCGGCTGCCACACGCCGCTCTTGAAACGGGGCCGCTGCTTGGTAGAACCCACCGAACATCTCTGGCTGCACCACATCCCCTTCCGCAACGAAGACTTCACCCGCGCCCGCCTGCAAGCCCTCTGCGGCGCCCAGGACCGCCTCGGCGGCCAACGCCGCTCCGCCCCCGACGACCAGCGCCTGGCCGGCGAAGGCGCCATCAAACGCTTCCGCTGCCTGGACGACATCTACGCCGGACGCTGGGACCGGATCGAATTGCCCCACGCCCAAGGCAGCGAGCAGAAAGTCGGCGTGCCCGTGCGGCCCTGGATTGACCTGCTGCCGCACGCCGACTATCAGTTTTTGCGATGGTACGGGACGGACGACATCCGCCTGACCAATCCGTAGCCGAATCCGTAGCCGAATCCGTAGCCGAATTCGTGAGAATTCGGCAGGCTATCCAAAACGCCCGACGTCTCCCGACGTCTCCCGACGTCTCCCGACGTCGGCTACAAGTCAACAAGGAAAGGAGCCACCATGTCAAAACCCGAATCGGACGAAACGATCGTAATCAACGGCGTCAGCCTGACGCGCTATGACGCCTCGGTGATGTGGATCCTGGGCGCCACATTCGAGCTGGCCGAGATGGGCTTCATGATCGTTAATTCAGGCAGCAAGATGCTGGCCAAGGGCACCTCCGCCTGGGATCAACTGGACGCCGGCGGCCTGTATGCCGATGACGAAACTATCGCACGCATCGTACCGTTTCTCTGCGACGAGCCCGACGAGTTGCTGCAGTTGCTCATCGCTTTCCGGGATCGGCGCGAAGAGATGCGGGCCTTCGCCGCCGGCCACTAGACCGGCCCACCTCCCGGCAGCCTGGACGCCTTGACGGCGGCTGCCCGCGCTGGATAATGAATGAGCTGCTGGGGTGATCTTCGACCTCTCGGCGCACCGCTTGGTGTGACCTGCCGCGGGCCTTATCAACCCGCGGTTTTTTTCGCGCCGAGGCCCTCACCAACGCCCCCGTCGCCTTGCGATCGGCGCCCCGAAGCGGTATACTATCGGGACCACTGCACCGCGGCTCCACGCCACTCGCCCCTGACTCCTTCCGCACGCCTGGAGCCGTAGCATGCCTACTCGCGACATCCTCCAGTCCTTTTCCAAGAACCCCGCCCTCTGGCTGCGCATGCTGGCTCAGACCCCGGAAGTGCAATCGCTGCGAGACTTGGCCTCCGGCGGCGTCCCCGATGAGGACCTTCCCGATATTCCTCTTGGCAAAAGACTCGCTGTCCAGAATCCACTGAAGATGCTGCCCGGCATGGTTCGGCCCAATCCGAACGACCGCACCGTCAAATTGACCATGCCCTGGTGGGCGCAGCCGGCCCCATCACCCACAGTCTCCGGCCGCGCTGCGCCCAGGAACACGGCGCGACTGCCGCTGCCCACGGTGCGATCGCAAACCCCTTTGTCTAAGGAATTTGAATGGACGAGACCTGGATGGCCCATAAACCCCGAAACCGGATACCCGCGATACAGATACGAACTGACGCCGAGCGAACGGTACCATTTCGAGACGGGCCCGGCGGCGACGCCACCTCCGCCTCCCGCAATCAGCGCCGAAGCAGTGGCCCAGGCCAATGCCCGCCGTGCCGCAGCCGCGGCGACGCAACCAGCCGTCCAGCCGGCCCTGAACACCGCTCCGCTTGCGCCGCCGGGCATGCGCCCAGCCTCGCCAACCGCGCCGCCGCCGGCCCTGCGCCCAGCCTCGCCCTGGGGACGACGGGCCTTGGCTGCCGGGGCCGCCAGCGTCGCTGGCCTGGGTGGTGGCGGGCTGGCCGTGCTGCTCAGCGAACTGACCGGTGGCGAAGCGAAGCCCGCCACGATGCCGATGCCTGGCGTTGGCGTTTTGAGCGCCCCCATGCCCCGGCCAACATGGGAGCCTGCCGCAGCCTACACGGGCGAAGGCCCACGGCCGGTTCCGCCGTCCCAGTTCTTCGGATTCCTTCAAAATCCGGTCGCCCCAACGGGGTTCGCACCCGCGCCCTTACCCTCACCGCCCCGCCCTGAACGGCCTCCAGCCATCGCACCGAAGGCGGGCGGTGGTATCATTCCATTCAAAAAAATCGGCCGCGATCTGCCGGGATTCCCTGGCCGCGATGTTTGGCAGGCGCCCGACGGCCGACTGTTCGGCTCCGACGTCCAACTCGGCATCGACGAGCGCGGCGTGATCGGCCCAATCGTCTGGAAGGAGTAGCGAGTGCCAAGCCAATTCCCATACGGCGCTCGGCATACCTCTCTCGTCCAGCTACACAATCGGCTGGTCGACCCCGACCGCGCCAATGATTGGCTGTACCTACAGTTAGATCCTGACGCTCGACCGCGTGAGATGATGCGCAAGGCCAGCTCCCGATTGCCACCTGGCCCGCCACAAAGCCGACATTCTGCGATCCATGTTTGCTGGCCAGTACCCAGAGATTGTATCGGGGCCGGTGGCCTCGTATGCTCCCGAGCAACGGCAGGTCATCCTGCCGCAGAGCAAAGCCTACAATATCGCGACCTTGGCTCATGAAGGCACGCACGCGCTGCAAGGTGGACCGTTTACTGGTCTGGTCGCAACGCGCGAACTGGGCGCGACTCTGGCGGGCCACTTGGCCGAGATCGAGGCGGCCAAGCGGCACGGAGTATTGGATGCAGATACACCCGTCCCGCTAAACCCCGACTATCGTCCCAGCGCGGATTGGCTCCGCCAACAAGCCGCACAGCATGGCGTCTTCGAGGGAGCAGATATCGACAAACTCCTCGCCGACAATCCACAATGGACCAATCAGATCGGCCGGCTTCGGCGTCCTCCCGCCAACAATCAACTGCCGAGTCTGACTGAATCGCTGCAGGCATTGGGCGCGACTCCGTCCCGGACGCCTCGGCAACCAGTCGCTTTTTGGCCGACCGGCACCGACGCTGTCTCCACGGGAGAGGGTCCACGCCCCCATCCCCCGCCACAACCTCGAGGTTTTTGGTCGCGTTCGCGTATGCCGTGGATCGAACCGGGTGGATATCCGCTTGCGGTGCGCCCGCCCCAGAGCCGTTCGGCCTGGCGGGCTATAAGGAGTTTTCTCATGCCACACTGGGAATTTGTGAATCCAGATCAAGCTGCCCCGCTTGAGCGGCAACGGCCCGGCCGCTGGAACTTCCGCAATCCGGCTCAAGCTGGCCCGTTGGTCGGAGGCGGCGCGCCTGCCGCCCTGCCCGCGTTCCCGCCCCGCGCGGCCGGTGCGGGTGCCGCCGGGCTGCCGTCCTGGCGGGAACGAGCAGCCACCCAGGTGGCCGTCGATACCAACCAGGCCCTGGCCCGCGGCCTGCCCGCACAGCCGGTATTGTCCGCCCCCGGCGGCCAACCGCTGCTGGGCGAGAACCGCCTGGTCCAGAATTGGCGCAACCTGGGCGGCGAGATCGGCCCCGTCTCCCCCTGGCGCAGCCGCTTCGTGGGCGGCGTCTACCGCGGCGCCGCCGGCCCCAGCGTAATGCCCATCATGGGCGTCGGCGGACCCGCCCGCGGCCCCCGCCCCGCACCCGCCGGCCTGAGCCCGGAAGAAGCCCTCAACATCGCGCAAGGCACCCAGGCCAGCTTGCGCCGGCCGGATCTCACGAACGTCGGCTTTCCCATTGAACAAGGCCCGGATGGGATCGAATTGATGGAGAGACCTGACCGCGTGGTGATCGACTCCCGCGGCTACTGGTCGCAAAAGCCCCCGCCGGCCCTCGCGCCCGGCTTCCAGCAACCGCAACCGCAGCAAATGGTCGGCCAAGCGGCCCCCGGCGGCATGATGAGAGTGGAACCCGGCCAGATCGTCCCCCCAGCGCTACCCGGTAACGCCGATCCACCCGCGCTGGCCGCCGCCAAAGCCGATGCGGCGGCCCGCTACAACGCCGTCCAGCTTCGCCGCAATCAGGAATTCCTGCAGCGCGGCCCAGCCATCCAGCAGATGAAACGCCAGCAACTCGAAGCCGAGCAGGCCCGCGCCGCCCAGAACCAGCAGGCCTGGCTGCAACAGCAGATCATGACGGGCAACCCGGCCGCCCTGAAACTCCTGGACCAACAACAACAGTTCGCCTCCGACCAGCTCGAACGGAAAACGAAGATGGACATCGCCCAGGGCGGCTGGGCGAACGCGATCGAGCAGGCCAGACTCCTTAACGCCGCCGGCCTCGAACAGGCTAAAGTCACCGCGAAACCGCAGCAAGACCAGGCCGATATCCTGCGCGAACATGCCACGCAAAGCAAGACGGAAAAGGGCCTGGAAACGAAGCGGGCCCAGATCGCCGAGAGGCTCAAAGACACCACGCTGCCGGCCGTAGAGCGCGAGGAGTTAGAGCTGCAAGATCGCGATCTGTGGCGCCAAAGCATCGGCCTGCCTCCGGCCTTGGCGGGCGCCGCCGCAGCGGGCGGCGCGCCGACGCCGGCGCGCCAACGAACTGCCTCCAGCGGCAAAGCGGACCAGGAACGCTACGACCGCATCATGGCGGAAGTCGCCCAGAGCGGCGGTACCCCAGACGACATGCGCCAGCGAGCGATCGCGGCGGGAATCCCCGAGGATAAAGTCCGCGAAATGATGCTCTGGAGCGGACGGGGACAGGCGGTCGGCGATGCGATCTTGAGCGGCGCCCTGGCTACTCCGATCGCAACCGCAGCGTCCATTGTGAGCCCAGCATTTCGCCAGCGGGTGTCTGATGTGACGCGGACTCCCTGGGATTGGCTCTGGGGGACCGATCGCGAGAAGGTTCAGAAGCAACGCAATCTGCGCCGCAGCTTCTAGCGCCTACCAACTCTCCAGCCACTCGCCCAGCGCACACATGGCCGCCCAGTAGACCACCAGGGCGGCGATGCACAGGGCCAGCGTGCCCAGCACTCGCCCCGCGCCACCGCGACGCGGCCGCTCCGTCTCCTCCTCCACCAACTCCGCCCACAACGCGGGTAGCTCCGCCGGAGCCCGATAGGGGTTCTCCGGCGGCTCCTCGCGCAGCCGTTCTGCCGTGGATCTCATGATTGCCTCCCGGAGCCCGCAGGCCCCTCTACTTCTTCTTGCTGGTCCGCCGCGCGTGCTCGTAAGCGATCGCCGCCGCCATCTTCTGCGCGTCCTTGGCGCTGCGCGGCTTGCTATTGCCCATCATACCCTTTTCCTTCCAACTACGCATCAATTCCGCGATGTTCGCGGAAATTGCCTTGTGTCCGCTGCCAGGTACCATCGGCATCGTCCCGCCATCTCCTCGCCTCCGTTCTTTTCCCGGCCCGCTTGACAGGCCCTCTTGACACGCTCCCGACGTTCCGTACAATGAACGCAAATCGCGGAGCAACGACCAATGACACGACCTCCCGGCATCCCCGGCCTGCCCAGTGACGAGACGGTCCGCGGCGCCCTAGCCAGTAATTTACAGAAAATCATGCTACGACGCAAGTTGCGCCCGTCCCAACTAGCCACCCAGGCAGGCGAGCACCGCAGCGAGATCCACTATATCCTGCACGCCGAACGGCTGCCGTCGGTGGCCGTCCTGGCGCGGCTGGCCAAAGTGCTCCAAGTGCCCACCGATTGGCTGCTGCGGGTATGAAGGCACAAATGAGAAATTAGAAATGAGCAATGAAAAATGAGCAATGAAAACTTCGGCAGCAAGATGAAGTACACGGGCCGGCTGACGATCAAGCCGGTGCATCCCGCGCATGAGTCGCCCTATGTGGACGTGGAGGTCCGCGATACCCGCCACCGCCGCCTGCTGCGAATCCGTGTCACGCCCGGCAGCCTGGGCGCGGCCCTGGTCGGCAAACCCATGCAGAAATGCCTGGTCCGCTGGGAGGAGGATTTCTTCAACGAGTACGAGTCGCACTTGACCGAGGAAGGGCATCAGGAGTTTCTGCGAGAACTGGAAAGCCTGAACTTGCCCGAGCCGCCCTCGCCCGCCGAGTCGCCGCCCGACCCGGCTTTCGTCCAGCCCGGCTGGTCCCAACCACGCCGCCGCTTGGATCCATGACCTAAAATGACAAAGGTCGAATGACGAATGTCTAATGCACCAGCCGCCATCCTCGGTCCCGCCCAGGCAGCCGCCGAATTCGAGCGGGGCTTCCGCGCGGCCGCCGACGGGGCGCAACGCGGCACCTGCCCGGACAGTCCGAGCGGGGAGCGTCAGAGTCTGGCCTTCCAGCAAGGGTTCCAGGCCGGCGCCAAGGCCCGGCGGATGCGCGAGCACCCGCCCGACCCGGCCCAGATGCACGATCCCCGCCTCCGCTGGGTCACGCGAGAACACCTGCTGGCCGACTCGCTGGAGTTGGCCGCCCGGGTGCCAGCCAACGTCGGGGCCGTGATCGGCATCCCGCGCAGCGGACTCCAGGTGGCCGCCACCATCGCCACCTTGCGCAACCTGCCGCTCTACGCCGTGATGGAGCACTGCGTCGTCAATTTGGGCGGAGGCCGGCGGGCGCGGGAGTTGGAACGCCTGGAGCGATGCCAGGCCCCGCGCGCCGCCTCCTTGCTCGTGGACGATTCCGTCTGCACGGGCGCCGAAATGGAGCGGGCTGTGGACGTGTGCCGCAGCAACGGCTTCGATCCCCTGCTGACCGCCGCCGTCTACGTCCACCCGCCCGCCCGGCATAAGATCGACTTGGCAGGCCGCTGCTGGGTCATGCCGCACTGGTTCGAGTGGCATTGCTTCGGCTCGGAGATGGTCGAGAAGTGCGCCTTCGATATGGACGGCATGATCTGCCAGGAGTGCCCGCCCGAAGACGACGACGACGGGCCGGCGTATCGGCAATGGCTCCAGGACGTCCTCCCCCGCTGGCTGCCCCGCCCCCATCGCGTGCCGCTGATCATCACCGCCCGGCTGACCCGCTACGAACAGCCGACCCGCGACTGGCTGGCCCGCTACGGCGTGGACGTGCAGGACATCCGCTTCGGACCGTGGCTGACTAAGCAAGAACGCGACCGGTTCTACGACCCGGCAGTGCACAAGGGCGCAGCCTTCCGCCGGGCCGACTGCAGCGTGATGTTCGAGTCCTGCCCGCGCCAGGCGCAACGCATCGCCCAAGCCTCCGGCAAAACCGTGATCTGCCCCGTCAGCGGTGAGGTGTTCTATGGCTGGTGACAGTCCCGATATCCCCAACGTGCCGGCTGCCCCGGATTTCGACGACTACTGGAGTCGCTTGGCGGCGGCCAACGGCGCCCTGACTATCGAGCATACGATCATGCGCATGAGCGTGCCGGCCTTCCGCAAGGAACTGCGCAAAGCCTACGAGCGAGGCCGCAGCGACGAACTGCTGAGCCTGCACCAGACGGCGAGCGAAACGTTCCCCGACGTGCTGCAGGACATGTTCGGAAACCTGCCGGGGAGGGAACGGTAGGAGGACCAGCCTTAGACTGACACCTAGCAACATCGGAGGCACCCATGTTGACCATCCATGAACTCTTCGCCCAGTACCTCGCCTACGCCCGCCGGACCTACCTTCGGAATCCGTCGGAAGTCGTCCACAGCCAGAGCCTCGCGTCGTGCCTGGCCGCTGCCCTGGACGCCGAGACCCTCGTTGCTGATTTTGGACCGCGTGCCCTTAAGAGGGTTCGAGAAAGCATGGTGGCAGGCGGCTGGCCGCTGGCTAGCGGGACTGCTGCGCGCCCGTGGTGCCGCCAATACGTCAATGCGCAGGTTCGCCGCCTCGTGCGCATCTTCGCCTGGGCCGTCTCCGAAGAACTGGCCCCCGTCGCCGTCTGGCAGGCCCTGACCGCCGTGTCGCCCCTGGCCCGCGGCCGGGCGGGCTGCTGCCGCGAAGGCAAGGGCCATGTGATGCCCGCCGAACCGGCCAGCGTCTCCGCCCTGCTGGCCAGCCTCAAGCCCGTGCTGGCCGACATGGTGTGGCTGCAATGCTGCTCCGCCATGCGCAGCGGCGAAATGTGCCAAATGCGGCCCTGCGACCTGCGCACCGGCACCGAGCCCTGGGAATATCACCTCCGACAGCATAAGACCGATTACCGGGATCAGGACGGGACTCGGGGCCGCGTCGTGATGCTGGGGCCGCAGGCCGTGGAAATCATCCAGCGCCACCTGCCGCTGGACACCCGCCAGAAGATTTGGCCCTACAGCCCCACCAGCTACCGCAACGCGATCTATCGGGCCTGCGCCCGCCTGGGCATCGCCCGCGTCCACCCGCACCAGTTCCGCCATACCGCTGGCACCGAAATCGAACACCGGTTCGGCATCGAAGCCGCCCGCTGCGTGCTGGGGCACCAGCATCTAAGGACCACGGAACTGTACGCCGAACAGGACCGCGAACGGGCCCGGCAGGTGGCCCGGAAGATCGGCTGACGAAGAAATCGCGAAATCCCAATGCCGAATGCCTAATAAGGAATGACGAAGGATAAAACCATGAACGACGAACTGCTTTCACGATTGACCAAGTACCTGGATTCTCTGGAGTCGGCCACCGGCACGGCCGCCGGCTTTGTGTCCGAACAGGCCCCGCTGGTGGTCCAGGAGTATCTGGCCTGGTACTTCTGGTCGAGCGTTGCGGCGGTGGCCTTCGCCGTGATTGTAGCAGTGGCAAGCATCGCGGCCGCCAGATATCTCAGGCGGCGGCTGAACTTTCTGGACAATGGCAACGACTACGCAATATGTTGCTTCATGGCCCAATTCGCGGCTGCACTTATACTGCTCATCGTCGTGCCGATCAAGATCAGCGATATCGTCAAAGTCTGCGTCGCGCCCCGGATCGTGATACTGGAGAAAACGGCAGAATTTGCCAAACAGATCAACCGAACGAAATGACCCTGTTTCCCGATCCGCGCCCGCTGCGACAACCGGGCGCTCGCAACCCGGATGGCGAGCAGTCGCGAGGCCCAAAGCGCCCCGCGAGCCTCTCGCCGAAACCCACAAACCTGCGGATGATACGGGTCGCAGGATCGCCAAGCCCGGCGGGCGCGGATCGGGGGACAGAAAGGACGAATGACGAAATCCCAATGTCTAAGGAATGACGAAGGACTAAGCAGGAGGACCATGGGACGCAAACTTCGGCGAGTGCCGCCGAATTGGGAACATCCCAAGCACGACGGACGATACCTGCCGCTTTTCGATTGTTCATGCGAAGACGCCTGGACGGACTGGCAAGCAGAGTACGCCCAATGGATCGGCGGAGAACATGATTGGGTCATCGCACAGCACGGATCGGACGAGTATCCAAAAGATCAGCCCTACACGGCCTTTTGCCGATGGAACGGCACCCCGCCCCACCCTGATGAACACCGACCGCAATGGAAAGAAGGAGAAGCGACCTGGTGGCAGGTATATGAAACGGTGTCCGAGGGTACGCCGGTATCGCCCCCCTTTGCCACACAGCAGGAACTGATCGACTATCTCGTCAAGTATGGCGATTTCTGGGACCAGGCACGGCGGGACAGAGGGGATTGCAGCCTGCCTTGCGACCCTTGGAGCCGCCAAGACGCGGAGGCGTTTGTGATGGGTTCCGGCTGGGCGCCAACGCTCGTATTAGACGCCCAGGGACTTCGCTCGGGCGTTCGATCGCAGGCCGGATAGGACATAGCACATACCACAATCGTTGTCGTAGAAACCATTTGCAACAGGAGGTGTCCATGTCTACCAAGACCAAGACCAGAACCGCCACCACCAGCCAGAAACACGCGCAGCTCAAAGGACTGTCGCGCAACACCCAGCAGAACATCTACGAGATGCTGCGGCTGGCCAACGAGATCCTCCAGGACCACCAGTACGTGGACGGCCTGGGCGGCGAAGGCAAACTGCTGGACATGCTGGAAAAGGAGGAATTCAGCCACTTCGGCGGCGATCCCTCGCTGCCGGCGATGCTCCGCGCCTACCGCTATAGCCCCCAACTGGAGACCTGGCGGGAATACCGCTTCAATATCCGGGCCCTGATCGAATTGGCCGCCCCGGACAGCGAGGGGGCCGACGCGACCCGCACCAACTGGAAGGCCCTGGCCAAGGCGCTCCAGGCCGAACTCGAACAGGCCAAAGCCGCCCTGGAAGAGTACCGCCGCACCAACGCCGAACTGCGCAATAACCACGAAGCGCATCTCGGCGAGATCGGCGAACTGCGCGGCCGGCTGGCGGTGCTGGAATCGCTCACCAAGAACCGGGCGGCCTGAGCCCAGTGGCCGGCGGGCACCGAACGCCGGCCGGCGCGGCGAGTGAAGGAGCGGCAAGATGCAACGGCGCAACCGCCCCTGTGAAGTCTGCGGGCGCGACGTGGCGATCCGCAGCCGGCGCAGGTTCCTGCAGTTAGTCCGGGACGATCAGCCGGTACGCTGCGAGCAGTGCCGTCGCTACGTTTCCCCAGGGACCGCTCGCGTGTCACAACTACCCAGCGAGCACGTACTTCCGGCGATGGGATTACGGGCCAAACTGCGCCGTAATGCGAAACGGCGCGGGGTGCTCGAAAGCTGCCCCCTGGGCCGTTGCGGCGCAAGCAGTTCGGGAGCCGCAGGCGCAGTAGATGACTAAGATGCTTGGTGATGCGAGGTCTCCCATGAACCCAGTCAGTCGGTGGAGCAATTCGGCGCAGTAGATGACTAAGATGCTTGGTGATGCGAGGTCTCCCATGAACCCAGTCAGTCGGTGGAGCAATTCGGCGCAGTAGATGACTAAGATGCTTGGTGATGCGAGGGCCTTCCCATCAATACGGTTTCGCCGATTCGAGAGGCGCAGTAGATGACTAAGAGGCTTGGTGATGCGAGTGGCCCGCTTGGCTCAGCAATCGCTGAACCGGTGCCACTTCGGCGCAGTAGATGACTAAGAGGCTTGGTGATGCGAGTTTGTGTCCTGCCGGATTGCCGCGAGGCTACTCGGTGGCGCAGTAGATGACTAAGAGGCTTGGTGATGCGAGTCAGCAATGGGATAGGGGCCTTGGGGCCCCCACTGGTGGCGCAGTAGATGACTAAGAGGCTTGGTGATGCGAGGGGTCGCTATGCGTCACGGCCCACCCCCTGCCGATGTGGCGCAATAGATGACTAAGAGGCTTGGTGATGCGAGCGAGGTAATGCGTGCCCAGAAGGGCGCGAAGAAAAAGGAGGCGCAGGCCCATGAAATCCTTCACAGTTTTGAGACTGAAACTCGAAGACGACGAGGCCACCAGCGCCACGCTGGCGAGCATCGGCCAACTCTGCCGCCGAGCCCGCAACGCTGGCCTGGAGGATTGGCTGCTGCGCCAGCGCGGCAAGCCGGAATCGCCGCGCCAGTCGCAACGGCTGGTCAAACGCAAAGACGTGGACCCCGATTCTGAAAAGTCCGAGTCCACCAAGATCTACCACGCCCTGCGCGCCGCCGTCCCTGAACTGGGCACCACCCAGTGCACCATGCTGGCCGCGGCGCTCTGGAGCAATCTGACCGCCAAGCAGGATTGGCGCCGCGGGGCCACCGAAGAAGGCCGCCGGCTGCGGCGACTGCACGCTATCCTGGACTACCAGGACCGCCCGCCCTTTTTTACCACCCTGGAAATACCCCTCCACAACGCCCATACCACGGTCCGCTTCACCGACACGCTGACCGTTACCGTCAACCGGCCCACCAGCGCCATCCCAGCCCTCACGGTGCAGGTCTGCCTGGGCGGTATGCCCAGCGGCTACAAACTGCTGCTGCACCGGCTGGCCCGCGGGGAACTCAAACTGGCCGACTCCAAATTGGTCGAACGCGACGGGATCTGGTTCTGGCACGTGCCGTTTACGTTCGAGACCGACCCGCGCTCGGAGATCGTGGCCGAACTCTGGCCACGCATCCCGGCCGCAGAAAAAGCCAAGGCAGAAGCCGACTCGCCGCGCCGCGCGGACCCCAACGGCAACGGGCAGCATAACGGCAAGCTGCCCCCAGCCCCGGCTCAGGCCCGCGCCGCCAAGCACGCCCAGAGGCCCTTCCGCCTGGACCTGCCGGGCGGGGACGAGTGGTTCGTGGGCGACGGCGATTATCTCAAAGCGCAGACCGCACGACTGATCGGCCTGCGCAAACAGATCGGCTGGCGCTACCGGAATCGCATGGGCGCAGGACACGGCCGCCGGAAAATCGACGCCGCCGTGCGACGCCGCCGGCAACAGGAACGGAACATGCGCCAAGAAGTCCTGCGGCACATGATTGCAGATATCGTCCGGCAGTGCCTGAAAGCTAACGTGGGCACGCTGATCTACCACGAGCCGAGCGGGCCGCTACGCGAACACTCCTGGTTCGCCGCCGCCGGGCTGACCTGGGACTGGACCCGCTTCTGCCAGGACCTGAAAAACGCCGCCGCCCGGCAGTCCATCGCGGTGACCGTCAAAATGTGGAAACGCGGCGAGGCGATCCCTGAGGATCAGGCGGACCCCGGCACACAAAGCGCGAGCGCCGCGGGCGCAGTCGCAAGTAAGAGGTTTGGCAAGGCGAGGAATGAGCGCTGTGGCGGCGCGGTGGATGACTGAAAGGTTTGGCAATGCGAGGGAACCAGCCGCCGCCTGGAGTACTTCACTGAGCGCGGCGCAGTGGATCAGTGAAAACTTTGGCAATGCGAGGCGATGCGAGCGAGACGAACGCCATTTAGTCATTCGTCCTTCGTTATTCCTTAGACATTCGTCATTGGGTTTTCGTCATTCCCCCCAGCCTACACCTTCGCCCTCTGCCCCTTTTCCTCCGCCTTCTTCCGCTCCCGCTGCCGCCGGCTCCAGATCCGCTGGGCGGCGTTGAGTTGCTCGCCCAGCGCCCGCGATTCGGGGTCCATCTGCGCCAGCACCTCCGGCTTGATGTAGGACCGCACGAACTCCGCCCCGCCCATCCGCTTCATCAACTGCCCGGCCGTCTCGCGCAGGATGGCTTCCTCGGCGCCCGGCGAGACCCGCGTGACGCGGGCGCCCGTGAGAAGCTGGAGCGCCAGCGGCCAAACGCTCTTGTACTTGTCGGGGTCGGTGACCATGCGGGCCGTGGTCAAGAGCCGCGACGGCGGCGAGTTGGCCGCTGCCATCTCCAGGCCCAGCGAGCCGAACAGCGGCAACACCTTCTTCGTCTTCTGGCCCGTCTTGATGTCCCGGAGGTTGGCCCACAGCCGGCCCAGCAGCGGATCGGCGTCGCTGGCGTCCCGCGGCCCGGTGGGACCCGACTGGAAGAAGATCCGGTTGGTGGCGTACTCGGTCGCGCCTTTCAACTCGGGCCGGGCTCGCGAGGCCAGCTCCGTCAGGAACCCCCGCATGTCGCCCTGCATCAACTTGGCCCAGGCCATCGGGTCCTCGTGCATCAGCCCGAAGCTGGTCAAGTACCGCCGCCCGCCCTCCGGCGACGCGCCGATCGGCACCGACATCGTGCTGGACACGTAATCGGGCGCCATCGCGTCCGGCTCCCTGGCCCGCGAACTGCCCTTGATCAGCATCCCCAGCCGCCCGCCCGGCCGGTTGGTAAGCTCCTGCATCACGTAGGGGATCTGACGCGATGAATTTCCCGTGATCGTGACTGCCCCATCATGGCGAGCAATCCATGTACCGTTGGCCGTCGTGGGACACCAAACTAAGCCCTCATAGTCAAAAGACGTGATGCGATCGTGTACATACCAGCATTTAGATCGCTTGACGAAACATCCCACCGAGGACAAATGGGCCGTCCTGCCCGTCATCAGGCAAAGGATTTGAAACGCATCCAGGACTTCAGGATTGATTTCCGGGCTCTGCGCAAAGTGCATATTGCCAGCCGCGGATGTCGAGCCTTCGGCTTTGAACATCGCGTCCCACATGGCTTCAGCAGCCTCGCGAGAGAGCCGACACACAATGCGGCATAAATCGGCCTTCGTCTGGAAGACCTTCATGATCTCTCGCAAATCGTCGATCTTGACATTGAGTGCCACCACGCCACTGATCGGATGCGGCTTGCACGGCACGGAGCCAGTCAGTTCGATCAATTCCTGAAGGTGCTTGTGAGGACTCTGATAGATCCTGGCCTCCGCATACGTGCGTTCCCCCCTGGGGCGCCGACGGAAAAATCCATCGGTGACGATCCAACCGAGCAATTTCGCCAGACGCACATTGAGGATACTGGCCTCTTTCGTCTGAAAGTCGCCTGTGCAGGGAATGCGATCATGTTGTCTCAGGTCGCCCCCCAGTCGCCATCGCCTTTTGACGTGGCGACGGCCGCGCCGGGATTCACCGGACGCTAGGCAGTAGGCAAATGTCCCCGTTTCTGTAAGAATCGGCCAACGATGATTCGATGTGAATTCAAATCGGACTTTTTTGTGTTTGCGGCTGATCTGCCATGCCAACAGGGGCCCATCATGGGGAAAAACGTTGATCGCCTGAACGGGCTGCCATTCCAGCGTGCCAGTCTCGTGATTCAGCGTCAACACAGGTTCGCCAACGGCCAGTTGATCGTAGGTCTTCCAACCATCCTGCGAGAGAATCTGATGGTCCACCGGCATGCAAAAGCTGTAAAAAGGTAGTAGCTGTTTCAGCTTCCGTTCCAGCGCGGTGTAATCTCGCGGGTTGTAGCTGACCAGCGACAAATTGACTTGCCGCATCGCCTCCTGCGGATCGACGCCCTTCTTCAGCAGATTGATGAAGCCGGCCATGCGTGGGATGTTGTCGGTAGCCTGGCCCGCGATGTCGCCGGCCGCGGCCAGCGCGAACTCCGGGTTCTGCAGCGGCTTGCCGGTCCAGCCTTCGTGCCAGCCGCGCACCCGCCAGGGCTTCAGGGACTGCAGCCAGGACAGGCCCGGTTCGCGCCGCGCCCCCACGCCGGTGGCCAGCAGGTTGCCGATCCCGCCCAATAGGCCCCGCTCCTGCCGCCCCACCAGGCCCTGGGTGACCTGCTCCAGCCCGCCTTCCAGGCGCGGCACGCCGGTCAATTCGCTTTCGATGCGGTGCACGGGTGAATGGTAGGTGCTGTACAGGAGCCGCATCGCCCGGCTGGTTTCCTCCGGCGTGGCGCGAGCCGGGTTGGGCACCTTCAGCACGTCCCGCAAAATGTCCTGGACGGCCGGGATCTGCTCCAGCCCCCCCCGCACGCTCTGGCCCTGGAACAGTTTCCGGGCATTCCACAGATCCCCCGGCCCGGCCATGCCCCGCTCGGTCAGCCGCTCGATGCCGCTCATGATGTCGCGGGCGTAGCGGGCCGGCCAGGTCAAGACGCCAGCCTTGAACAAGGCCAGGTTGCTGCGCGCCACGTTGCCAGCTTTTTCCAGCACCCCGCCCTCCGGCGTCACCGCTTTCTGTGGCACCAACTCGCGGTAGTAGTCCGGCGAGATGTACTCCTGGCGCAGATCGCGGAGGGCCTTGGCCCACTCGTCCGGCGTGACGGGCTTGGCGATCAACCCATTGGCCGCCCGCCGCTCGATGATCCGCTTGCCAATGGTCGGGAAATCAAACCCCTGGCTTTCCAGCACCTTCTCCACCTGCAGGTTCTCGGCCTCCCCCAGCGCCTTGCCCTTGCGGATGCCGCCGCTCATCACCGTCACGCCGTCCGGGGCGTTGGGCAGCGAGCGGCCGAGCAGGTCCGCGGTGAACTCCGCCCGCTCCAGCCGCCCCGCGTGCCAGTTGACCATGTTGCTGGCGTCCGTGACGAAGTTGTTCGTGAACATCCCGGTCTGGCGATACTCCTGGCTGCGGATGATCGCCTCGGCGTATTGCCGAAGCCGGGAGCCGTGCCGCGGCACCAGCACTTCCGCCACCTGTTGGCCCCGGCGGCTGACCGTGCGGCTGATCTGGTGCGGCTCGAAAATGCTGGGCACCGGGTTGTTGGTGCCGGCCACCTGCTGCTGCAGCAGCGACTTGGCCCGGCCCATCCGCAGCCGCACCGGATCGCCCTTGCGCACCTTGACGTTCCCGCGAGGAGTCATGACCACCTGGCCGTTCTGGAGCACCGCCCGGTCGTACAGCATCCAGCCGTCATCGTCCACCTTGGGCATCCAGTCCTGGATGTTCGGCGTGTGCGCGCTGTTGCGCAGGTAGTCCTCCGCCTCTTTGATCTTCTCAATCTCCGTGGGGAAATTCGGGTCCTGGGCGATCTGCTCGAACTTCGGGTCCCGGAACGTGTCGTCAATCCCCGTGGTGCCGCCCTTATGGCCGCGCAGCATCATCTCGCGTCGGATCGCCGGGCCGGTCTCGATCCCGCCCGAGGGCGACAAGTCCACGGACTTGGTGGCGTCGCTGCCCAGCCCGCGGTGCGAGTGGTACTTGGCGAAGGGGTCTTCCAGGGCGTCGATCGCCCAGCCGGCGTCCCGCTGCTCCTGCAGCACCCGCGGGCTCAGGTCCCGCACCAACTCGACCGCCTGCTGTTCGTTGGGGCTGACCGGCGGCGGCGCGTTGGGCACGCCTTCGGCGATCATCCGCTGCTCGCGCCCGCGCTTGCGCAACACGTCGTCGGCGTCCAGCACGTCGGCCGCTTGCAGCAAGCGCGGCTGGTGGCGGGCCAGCGTGGCTTCGTAGAGCGGTGCGGCGTGCTGGGCGGAGTCCTGCCCCAACTCCGTGGCCCGGCCCCGCACGCTGGCCTGGAAGGCGCGCCGCGTCCAGCGGCCCAAGCCCGAAGCCTTCATCGCCTGGCCTACGAAATCCGCCCCCTTGGCGTACTTCTCGCCCGCCGCCCCCAGGTTCGTCGTGAATAGCGGCCCGCGGCCACCCAGCCCCGGCAGCGGCGGCAGGCCGAAGCCCATCAGGCCGCCCAGCCGGGCCTCGCGCAATTCGTCCAGCGTGGTCCCTGCCGCCTGCGCCGCCGTCTGCAGTTTCTTCACGGCCTCCGCCTCAGCCGCCGGACCCAACGTGCGGTAGTGCTCCAGCACGTCGTCCAGGGTGGCGTTCATGCGGAACTGGCGCTTGCCCAGCTTGGCCTTGCCCAGCCATCCCGCCGGCGCCTGCGCGCCCTTGAGCATCCGCTGCACGACAGGCCGGTTGACGGATACCCCTCGCGCCGCCGCCCGCATGGCGTCGTCCAGCACGCCCGCCGCCTTGGCCACCTGCCCCGCCTTGCCCAGCGCCGAAGCGCCGAACGTGGCATACGTCAACGGGTCCAGGGCCAAGTCCAGGCCGAACCCCAGCACGTCGCCCACGTCCAGGCCGGGCTTGTTGGGCTTGAGCGCCCCCCACTTCTCCAGCAAGTCGCGACTGTACACGCGCTGATCGGGATCGGTGAACTTGAAGGTGTCCGTCAGCGGCAGCAGGTTCAACAGGCCCCCACCCCAGCGCGGCGTGCGGCCCTGCAACAAATCGGTGATCCCCGACAACGTGCCCGTGACCGCCGCGCCCGGCTTGCCCAGGGTCTCGCCGACCCAGGACAGCCCGCCGATCCCGCGCCGAGCCAGCTTGCGGGCCAGGCCCTCTTCCTCTTCGGCGCTCAAGGGCGGCTCGTCTTCCTGCTCGTCCAAACCAGGAAGCGGCTCCAGCCCCAACGCCGACGCCCCCGCCAGCCGCGGCAACTGCAGCGCCATCCGCCGCTTCAGCAATTGGTCCAGCACGTCCATCGCCATAACCAAAGCCCTCGGAAGGGGAAATGTCTAAAGCCCGCTGACGAAGAAATGAAGAATGAGAAACGAACAATTAAAAATGAACAATGACGAACTGCATTTCTCATTGCTCATTGCTCATTCTTCATTCTTCATTTCTCATTGCTACCTACTCTCCCGAAAGTATCCCCAAATCACCAGCCGGGAATCGTTCCAGTTGTCGACCCATTTCTCCGCCAGCCCGATCGGCCCGTACCGCACTTTGCAGCCCATCGGGATGGCCAGCGAATCGGAGAGCGTGACCCGTTTGTTGTGGAACTTCCGCCGCACCCGCTCCCGCACGTAGGCGATCTCGTCCATCTCGCCCTCCCAGTCCCGCACGCTGCCCTTCACCAAACTCAACACCGCCGGGTAGGCGATGTCGTCCCGCTCGTTGGTGCCGCCCTCCGCCTTCTCGTCGTCCCAGGATAGCACCAGCCCCTGGTGCTGGAATTCCCCGTCGTCCGGCAGTTGCGCCTGGACGACCGGGTAGCCTAAGTCCAACTCGCTCAAGTCGTCCTCTACCGCGTTGAGGAACTTCTTGTAAACCGAATTGTCCGACGCCATCTCGCTACTCCCCGCCCTCCGGCCTCTGACCTCCGACCTCCGGCCTCCGGCCTACGCCTCCGTCCAATCCGGGTCGCGCCGGTTCAGATCCACCCACCACTGCGAGGTGCCCTGCAGCAGCTTGGTGTCGGCTTCCTGGGCCCGCCGCACTTCGCGGTCCGCGTCCCGGCGGTAGCGCCCGCTCTCGTCTTCCTTCTTGTTGCGGACCCGCTTGGCCATCTCCGCCTCGGCCAGCGCGTGCAGGGCGTTGAGCATCACCTGGTAGTCGATGTCCAGCGGATCGCTGATCGTGTACCGCACGGCGCTCACGGCCGCGCTGGAAATCGACTGGTCGATGGTGACCGCCGTGCCGCTGGTCCGCGACTGGATGACCCGCGCCTGGCTGTAGCGGTTGTCGATGTCGTCGGCCGTGCCCGCCACGCCGGTCGGCTCCTCCAGCCCGTCCGCGCTGAACCGGATCACCGCCCCCACGCAGTCTTCCGGGAAGGTGCCCCCGGAGAGCGTCACCGTGGTGCCCCCAGCCGTCAGGCTGACCGTGCCCGCGCTGTACTTCTCGATCTGCAACGGGCGGGCCTGGGCCAGGTAGGCGATGTCGTAGCTGCGCGCCTCCTCCGTCCCCGGACTGAACTCCAGGGCCTTGTGCCCGTAGCGGCCGGGGTCGCTCCGCACCACGCACCAGTAGGGCACGTCCGGCGCCCCGTAGGAGACCACCGCATCCCACTGGAGTTGCCGGAACGGCACCGGCCGGACCGTGGTCTGATCGCTCACGTCCAGGATCTGGACCACCTCCTGCAGTTCGTTGGGCAGGGTGTAGAGCGAGCGGAACAGGGTGAACGTGGTGGAGGCCACGTCGGCGCCTGGATTGCTGTGCTGCTTGAGCGTGGCCGTGAGGCTGCTGGGCGCCGAGGCGATCTCGTAGTCCACGCTCGAAAGCTGAATCTTGCCCCAGCGCGCCCAGGACGGCAGAGCCGAACTGAAGGTCAGCAACCGCTCCGACGACCCGCCCGTATGGTCGTAGGAGACCGTGCCCGTGGTGTGCGCGGCCACACTCTTCAGGATCATCCGCCGACAGTAGCAGGACCAGTGCCGGCGATTGCCCAGTTCCCGGTAGGCGGACAGCACCGCCTCGCGCACCCGCCGCAAGCTGCCGACGTCCGTGCGCTTCAGCCCGTACAAATCCAGCAGCCGCTCGACCGCATCCTGGAAGGTGAATATACTGAGGGTCCGGTCGTATGCCGGGACGCTGTTTTGATAGTCGGCCATCAGCCCCTCCTGGAAAAACCATGTCGGACATCGTGCACTGGACCTACGGCTGCGACGCCGCCTGGTCGACCGAAGGTCAGCAGCGCAACGCCTGCCGGGCCTGGGTGGGCAACCGCACCGGCGACTGGTCGCCGCCCTGGTGCTGCGACCGGATGCAGGCGCGCAACTCGCCTTGGCTGGAACGCCTGGAAGGCCAATCGCTCTGGCTGCGGCTGCGGCCCGGCGATGTGATCGTGGCGGCGGCCCCGGAACTGGTCTTCCGCGGCCACGCCGATTGCCGCGATAGCCTGCCGCGTCTCAAAGCCCGCGGCGTGACCCTGGAGTTCGTGGAAAACCGCTTCGATTTGGCCAGCGACGCCGGCCGGGCGGAACTGCACCGGGCCATCGCCCAGGTCCGCGCGTCCGATCGGCAGGTTCAGTACCGGCCCCGCAACAGCTACCTGCCAGGCCAAGTCCCGGCGGGCTGGCGCGTGCGAGACGGGGAACTGATCCCCAGCGGCATCGCCCGCACCCTGGGCGCGGTGGTCAATGCCTTCCGCCGCCACCGCCTGACCTACCAGGCCATCGCCCGGCTGCTCAGGCGCCGCGGCTCCGAGTCGCTGAGCCACTTGCACCGCGGCTATCTGGCCGGCTGGCCGCTCTGCCGGCCCTGCGAGCTGCCGCATCACCAACTGGACCACTCTCCGCCCGACCGCCGGCACCAGCGGCGGCGGCTGCGGCTGCTGCTGCGCGAGCGGCCCTACACCATGCCGGAGATCGCCAACGCCCTGCTGCTGTCCCATCAGTACGTCTCCCGACTGCTCCGCTCCGCCTACATTGCCCCCTTCCTGATCCGCGACCTCAGCGGCCCTTATATCCGCTACGCTTGGGTTGACGACCATGCCGAGCAACAACGGCTTCCTGAAGCTCGCGCAACTTTCCCGGCCGCTTCCGCACGCGCTCGCGCAAAGCGGGATCTTCTTGCAGCTTCTTCTCCACCAAGCGATCCCGGATGTCCTCCGCCATCGCCGGCGGCTCCGGCAGCGGACGCTCCGGCGGCTGATAGTTCACCAGGCCCTCACACGGCAGACCCTTCCGCACCACCGTCGCCCGCGCCTCGTCCACCGTGCTGACCCAGGCCTGCGGATCGGTGTAGCGCCCCAGCCCGCCCAGGTAGAACTTGCCCTGCGTCTGGATCCCCGCACCCTGCGCCAGCGCCTGGATCCGATCCCGCAGCCGCGGGTTCATGTTCTCCATCTTGCGCCGTTCGATGGCGTTGAACCGCTGGTCGCTGCCGCCCATCCGGGCCGCCCGCCGGCAGGCGGACATGGCCGCCCAGCGCGGCGCCACGCCCTGCTCCCGGTACGCCAAGTAGCAGCCCAGCTTCACCCAGTCCTCCTGCAACTCCAGGTCCACCTCGTGCTCGTACCGAGCCCGCACCTGCTCCACGTCGCAGGACAGCCAGAACTGCTCCGCCAATTGCACGTCCTGATCCAGCCTGCCGCTCATGGGGCACCTTGTTCTCGCTTTTTGATGGCGTCCATTTTGCGCCGGGTGGCTTCCAGGTCCAGCATGGCCCGGACCATCTCGGCCCGGTACTTCTCGTACTGCTGGCTCAGCCCGGCCGGATGTTTCTCTTCGTCCTGGGCCAGCTTCTGTTTGGTCTTGGCCGCCTCCAGTTCCATCTGCACCTGAGCGCTGGCGATCTTCTGCTCCGTCTCCTTCTGGCGGGCTTCCAGTTTCTGCAGCTCCGCCGCCTGATCCAACTCGGCCTTGGCCGCCGCCGCCGCCGACTCCGCCTGATCGGCCGCCGCCGCTTCGGCCCCGCCCTGGCCGCCCGCCGGCGCCGGCGGGCCTTGCAGCAGGAAGCCCTCGCCCGGAACCTCCAGCGCGTCGGCCATGGCGCTGGCGAAGTTGTTCCAGGGCTCGACCTGCCCGCCCATTGCATACGCCTGCAAGGCGGGGATGATGAACTGGCCCAGGTCCGTCAAGCCCCGCAGCTTCTGCGCCCGGTTGGGCTTGCGGGCCGAACCGGCGGCCAGCGTGTACTTGTAGTCCCGCACCACCGCGTCGAAATCTTCGGTGGCGATGTGCCGCTCCCAGAACTCCGCACCGTAGCGGCCCAGCACCGGCTCCAGGTCCTGCCGCTCCAGCAGCCAGATCGCCGCCTGCATCTCCTTGGCCGCCGCCTCGGCGTACCAATCGTCCGCCTTCTGCGCCATGTCGCTGGGCCGGATCTGCGAGTTCTCCCCCAGAATCCCCGCCTCCGTGCCCGACCGCATCTGGCGGGCGGTCTGGCCGTACAACAGATCCGACAGGCCCGTGGTCTTGTCGATCTGCTCGAACGACTCCTGGACCATCGTCCAGATCGCCGTGTCGAAGCCCGGCTTGCCGATCAGCGTCACCAGGTCGCTGATCTTCTGCCCGAACTGCGAGTCAATTTTGATCAGCCGGAGCGGCCCCTGCTGCTGCGCCAATTGCTCCTGGATGTCGTCCGCCGCCGCTTTCATCACGCCGATGTAGTCGCAGGCGTTGGCCGCCACTTTGTCGGCCAGGAAGCTCAGGCACCAGTTGCAGAACCGGATGAACCCCAGCGCCGGCTTGAAAATGCTGATCCCCCAGACGTCCTCGGGATCCTCCTTGAACGTCAACTCGCTGACCGGCCAGTCGTTGCTGGACCCCTCGTCCCGCCAGAACGGAATCGGCCACTGGGCCGCCTGGAACACCGCCTCGGGATCGCTTTCGGCCAACAGCTTCGGGTGCAGATTGAGCGGATACTTGATGCCTTTGACCAGCACCAGATAGCCGAAGTCGCCCACCTGCTCTAGCCACTCCCGCAAGCCCGGCTCCAACCGCTTGGCGTCCTGCAGGCCCTTCAGCCGCTGCCCGCAACCGTTCTTGGAAAACAACTCGTAGTAGGTCACCAGGTCGTAGGATTCCTTGCGGTTGCCCTTGGCGTCCCGCCGCCCCTGCTCGCTGGCCTGCGCCTCGCGCGATTGCATGTGGCCCTTCAACGCGCCGGGCTCCAGCCCGAACTTGCGCTCCAGCAGATTGGCCGGCACGGTCCATTCGATGGCCATCCACTGCAGCTCTTCCGGATGCCGGGCGTCGGGGTCTTTGATAAGCTGGTTGGGCGACAGGTAGCGGCTGCGCGGGTAGCTGATGGCCGAGCCGCGCGGCGAGTAAAGTTGGGTGACGAAACAGCCGATGCCCTTGACGATGGCGTCCACGATGGCCCGCCGCGCCTGCTTCTTCTTGCCAGCCTCGCGCTGCACCCAGTTCAGGTAGAACTGCTTGTGGCTCGCCACCGCCTCGGTCAGCCTCCGCTCCTGCTCCTGCTCGCCCAGGATCTGCTCGGCGTAGACCGCCGCCTGCGGGTCCTGCGGGTCCAGCCCCAAAAGCTGCGGATCGCAAACCGGCCGCCGCACCGGAGTGACCAGCACCTCGGGGTACTGGTGGATCAGGGCCGGCCCGAACAGGTCCACCCCGTCCGAGACCTTGCCGATGGACATCAGGAACCGCGGCAGCGGCACCGCGGCGCTCTGATCCAGAAAGCCGCCCTCGGCCCGCGCGTACTCGGTCCGCCACATGAAGTTGTGCGCGCCGTTGTAGAACTTGTACATCTCGGCGGCGTACTGGCCCCAGCGATCCCAGCGCTGCTTCTTGGCGTCGACGATCAGTTCCAGCCAGGTCTCGCAGAGGCCCGCCAGCGGATGGTTCTCGGCCACTAGATTGCTCCCAAATGCCTAAAGCCCAAGGAGGCAAAAATGAGGAATGAGAAATGAACAATGAGCAATGCACAATGAGCAATGCAGTTCGTCATTGTTCATTCTTAATTGTTCATTCCTCATTCCTCATTCCTCATTCTTCTCATTCCGCCGCCGCCTTGGCCGGCCGTCCGCGCTTGCGCGGCGTCTCCTCCGCCTCCTCGCCGGTCAGCCAGGGAGGCGGCTCCGGCACCGCCGCCGGCTCATCCGGTTCACCCGGCGCGGCCGCCGCTCGCTCGGGGGCCGGCGCGGGAAGCGGCTCCAGCCCTTGCGCCTGCTCCTCCAGCCGCCGCTCGCAGGCCCGCACCCGCGATTCGACCCGCTCCTTCCAGGACTGCTGGTTCTTCCAGTCCTCGGTGTAGTCCCAAGCCCCGAACTCCGCGTGCTCCCGGCCCAGCCGCAGCCGCGGGTCTGAAACGTGCGGCACGCCGTCCAAATACGGGAAGGCGTTGGCGGGCACGAACAGGTCGACGTTGGGCTTGCCCGGACGCGCCTGCTGCACAAAACCCAGCAGCGCGTCCGGCCCCTTGCGACCAAACCGATACCAAGCCACCGCCATGCCCTGCACCGCCAGCGGCATCCGGTAGGCGGACACCTCGTCCCGAATGTGGGCCAATCGTAAATGCTCGTGCTCTTCCTGATACATCTCCAATCCGATACTCATCCAAACGCTCCTTGAGGACCTAACGTGATGGTGGGCTGGCCGGCCAAGCCCCAGTGTTTATACCGGCGCTTCCGCTCCCGATGCTTCCGCTCGGCCATCCACCGGTCGATCGGCTCATCGGCTACTACTCTCGGTTTGGGCTTCACATACGGGCAGCCGTGGGCAGCCGCCATCTCGAGACATTCCAAAGCATGGCAGGGCTGCCGCCGGTTGGCTTCGTCGATCGTGACGGACATGCCGCCCTGCCGGATCGTCTTCTTGCGGAAGGTCAACATCTCCCGCACGGTGTTCGGGCAGCGGTTCAGGTCGATGTAGAGCGTCGGCGATTGCGCCCACGCCTCGCAGCCGCCGCGGATCTCCAGCCACTTGCGCAGCCGCTCCTCTCGCAGCTTGATGTTGTCGCAGCCCGCCCCGAATCGCGAACCGCGGATCTCGCACTCGACCCGCAGCTTCTCAATCTCCTCCTGGTACTCCTGCACCCACTGGATGCCCTGCGCCCCGCGCAGACGGCCGCCGTGCATGTCGATCAGGAAATCGCGGATCGGCTGCTCGCCGACCTTCTGCTTCAATTCGCTGGCAAAGAGCCGGGCCGTGGCGTTGCGCAAGTACAGTTCGCCGTACTGCACCCGCCAGTCGCCCAGGCTTTCCGGCGGCGTGGCGATAAACGTTGCCGCGCAGACGTTGAAGCCCGGATCCACAATCACGTAGCGCGTCCAGTCGTCCGGCGGGCGCCCGCCATTGTCGGTGTAGGCCCGCTGCAAGGCCGACCGGAAGCGCCGCCCCGTCTGCTCCTCGGCCAAATCCTTCTCCGTCAGCCGCCGCTCCGCCCCGTGCACCTGCTTGTTGAAGCCGGGGTACATCAGCACCGAATCGTTGGTCAACTCGCCCAGGATCCGCTTGCGGTAGACGTCCTCGCCCATCGACATCGCGATCCGCACGTTCTGGGCCTTGGCTGCTTCCGGGATGTAGGGGTTCTCGTCCTGGTGATGGACCCGGATCGCCACCGTCTGCGGGTCGTCCTTTTCCTCTTCCTCCTCCGCCCGGCGGATCAGGTTCAGAATGTCGTCCGTGCGGGCGTGCGGCATGGCGTTCCAGCGCAACAAACCGTTCACGCTGGTGGTCCGCTGCACGGCTTCCTCGTACCAGCCGCCCTGGGCCACGTCCTCGTCGAACGCGTACAGGTAGACGTTCGTCAAACCCTGCAGATGCGACGGATCGCCCTCGCTGTTGCCCGTGTACAGCTCCCAGCCCGTGGTGAAGCTGGCCCGCAGAAAGATGTTCAAGGCCCGCTTCTGCCAGGCCAGCTTGCCCTGGATGAACCGCTTGGGGATCAGCGGCGGGGCCGGCTGCGCTTCGGTCGCCCGCTCCAAGTCGCCCGGCTTGCCGTCCACCAGCCGCTCCGCCGGCCAAGGCCGATAGGTGCGCCAGTCTCCGCTCCCCAAGTCCCGGATCATCTTGAACGCGCCCCAGCGAAACAGGTAACGGTGGATCACCGTGCCGATGTGCCGCTCGCCATACGCCACGCAAACCGCCAAACCGTCCCGCTTGGGGTACTTGCCATACGGATCCTGCCCCGTCAGGGCGCGGGCGATTTCGACAAAGTGGGCCAATGAATTGTGCGTGACAATGAAGTCTTCGGTGACGTAGGTATGATCCGGCGAATCGACTCCGATGCACACGCATTCGGCATTGCCGGCGGGCCGGATCGTTTGCAGAACCCGGCCGGTCGTCAACTCTCCCTGAAACGCTTCGCGGCGAGATTGCTTACGTTCCAAACGGAAAATGCGGACATCGCGAGGCAGCGAGAATTGCACCTCCGCCATGTGCAGACAGCGGCGCGGCTCCTCAAACAGCCGCTGCTGCGACTTGCCGTAATCATTCAGGGTTACCGGCGGCCTGCCGCGGGGCTTGTGCTTCTTCGTGATGAACGCTTCTTTCCATCGCAGCTTGGCCTTGCCGCCCAACGACCGGACAAGAAACATCACGTCCTGCGCCAGCCTCGGCGAGCACGAGTAGTAAAAGGGGACGCCGTTTTCGGTGCAGTACCCGTCCGTGTCCATCAGCCCCTGCAGCACCGCCAGACGAACCGAGCGGGAGTTTAAGAGGTAGCAGGCGGGGATGAACTTTTGCACTGACTTGAGGCCCATCAGACCCAGCACGCGCAATCCCTGAATCACCGGATTCAGCAGGTTCTCGCCTTTGGTAAGGTGATAGCAGGATGCCTTGCCGTTATCCGTCGACTTCTGCACGCGAACCGCCATCCCGGCGGGCAGTTCGCCCAGAATCTCATCGCAAATGGCAGCGTCTTCACTGGTGAAACTCGCCGTGTCGTGGCAAATGCAGCCATCGCCCAACAGAACCCCCAGCGTATAGGGCGCAACAGGCACGGGCTGCTCTGGGAACTCGACCGAGGCCACCGGGATCACCGCCCGGTCGCGGGGAATCGGATCGTCCCCACCATGCTCCCGAATCTCGCGCAGGGAATAGACACTCCACTTATCCTTCTTGAAACAGCGGTTGGAGTGAAATCGTTCGGCGGCCTTGAGTTGGCACTTCCAAAAGTGATTCTCTGCGCAGTTGGTCAAAGTCTCGTCGTCAAACGCGAGATTGAAAATCGGCAGCCATCCCTGCTGGGTCACGCTCAGTACCCGCGCCACCTTGCCGTCGCCGCCAAACACTTCATCGCCCACCTGCAGATCGCCCAAACGCCGCCAGCCTGTGGGCGTCAAGACGGGCGTGTCTTTTTTCTGTGGGCCTCCCACCTGGTTTGGTTTCACCAGAATCGCTTCCTTGGCCCGGCAGCGATGGTAGGCGTCCTGGTAGGACAGCGGCTCGTACAACCGCAGCGATTCGATTTTGCGGGACTTAACCTCCTGGACCAACTCGCGCAGCTCGTCCTGAGCCACCTGGCTGGTCCATTGCCCGCGCCGCGGATCCGGAAACGACGTGCTCACGCGGCATCCTCCTGGCCTTCCCGCAGGGCCAATAGCAGAGGGTCGTCCAATTCCTCTCCCGGCTCGCCGCCGAGCTCATCGTCGGATTCCGCGCTCGCCTCGGCCGCCTCGTCCCCCTCGGCATCCGCGCCTTCCGACGCGCGGAGCGCCGCCAGCCGTTTCTGGATCTCCGCCTCCAGGTCCTCGTCGCTCAAGAGGTCCACCGGCACCTTGGCCAGCCCCATCTCGGACAGCTTCTGGCTGGCCTCCCAAATCATCTGCACGTACTTGCGCCGGGTCTCACCGCCGGCTTTGGACATCAGCATCCCGGCCATCATGTGCTGGACCAGCCCGTCCACGCCGCCGCAGGCCCGCACCGCCGTCTCGAAGAACTTGGCCAGGTGCGGGATACCCGGCTGCTCGATTGCCACCATCCGCTCCAGGCGGGCAATCATCTTGGCGTCCAGGCAAGCGATACGATCTTCCAGCGAGCGGTCCCGCAGCGCCTCCTGCTGCCCGTTGAAGCAGCTCTTGCAGATCCGCTTGAAGCCGTTCTGGCGGCGGTTGTCCCGGTACCAGTGCTGCTCGGTCAGCGGCAGGCTCCGCCCGCACTTGCTGCAGTCCTGGTGGGAGAGCAGTTCCTGCTCCAGATCCAGATCGGCCCGATCGAGATCCTCCTGATCGCTGGCCATACTGTCTCCAAATGACGAACGACGAAATACCCGATGTCTAACAACCAACAACAAACAAAAAAACGGCGGCGCAGCAAAGCCACGCCGCCGCCCACCACCACCACACCGTGGCTGTCGCCACACGACAATGCTTCGTGTTCGCGATCCTCCCCGGCCAGCCCGCGGCGATTACCCCGTGGGGAACCAGGGACAGTGCATGTACACCGCAATCTCCTGATCGGTGGCCGCGCTGCTGAAGGCGTACAGGCTCCGCCCGAAGACCGCGTTGGCAGCGTTGTAGACCGCTGAATCGCTGGCCGGCGCCGCCGGCGTGATCCGCCCGTTGTTGTCGTCCGAGCAGACCAGCGGCGTGCCCACCGCGGCCGTGGCCAGGATGTCGCTGCCGCTGCTGGGCGCCATCAGGATCGTGGGTCCGTAGAAGACCCCGATGAAGATGTCGTTGTTGGCTACGCCCGCCGTCGGCAGCCAGGGGTCGATCGCCACCACGGGCGCGTCGTAGAGCGCCGCCCCGTAGCCGCTGGCCGCTTCGATGATCGAATAGCCCGCCGTCTGCTTGCACAGCGCCAGCCGCTTGCCCAAGAGCGCGCCGCCCGACAAGTTCCGCAGCAGCACGCCCCAGACCGGCCCGTGACTCCGCAAGGCCTTCACGGAATCCCCGGCCGTCAGGGCCAGATTGTCAAACCGCTTGATCGTGCCCAGCAAACTCGCGTTCACCAGCCCGCCGCTCGAATCCGTGCCCGGAATGGTGTCGCCGAGTTGCACGGCATTGAATCCAGTTTCCGCCATATCGCTACTCCTTCGAGTTTAGCGTTCAGAAATCAGGCCCCGCCGCTCAGGCGATCTGAGAGTTGGCCTTGAAAATCTTCACGAAGTTCCGGGGCGTGCCGAACAGCAGGTTGGAGTGCGTAAACACCGCCGCCTTATGCGACTGCGTGTCGATGTCGTACTCCGGCCCGTCGCTGCCGAACATCTCGTCCTCCTGGCAACGCAGCTCCATGTTCGCGTAGCTGTACATGTAGCCCACGTTGGCCGGGCAGGAGTTCTCCGCCGTGCACTCGATCCCGTCCACGACGATCACGTTCGCGAAGCCCAGAACCACCAGCGAGACGTTCTTCTCCGTCCGCGCCACCTGCAGGCTTTCCTTGCCGCGCATCTTGTTTTTCAGCCCGTTGAACATGGAGCGATCCATGATGCAGGTCGTCGGCTGCGCGTCCGGCCCGCCGTTCTTGCCGGCATGCGTGATGGCAAAGCCCAGGACCTCGTCGCACTGACCCACCCAGGTGTCGGTGGCGCTCGTGTGCTCGGCGTTGGTCGAATCGCCGAAGGGCATCAGCGGCGACCAGAACTCGTACTGCGGATCCGTGTCGCCCGCCGGCCAGATCCCGTCGATCACCGCCCCGCCGTAGTTGCCCAGCTCCGTGCTCAGGCCGGCGTAGGTGTCGTAGGGGTAGGCCACCAGATCGGCCGCGTTGGTCGCCCGCTGGGCGCCCGTCGTGGCGGTGACCGTGCCGTTGGTGCCGAACATCGACTCGAAGCCGTGCCAGTAATCGACGTTGGCATTGCCGTCGTTGAAAAACTGGCGGGCCAGGGCCTGATCCAGCGACTTCTTCAGCTTGTCCATGAAGCCGTCCAGGACCTTGATGATGGCCGCTTCCCCCCGGTTGGCGTTCAACTCCGCCCGGCTGATGACGTCGGTCGTCTGGTAGCCGCGCCAGGGCAGATAGGCCTGCTTCCAACGGTTGGTGGGCGTGTACGTTCTCACGTTGGCGCCCGTGGAAGCGCTTACGTTGTGACGGCGGTACTCCACCGGCCAGTCGAAGCCGCGCCCGCCGTGGTTGTAGGTGGCCCGCCCGCTGGCAACAATCTGGGCGGGGACTACGTACTTCTTCAGATGGGCTTCCGTCACCTTTCGGATGTGGTCCGCCATCGTGGTGGCGGCCAGCCGATCGAAAGCCACAATGTCATACCCCGTGTACGCCATTGCTCAACCCTCTATGTGAACATGACTCCCCCGTCCAGCATCTTCCGCACCGTGGCGGTGCCGAAGCTCTCGTGTTTGTTCTGGTCGGAGTTGCCATCTTGGTTTCGAGATACCGAGCCGTCCCTGTCCGCAACGCTGCGCGCCGCTCCGCGGTGCAAGTGTTCTGTTTTCTTTTTGGCCGCCTGCTGCTGGGCCGCCTGGGTGACCTGCTGTTGCTGCTGCTGGGTCAGCAGCGGAGCGATCAGTTGGCGGGCGAAGTACATCCGGCTGGCCGCCGACGACATCCCGCCCCGCTCCAGGTCCTCCAGCGCCGTCGTGAAAGCCTGCCCCACCGCGCTCAGCCGCTGCAGGTCCAACTGGCCCGTCCGCGGATCGCGCTCGTACAGCACCGGCGCCAGTTCGTTGGCCTGCTGCTGCACGAACTGCTGCTCGCCGCTCAGGTCCAGCCGCTGCACCAGCTCCTTCGGCTCCATGCCGAACTGCTCGCGCAGCAACTCTTCACTCACCTGCCGGGCCACCTGCTTGATGATCGGCTCCAGCGTCTGCTGGGGCCGCAGGGCCATGCCCACCTGCCACTTCTGGATCGCCGCCGCTGCCTGCTCCGCCTGGTGCCGCAGCTCGGGCGGGGTGTTGAACTTCCATTCGCCCTTGTCGTCGCGGTACCGCTCCACCGCGTCCAGATCGACCTCGGGGATTTGCGGCCAGACGGACGGCTGCTCCGGCGCGGCCGCGGCTTGGGCCGCCTGACCCGCCGGCTGCCCGCCCGCCTGCTGCTTTTGCAGCGAGTCGATGTACTGCTGGCCGTAGGCGATCAGCGGCTCGAATTGCTGCCAGCGCTTCTCCAATTCGTCCAGCCGGCTCCGCTCCTGCTGGTAGGCGTCCAGCAGCCGCTGGCGGGCGTCCTCTTCGGACTCCACGTTCTCAAACCCCTGCTTGCGCACCAGGTCCAGCCAACTCGGCTGCCCGTCCGCGCCGCCGGCGTCCTGGCCAGCGTCCTGGCCCGCTTCCGCTCCGCGCGCTGCGGCAGCCGCGCCGGCAGCCTGCCTGCCGGCACCCGCACCAACAGCCGCCTCGGACGCGGCAGACCCGGCCTGCTGGCCGGCGTCCTGATCCTGCACCGCGGCGTTCTCAGCGGCGGTTGCGACCGCGCCGGCATCCTGTTGGCTAGAATCCAGAGCTTCGGAAGAATCGGCGCCGCTCGACGAAGCGCCCGCCGGCACAGAGGAGGCTTTCTTGGGCATAAACAACCTGGGGGCGTGGAGAATCTGGTTGGTGTTTGCCTCCTCTCCCGTTCAGTAAAGCGTTTCCCCCTTGCGTCACAACGCGACCTGATTATCATTAGCGATAGTTGTCGAAGCCTGGAGGTCGTCAATCATGCTTGACTATGCGCCGCTACACCGCCCGAGGCCTCTCGCTCAATCCCAAGATCTTGGAAGAAAACCCGGTCTCGCTGCTGCACGTGCCCCGCGCCATGAAGATCTCCTACGGCACCGCCTACAGCCTGATCACCCGCGGCCGTCGCTCGCCTGTGACCGGCCGGATCGTCCGCCTGGAATGCTGCTACCTGGGTAACGGCGCGATGGCTACCAGCCCGGCCGCCTACGATCGCTACGTCCAAGCCTTCAATGGAATGACCAAGGACGCGAAAGACGAAATGAAGAATCGGGAATGAGGAATGAACAATGAGGACCGATCCGCAGCTCGAACCGGACTTGCACGCGCTCTCCCGCGACGAACTGATCCCCCGCCTGGAACGCGCCCTGCAGGAACTGAAGATGCTCAAGTGGTGCATCGCCTGGCAACACGGCGGCAGCTACACCATCCGCTTCTCCACCCTGGTGGCCGCCAACCCCACGCGGATCACGGTTCGCACCTGCTTCCAACCCGAAGACGGGGCGTATCTGATCCAGGCCGATAAGGACTACGACCGTTCGCCAACCGAACGACCATAACCCCAAATTTCAAGCAACAGTGGCTCGCCAGTCCCTCGGGACTGGAGAGGCCGGCAGACGCAGACGCTGGAGGATTGGTAGGACCAGCCCGACGGGGCTCGATTCCCCTGATTCCAGCGCCTTACGTGACGGATCCCGACACAGGCAACGGGTGCCGGAACTGAGGGCCTCCACGTTGCGGGCGAGCCACGCCGTACCATCAACACATGGCGGTGCGTTATGATGCAGCCCCCGACTGATGCCGATCCAGATCATCCCGCCCTCGGCATCTTGGCCCAATTGATCGACGCCAACAACCGCTGGCACCAGGGCCTGCTGGCCAACCTCACCGCCATCGAAGAAGTCCTCATCGCGCGCGGCGTCTGCAGCCGCGACGAACTCGACAAGCAGATCGCCCTCACCACCAGCGCCATGGACCAGGCTTGGGCCCTCGCCACCGAGGAGTTGATTGCAACCCAGAACGACGGCCCCTCGCCATAAAGGAACCTGCCCCGTGTCCACGGGCTTCTACTTGGTCTGTAAAAGGTGCAACTCCCGCGTTCCCTTCTGGTCCTGCTGGCGCGACCGCGGGGAGTCGATCGCCGAGGCCCACGCCGAGCTGGCCGCGTTCCATGATTTCCTACTTGCGCATGAAAGGCACGGGATGGCGATCATCTGCGATTCGGACCGGCTGAATGCCCGGCGCTGTTCCTTGCCGCGCGAACCCGGTGAAGCCGCCGTGCCGGCCAACGTTGCGGCCAAGGTTACGGCGGACGACCCGCCTGCTCGCGTTGGGTTTGCCGTGCGTCTCGATCAGGTTGTCGTTGTCAGGAGCAACATCAACGGAATTCTCCTGGCCGACGGCCGGGAAGTGCACGCACCGCCCGATGTCATCGACGAACTGCTGGCCTTCATCCGTGACAACCCGGCCACCCCCGCAGATACAGGCCGGCAGTATTTCTTCGTCTCGCCCCGCCCGTGAGCTGATCATGCGCAACCCCCGCCCCCTGCCCGTGGCCAAGCGCCGCCAAGCCGAAGTGGCCGCCGAACACTTCTGCCGCGCCCTCCTGGCCTGCACCCACACCCGCCGGGCGATCAAGGCCCGCTTCTTCAAGGTCGACTTCTTCGGCGCCGACGTGATGGGCAAGGACGGCCGCGGCCTGACCCACTACGTCCAGGTCACCACGGGCTACGGCGGCCGGCTCAGCTCGCGCCGCCACAAACTGGCCGCCATCCCCTGGGCGGCCAGCGATCGCGTCTACCTGCTCCAACTCCGCCGCGCCGAACCCGCCCCCAAGTCGCGCAAGGCCCAGTGGGAATTCGTCGTCCAGCAGTGGTTTCAGATCCAGCGACTCTGGCAACGCTGGACCCAGGCCATCGCCGTGCCCGAACCCTGGTTCCGCACTGCGGGCCTGCAGGAATGCCTAAATCCGAATGGCTCAGAAATGAACAATGAGGAACGAACAATGAACAATGAACAGTGACGCACTGCTCTCCTCATTCTTCATTCCTCATTCCTCATTTCTCATTCTTCTTCTTCCCCCCCCCCCCCCCCCCCCCCCCCCCCCCCCCCCCCCCCCCCCCC
>Ga0209342_10000149_pt1 | contig 73855 bp, 64 predicted proteins | sample RifCSP16_2_FD_184023 | JGI IMG/M metagenome (GOLD analysis project Ga0209342, IMG submission 184023) | Soil microbial communities from Rifle, Colorado - Rifle CSP2_sed 16_2 (SPAdes) (version 2) | ecosystem: Environmental > Terrestrial > Deep subsurface > Rock core/Sediment | place: Rifle... | reverse complement strand
AACTTGATCCGGCGAGAGCTTCGTGGCCGAGCAGCTGGATCTGGCGAACAAGAGGATCAAGTTGGCGGGTGTGCCGGCGGGATTCATCGCGGTGGTGGACCGGGACGTTCGGATCCGGATTCCAGAGGCCAGGGCATTCCCGTTGGAACGGTTGGTCGCGGTGGACAACCAGAATGCCGCCGTGTTCCTTGACACCAGTGGGGTCAACACGGGTGAATTCAGCACCGCGGCCCGGCCCTTGGCCCCGGGGTTCGGGAGTTTCAATCGCGATATCTCGGATCCCGCGTTTGCCCGGACGTTCCAAACCCCCGTCCCCATGGTCGCGACCCGGGGGTCTACTATTTTTGATCACGAGGGAAGCCCCGTGCTCTACGGCATCGGGATCGAGACGGGTGCAGGAGAAGTGTTGTACTTTACCGCCGAGGAGAACATCGCGAGCGGGAGTTTGAATCGCCCATGGACTCGAATCCTCGATGTCAAGATATTGGACTCCTTGTCCTTGGAACCTATTGCCGACGAGACCCTCGCGTCCATCTACCCCGCGGATATCCGGTCAGTCGATCTGGCCGGCGGGGTCGACGAGGTCAACGAGGCCGCGGGTAACGTCAGGATTTATTTTGAGAAGCCGGTCACGATCCTGTTGTACGGATCGGACTATGGGGCCGAGCAGACGAGGTTTGTCCACCGGGTGACCCGGGAGGTCGAGCCTGGGGTTTTCGTAGAGTTCAATCTCAAGTACCGGCTTATCACCCATGGGCCCGCCGGCTCCCCCGCGGTGCTGTTGTTGCCTCCTGATTTCCGAGAAGAGAACGGCCTCTGGTTCATCGAGTTGGCTGTCCAGGGGGATCATGTAGAATCCGAACGCAGCGATGCTGCCGACGTGACGGAATCGGATCTTGTGTTGGGCGATGGAGCCGTCATGGTGATCGGGGATGTGGATCTTGAGGATGATCTTGTCCACCAGGTCGGTGAACTGGAGTTCGAGTCAGCCGGCGACCCAAGCCCCAGGCTCGCGGGCAACGCGACCGGTGGGCTCGAAACCCCTGTAGACTCGTTGCACCCGTATCTCTTGTACACAGGTACCGGCTGGACAGGAGGCATCTTTACGGCCAATTCATCGTTTGTTTCGTTCCGAACCAACCAGATTCGAATCGGTGATTTTCTCCGCACGTTGGTCCAGGCTCCGGCATCTTACGCTACGATTACGACTGGGTCTGTACAAGTACCACCTAACGACTACAAGTACAAGGATCCATCGTTGAACTTTGGGCCCACGGGTGTGAATGTCAAAGTAGGGGATATTGTCACTGGCTTGACCCCAAGTCCGGTATACGTCGTCGCCATCTCGACCGATACCAACCCGAACGATACCCTTGAACTGTCAAGTGTTGTTACCCCTTTGGGCCTCGTCACTATCTCTCTATGGCGTTGGGTTGCATATTCCACGTATCCAATTGTGGATGTACCATCTGAGGGCACTGTTCAGGTAGAAGAACCTGGAAATGAAGTTGCACCAATCCGATTCGTCATCCTGAACCAAGAGGGTACTTTCCGGCTGAAGAACCCCCACATCCGCCTGAGCGCAGAACTTCTGGAGGATGGGACCACTGGGAATTTGCCCAATCGCAGTTACCGAGCTGAAGGTTTCCGTGTGGAACCTCGTAACCCTTACGACCGTCGGTTACTGGATCGTCAGTACACCTTTGGGGTCGAGGAGTTGAGCTACTTCCGCTATACCGAGGGGTCGAACTCCGAATACTTGCCGAACCTCGACCCATCGGGTAGTGAGCTTCGCCTGTTGGCCGAGCGGGCCGTGGTAGACGGGAGAGCTCGCGGGAACTTCACCTTCATGTGCGGGCGCCGCGTCGCGGTCAAGGGGCCGGGCTATGAATTTGTAACAGGCCCATCGGTCGTGATGTACGACACCTTCCCCTCGGCCACGGGGCTCGCGGGAGTATCGTCCGTGGCGGCGAATCAACCATCACTCCCACCGACTTTTAAGAAAAATCTTGTTGACGGTACCTTGACCAATGATTCGATTGATTCTCAACACCTCAGGGCGCTGATCGGCTCCTTGGAGCTTCGGCAGATTCCCTATGTACCGACGGATCTGCCGATGACCCTTGGGTTCGACTATATGTTTGGTAAACAGGCGGGCGATTCAGCAGCCGATGCATTGTTTTTCTCGGCCGACACGATCGCGCAACTTGGTATCGAGGTAGTGGCCTTGTCTGCCCCCGCCAGCGTGACTTTCAGCGCAGGGAATAATTTTGAAGATGCTGGGTTCGATTTTGTGGCCGCGGGGGTGGTGCCGGGAGATTTCCTATGGATTCGTAAGCAGGGGTCTCCTCCTAACACTGGGCTAGACATTGGGTTCTTCAAGATCGCGGTTGTGGGTTCTCCCCCGTTACCCAATGTTAATCAAGTGGAAGTCGTCGGCACGCCTTTCGTGACTGTTGGGGCGGACACTACGATCGAGTACGGGGTCATCAGGCCCAATGGCAAGCGGATCGATATTCAACACTTGATACGGCTTGACGGAATCATCTTGGCGACCGGCGCGGCCCCGGTCTCGTTGACCGACGGGATCTTGACCGTCACGCTGCCCGTAACCCCTCGGCCGGCCAAGTTGGTGGCCAGCACGATCAATGGGTCAGCTATTCTGCTCTACAGCGTCCTGGGGGATCAGGATCTCGAGGCCGATGTGCCGGACGGTTCCTACACCCGTGGTACTGCCCCGGTGAATGAGCTTGGGGAGAACTATACGTCCGTTGGGCTCCAGGGGCGGGACATTGAGATCGAGTACGAATGGTCAAGGTCGGCCCGTGAGACCCACGAGTACGTGGTGGCGCCGTCGACCCGTTCGATTAACCAAGACCTTCTAGTGCGCCACGGGATCCCCGTGTACGTGAATATCCGCATGACGGTCAACTCGCCATTTGCCTCGTCTCAAGACCTTGAGGATGCGCTCAGAAGCTATATCCTGGTGCTCGACCAGACTGACCTCAAGACTTCGAATCTCGTGCGGTTGCCCGCGATTGCCAAGCACGTCCCGATCCCCGTGTCGATCATCGGGGTCACGGTGCTGGAGGATAGGACGTTGTCAACTTATCGGTCGGACGACGGGATCGATTACCGCCGCATCGAAGTCGTGCTCCCAAACGACATCGAAGTCACCGTGACGTCGTGATATGGCCGCACCCTGTACACAACTGTACCGTGGCGGCCTGGCTCTTGTTGTTCAACAGGGTACCGCCGCACCGGCACGTCGCCATGGTGGTGACCTGGCCGGCCGCCAGGCTCTTGACCCATTGATCTTCGAAACAGTGGGGAGCCACGGCATCCAGGAGATCCAAGATGCCTAAGATCTTTGGGTCCTCGGTTGAGTCTTCGTTCTTCAAGTTTTTGTCCAAGATTTGGGATAAGCTCCCGCAGGACGATCGAGATTTCCTTGCGGAGTATTGGCGTGGGTTGATCCGCGGGGCATCGGACGAATACCTCAACATTCTACAGGTCGAGGCCGCGACCGGCATCCTGTCGATCAATCCGTTTGAGGTCAAGAAGTGGCGCCCCATCGAGGTGCGGAAAGTCCTGGGGTTCAAAGACCAGGATGCAGACGGCCTCGTCTCGGTATATCCATCGGGCCGCACGACCCCACACCATCTTGACCACGGGATCGCGAGGATCGAGGGACTGTATCGAAATCTCGAGGCTCTGCATTTTGAACTCGACCCTCCTGTACCTCATGCCCAGGTGTTCGATTTCTCGTTTGACATGCGGTTGACCCGCCTGGGTCCCCAGGGCGATGCCGTGGCCGTGGGGTACTACGACGGGGAGGGCGTGCGTGCTCGAGCCTCGTCGGTTGCCCTGGTGTTTGGCAAGATCGCGGGTACCGAGTTCGTCCCCGTGGTCACGTTGGTGGGGTCCGACACGATCGTCAAGGTGGGGTTCGCGCTCCCCGAGGTGATCTCACCGACCGGGATCTTGGCCGCGGGGTTCGCGTTCTCCAACCAGGAGAACCTCGCGGTCGTGGCACCCAGGTTGTTGCCCAGCACCACACTGGAGGGCGGGCAAGCGGCAGTCCAGGTACCCGAAGGTAGCTACGGATCGGTGTCATTGCTCCTCAGTACACCCCCGGGCCCAGGGGATCGGTTGTTCCACGTGTACCGTTCCCCCACGAATTTCCAAGACAGTTATGAACTCCTCACGACCCAGGGGCCTGTGGAACTGACCAACGTGGCGTTAGGCGAATACAGTCTCCAGTTCAGTACCTCGGGGGTGCCGTTCAATCAAGGCGATTGGATTAAGATCCGGCCCCTGTCGCTCGATGCACAATTCACCTTCCAGTCGGGCGCACCTCCATTCATGCCTTTCCGAGTTCAGCAGACGACTTCGAAATTATCGATCACCTGGGCCGCGGCCTCGGGGTCCGAGGCCCCGGGCCTGTGGCTCGTGACATCCGACACCCTCGGGCTGTACGAATCGCTCCAGGCGGTCAAGATCCTGGAGGGCACGATCAATCCCTTGGATGACCTGACGACGTTTCACTTCGAGGACTTCCACACCTACAGGGTCGATGTCGGCAACGGGTTGATCAAGGTGTTGATCGACGGGGCCGAAGTCTTGTCCCAGGGGTTCGACCATAGGTCAGATCGTGAGTTCGGCGCCTTCGGGATCTACTCGTTGGAGGGTGCCGTAGGGTCACTCGCGTTCTTCCGCAATACCAAGTTTTTCCGGTTCAACCTTGACCAAAGGATCGCGGAACTCCCGGCCCTGTATGACAAGTACGAGCAGGCCACCAAGGTCCTGGAGATCGGGTCCAACTACACCCTTGAGCCCGGGATCCTGAGGTTCAACAGCTTGGCGGACGTGGGGATCGACGACATCATGGTGGCGGAGTACGTGGGGTACTCGACCCGCCGGATCGAGACGACCTATGGATTGCTCGCGGGGGTCACGGGACCCGACAGCCTCGAGATGAAGAACCGGACCATCGCGATCTGGAACGCCCTGTGGAGCGGGGCCCAGCTCGAGAGTATCCGGAAGGGCGTCCAGGCATTCCTTGGACTCCCCATCAGTTTGGTAGAGGGTTTTGTTACGAGCGACACCTCGGTGGACAATTTCATCGATATCGATGGGGTCCGCTACACATTCAAAGAGCCTGTGGGCCCAGGGGTTAACCCCAGGACGGGGAAGATATTTCAACGCGGTGACTACGTGGCCTCCATGACCGCGTTGTCCAGTGGCGTTACGGTCCGGGACCTGGTGGTCCAGCGGGGCTGGTGGTATCAGCACCAACAGGATGGCAATCTCCACGAATTACAGAAATACCACTACTTCGAAGTCGAGATCGATGACCGGCTCGTCGACCCCGCCATCATCATCGAGGTCGAGGCATTCCTGGATCGTATCAGACCCATCGGCGACCGTTTCTTCGTGGTGGCCCGGGGGGATAACCTCGATACCCTGGTGGTCGAGGGGAACGAGAGCCGTGTGGCTCTGCTGGATCCAACCACGGGGGACCCACGGCGAGTGTTCATTGGGGATTCGAGTGATCCGGCGGTTGTCTGCACCCCCTACATCCTCACGACCCCGGAGCCCGCGACCCTGGGGTACCAGATGTTCGGTGCCTTGACGATCCAGGAGGTAGAAGGATTGTTCGACCTCCAGGAAGGCCAGAGCCTCACGGGCATCGAGGTCGGGGGGTTTGGAGATCCTGACCCTGCGTTCCTGGAGTTCAACTTGATCCAGAGTGGAACCGGTGGAGCCACCACGGCCCCATTGCTGTTTTCCGACCCCACGCTCGCGGGTCCCACGACCTTCACGGCCACGGGCGTCAGGCCGGGCGATGTCCTGACGATTCTGCTGGGTCCACTGTTTGGTAACTACCAGGTATCCGAGGTCACGAGTCCCACGACCCTGGAGATCAACCCGACGTTCCGGCCCTTCGTGACCAACGGGGGGCCACTGCTCTACGAGGTCACGAGACCAGCGGTATACAACGGGGCCATGAGTTCCTTCTTCCCTGTGGGCGGGTACCTGGTACGACCCGGCGCTACCTTGGTCATCAAGGCCGATTATTTTCCTGAAGTTTCGGTAATTGTTGGTATCGAGCCTGCTGTGGACCCATTCTTAGCGCCGTTTGTTCAGCCAGAGGATCTTGTGGATGCGCTTTTCTTTCTAAACGGGGAATCCAAGATCCCGGGGGCGATCCCGAAGCTCCAGTTCCTGAGGGTCGACACACGAGATTTTCCACCATTCGCTACACCGCCGCGGCGCCTTTGTATCGAGACCGCGGCGAGCAAGGGGATGAATTCCACTATCCTGCTGACTGAGACCAATGGGTCACAAGACCTCCAGATGGCCGAGGGGACGTACCGAGGGCTCTTCACGTACCCTGGGCCGGATATCGAGCCGCTCGTGGGGACCGAGGGGGGGCCCTTCCTGGAGTCCGAGCGGTTGATCGTCCTGCCGGTCGATGCCTCGGGCCCCGGGGAACCGGGGCTGGAGTTCGATGCCGAGATCGAGCTGGACGATGGCCTGACGGTCCGGCGGGATCTCCAGGCCGTCACGGATCCCCCGGATCCCGATGTCCTGCTTCCTGAACCCTACCGTGTCGTCGGGTTGCTGGAAGTCCCGGGGTCCCAGTACAATGATCTCCGGACGGGCCAGCCCTACCAGGTGGCCATCGCCAATGGGTCTCAATTCGGTACCTTCTACCTCGATTACCAGTTCCCCAGGGTCGAGTTCCCCGTGGCCCAGGGGGCCGATGGCGAGGTATTGATCGGCAGCCCCAATTTCGTGATCCCGAGCCTATTGGCCGGGACCCCCGCGGTCTTCATCACGGGGTTGGGGGCCGACACCCTGGCGCCCAACGTGGTGGAGGACTTGTTGGCCGATTTTTCGTCCGTGCGGCCTGGTGATACCATCGAGGTCGGGACCCCCCTGGTCCCCCGGGCTATCGCCCAGGTGCTCTCCAGTACCAAGTTACTGTTGGCCGACGCCCCTGCCCTTGAGCTATCGCAGCTTGGGGTGCCGTATACGATCCGGGGGACCGTGGTCCCGGGGGACTGGTTGTTCATCGAGGAGTTCGCCGGTCCAGTGGATCGCGATATCCTGGGGATCCGGGAGGGTGACGTCCTGGTCGTCACGTCGGTCGGGAGCCAGTTTGTCACGGTCTCGAGGATTCTGGTGAACGGGAGTCTCGAGGCCCTGGTGTTCGGCGCCACGGTCACGGGGATTCAGTACCGGCTCCTGAGGGCACCGCTGCCCTACAGTGCCAACCCACAGGTCCCCGCGGTCTCGAGGGTCTCGAGGGTGAACCTTGGGTACAACTTGAAAGCCGACGATATCCGGTCGGTCGAAGATGCGGTCGATATCGAGATCCTGCTTCCCTGTGGCCCCGGGGAGGTGGCGGTCATGGAGAACACCAGCTATACCCTGGCGCTTGGTGATGTCGTCAGGGTATCGTTCGAGTATGATGGTCAGGTCGTCATCCCGGGCCAGGCGGCCGAGGGGGTTGGGATCGGCCAGGGGGACGTGATCTCGGCCTCGAGGTTCAAGTCACCGGTCGATTGGTACAACATGGGGGTCAGGTCGGTCGCGGACGTGGGGGCAACCCAGGGGGACTACATGGATCTCGTGGGCCTGCCGGCCAACACCGGGGTATTCCAAGTCCTGGCCATCGAGACGACGGATCAATTGAACGATACCCTCGTGCTGGCCATTGGGACACTGGTTATTGAGACGGGTGTATCCTATACTGTCGTGTGCCTCTAGCGTGCTAGAATAACCCGATCCACTTGCATGAAGGCCACGATTCCACCGTTCACTGGTTTTGTCGAGATCGAGCAGCTTGATCTCCAGGGGAACCTCGTGGCTCTCGAGTCCCAAGGTTTCAACCTGGTGCTCAATAATTTTCGGCAATATCTGCCCCGCCTCCTGGCCCCCCGGATCGTGACGGGCCGGACGGACAACTCCTCGGGCAACAACAGTTGGCTGGACCGCCGGATCGCGCTGTTGGGAATTGGAATCGGCGACGGGGCTGTCCCGACCCCGACGGTCAAGCCAGAGGATCCGGAGGATGGCCGCACCCGGCTGCTCGGCGGTCTATTTACCGACGACGAGGATGCAAAGCAAGGACTCCAGGGCCCGATCCGCCGGATCCCCCTGACACCCAGCGGCCCGAGCGAGAAGCATACGCTCGTGAGCCCGATCAACAGCTTTTATCTGTTCAAAGAAGTGGACATCGATGGGATCGCGTTTCAGGATATTGGTGGCGGGGGCTCGGAGATCAAGTTCAGGTTCACCGTTGACTCGGACGAGTACATTGGCAACATCATGGAGTATGGGCTCTACCTCGGGGGTGGGGACGCGACTGACGATACATCATTTTTGATCTCAGGACCTGATTTTGATCGTGTCCGGTTGTCCCGCGAGACCGCCATCATTGTGGCGCGGAAGACACGGAACAAACCGTTGGAGAAAACCAGAGGATTCAAATTCCGCCTGACCTGGCGGCTCCGTACCTAGGGGATTCATGATTGTCAGGCGCCCAAAAGAACTACTGCTCGGTAACCTCCCGGTCGCCACCACGGGACCCCAGGGGAGTCCGCCGGATACCCGGCTGCTCGGTCGTGCCGAGCCCATGGCGGCCGAGACGATCAACCGGGGGGCCTACGCGGTCGCGGAACAATTGGATGCTCTGTACAACCAGGTGTTCGCCATCTTCCGCAAGGCCGTGACCAAGGCGGCTCGCAAGGAAGTGGGGGTCACGGCTCCGTACAACCAGTTCAATATTCTACAGCCACCCGGCGATGGGCTCACCATGTACTCGGGTGTGTCGGTCGACGATACCCCCGCGACCTTGGCCGATGTGTTCCAACCGGGCGAGAACTCAACCTACCAGCAGGCTGTCGAGGGGGCCTACACGGTCTACCGTGACGCCGGTTCGATCACGGATGCAAATCCGTTCGTTCTTCAAATCCGAACACTCGACACCTACACGGACGCCTGTCAGATCATTTTCGTACTTGACAATGCTTTCTTGCCCCTGCCTGATCCGGTGACGATAGCGTTCACCAATGGGTCGCCCGACATCCTGGAGGTCAGGTACAAGACAGCCGCTACGTACTACGATGTAGCGTATGCGATCAATAATGACATCGGCGCCACGGTAGCGGATAAATTCAAGGCCGTGGCCCCGGTGCCCAACACGGTGGCGGTGACTTCATTGAACAACTTGGCCGCTGGCCCAACATCCGCTGGCCAGTTGGTCGACATCCTGGGGAAAGCTCAGGTCGATGCTTCGATCGAAGGGATCGTGATCGACGACCCCATCTCGGGGATTGATCTTCCAGCGCTATTCAGCAATCCCCCGGCGGTCGTCAAGCTCACGACGCCCGCGCATAACGAGCTTAGCCTTGCGACCGCATGGCCCGGGGGCCTGGGTGACCCGTTGGCCGTGGGGGACAAGTTGGTCATCGGGCTCAACGCATCCACGGCTGCGGGGTTCCCGGGGGACGGCATCTCGGTGGGTCGCTACCAGGTGGTCGAGATCGCGGCGTTGCCTGGGCCTGATGGGTACTCTCAAGGATCTTTGATCCAGTTCACCGAGGAGTTCAACCTACCGACCGATACGAATGAAAACTTTCACTACCTGGTGAACCGATACAAAGCACGCCACTGGGCCATCGGGCACAACCATCGGTTCGATATTCCGAAATCCGGCAACCCGTTGAAACTTGAGTTCGGGGAACTGGAGAATATCCATTGGTTCCAAGGGACCGCCGGGATCCCGTTCGCCGATTTCGAAGACATCAGGATCGCAACATACCGAGGTAGATACGACCTGCCAGCTAACGATATGGATGGGCAAGCGAGTTTCGTACAACCGCTGAATGATGAAATAATTTTGACCGGTGGCGGGTTGATAAACCCTAGCGATGGAACAGAGCGTCTTCAAGTGGTGATCAGGCCTTTGTTTAACGCGGTGCCGTCGAGTGTAAATATTGAAGATCTTCGGTTCGTGATGGACGCGGTTCCTTCGTCTCTAGTCAATGCCGTAAAAGTATACTACTCAGATAGTGGGGATCCTGGACCATCCAGTTGGATACCGTATGGAGGTCCTAAAGATCTGCAGGTGGTTGAATCCTTAGGCCCAAAAGTATTGCTTCGTGTTGAACCAGACGGCTTTTCGAGCGGTATCCACTCGTACTACAAGGTAGTATTCCAGAGTGTCATAACCACCTCTGCGAATATAGAGCGCATCTTCTTCAGCGGGGCCCACGCGGCCGGTGCCATGATCCATCACACCGGTGGTGGCGATTACGTCGTGACCGACCTGGAGGTCTGGATAGTCCAGCCGAGCGACACCCCGGTGCCCAACCACACGGTCGATATCTACACCTCGAATTCTCCCTCGGGGGCCGCGGGGTCGTTCGTCAAGATTGCGGAGAACATTGAACTCCGGCAGTCCCATTTGATTGCGTCGAACAGCCCCTCGGGTACCAACAAGATCTTCGCCTACAGGGCCTCGATTTTCCCCGAGAGCTACACCCTGGTGGAGGGCCTGGTGGGTGGCCAGTTCCTCGCCTTCATCGTCAAGGAAGCGGGGGTCGCGACATCCCAGCGGATCATCAAGGCCTGGTTGGCCGAGAGCCAATGCCAGGAGAACGCTTCACACATCGGATCGTTCATTGGGGATTCTCTTGGGGGCGCCGGATCGTCGTATATCAACCCCCTGCACCCCAGCGGGTTCGAAGGTGCTACCAACAAGTTCCGCTTGATTACCAACGTGGATATCGTTGGGCTCCCGGGGCCCGTGGCTAATCCACAGATCGATTTTGGATTCGGGAGCTATGCGAAATTCGGGGAGTTATCACCCGACAGCCTCCGGGCCGCGAGCGGCAGCTTCGGTGACGCCGGGTTCCTGGGGGCCAAGCTGGCCGAGGTGATGGGCGAGCCCGTGAGCTCGACGGTCCCGCCAGAACGATCGCTCATCGGGTTGGAAAACCGGTTACGAGAAATTTCTATCATTACCGTGGGGTTAGGGGTAACGAACTCATTCGGTCAGTTCAATGTCTCGGATTACCCGACGGTCAACGCAACCATCGAGGCCGCGGTCGCGGCCCTGCTGCCGGTGGACGGGGGCGTCATCTCGTTCAAGCCGGGGGTTTACGGAGATCTCAGCAGCCTGGTGACCAACTTCGTCGACAACCACATCCGGATCAATCGGGACAACGTGGTCCTGAGGGCCGAGGCCCTGGGGTCCGTGACGATCAAGCTGCGACACTCACCCTCGGTTGCCCGGGGGTTCTGCCTGAAGCTCAATGGTTCGAACCTTGGGGTTCAGGATATTCGTTTCGATTCCGACGCCCCCGCGGCGGCCGATGCGTCCCCCTTCCTAGACCTCGAGAATGCCGTGTGGATCTCGGCGCCCCAGCAGTTGGCTGGGCCAGCCACGAGGCCACTTGATGGGACTGATGACTATACCGATGTGTCGATCCACAATTGCGAATTTGCTGGATTCACAAGGGTGCGGATCGGGACACCCGACATCTCCAGTGCCTTCATCACGTCGGCCAAGCTGTCGGGCGTCAGGATTACCAACTGTGACTTCGATGCCACCTCCGATAGTGACCCCGTGGCGGTCAACGTGTCGTATTCGAGCCTGATGGTCAACCCCACGGTCACGCGGATTTCAGACCTTGTGGTGTCGGACTGCAGGTTATCGGGCGAGTTCGTCTCCCCCGTGACCAAGGCCATCAGGATTGCGGCAGCCACTAGGGTTGCGATCCAACGGATCCGCGGGGTCGTGAAGCTTTACTGGAGCAACACCCTGACGCTTTCGGACAGCAGTGTGTTCAATCTTTATGCCCGTGGAGTCCAACGGTTCACTTCAACGGATTCGGAGTTCTATACCCTTGCGTCGGGTAATGTCCCGGCCATCACGCTGGATGGTTACGCTGGGCGCAAGTGCTCCGGGGTCGTGTTCCACGCCTGCACCATCGCGACGGTCCAGGGATTCGCCTCCGGGTTAACCCAGGGGACGCTTGACGTAATGTATACCGACGGGTTGATCGTGTCGGAGTGTAACATCGAGTCCGTAGGCAACGCATCCCCGAGTCAGAAGGATCATTACGGCGTGACCCTCCGGACCGCGGTCACGAGCGCGGTGTTCCAGTCCTGCGGATTCGTGGGCAACCGAGTGATGCTAAATACTGATACTGGTGTAAATAGCAAGATTGCTATCCGTGGGTGCCAGGTGGTTCATTTCTCTTCGGAACCGGTGACGTCCCCTGGAACTCACGGGGTATTTAGCTTTGTCAATGTGAACAATCTGTACATCGGGCACATCAGCGCGGCCCCTGGGGAGATGTCGTCAGCAAATCCGGACCGATTGATTCGGTTGGAGAGTTGCAACCATTTCACCATCGAGGCTGCGGAAGCCAGGGACAAGGGGTCGATACATTTACTAAACTGTACCTTCGGGATCGTGGCAAATTGCCGGCTGACCAACTCGTTGTCGAACCCCGGGTGCGCCGTGACGAAAACTACGTCATCGCGTATATTCCAAGTCGGAAACATCACGTCGGACGGCGGGGGCATTGTGTTGCCCGACGGCGCCCGTTACCGATCAGAGGAACCCTCCGGTACGTCGTTACCACTGGCCGATGGCAAAGAGATTCTAAAGTACGGCGATGGTGTTACCTACGGCAGCTTTAGGGTGTGGAAGGCTGGTCACAAGATCCTTATCACCCAGAACGTAAAATCGTTTACAGAAGCCGGGGGCTTGCTAATTGGCGCCAACGTCATCACGAAGGAGATCAACGCCCAGGCCTCCACCACATTGGTCCTTGGTGTCGGGAGCGAGGTGCTGGAGGTATATGGATCCCGTGGGGGCGATGCCACGGCACAATCGCTCGTGTCCTCGATCACCACGGGGGGCGCCGGACTCTTGAGCCTGCTGCCAAGTTGGGCACTGTCTCTGCTGTCTGGTATGAACAGCCCGTTGCTGGCGTTCCTCAAGACCGTGGTGGCGTCGGTCGGGGGCGCGAGTGGCAAGCCCGGGATCGTGCTGGAACAGTTTACCGACGCGGTTGTCTTGTCGGTCAACCTGCAGTCCGACACAGGGCAGACAGGTCGGTCGAATAGTTGGGACAACGCTTTTTGGTCTAAGAAGGATACATCGAAGGCAGCCTTCGCCTTCATCCTGACCTTGGCATCCAACGCTGGGGATTCGCCTCCATCGACGACAGCGAGATTTGCCGTTGTGGCATCGGGTGAGCGTACCACCACTGGTTCTTTGAGCACGTCTGTACGGTTTACTTTCGATACCACGGGCAACGGGGTTGGCCGGTTTCTGGCCTCAAACGGTGGGATCATTCGAGCGGCCCTTGAGACCGTTGGGACGATTCTTCAGCGTGGCATTGGGTCTGATGTGGCTGCCCGTCATTTTGATTCCGATTCGTCACCTTTGCTGTCGTTCAAAGAATGGTCTACGGTCAAGTTTCCAAACGCATCGACAGGTGCGACAACTGAATTTTATCGTTGGGCCCTGACCAACAATGTGAATTACGATAGTGCGAATCTGCGCTGGGGTATAAACACCAATATCCACACCACCTTTACCGAAGCCTTGGCCTTGGCCGTTGGGGGAGAGGGTCATTTGTTTGCACTCTATCGGCTGACCGCAGGCGAGACCACGACCCTGAGGGCAGCGCCCGGTTACATCGCGGCCACCGGGACCCCCGGGACCCAGACGTGGCGCATGGTCTTTGCCATCACGACCAGTGGGACGATTGTCCAGGGATCCCCCGGTTCATCCGCGGTCATCGGGGCGATTCCATTGTTCAAGTTCATGTCGTTCTTCCGCCAGTGGCAAGATGTGAGTCTCCCGAGACCGAATGCCCCTGGTTCGTCCGACTCCTTCTCCCTGGTCTTTACTCACAACGTCGACTACAACGACACGGGACCCGTGTGGGTAGGGAAAAGTACCTTGGACACTCGATTTGGGAGCAACGCCTACGCGATGGCTCTCCTGAGCCCGAATTTTTTGTTTGCCATCTATGCCCTCAAGAGTGCGTCCGACAGTATTGCGGGTCGATCTGTCCCCGTGACCGGTACCCCAGGGGGTGCAACGGGTACCTGGAGGCCTATCTTCTGGATGGATTACGGGGGTTCGATCCAGTTCACGAAAAATGACTTACCCGGTATACCGGAGACCGTGGCGGCAGTAAGTGACGTCTCCGTGCCGGCGACATTCGTAATAGCGGCTCCCGATTCCGTCAATATCGGTCGGGCGGACTACGTCGCCACGAGTTCTGCCCAGAATGCAATCAATACCGCCCTCCGTGATTTAGAAGCGGAATCACCCGGCGGTCCAACGAATCCAAAGGGAGGGTCTATTGTACTTCTAGAGGGGACGTACAACATCACTGACGTCATCAAGATCGGCGTCTCTGGGCAGATACCGTGCCGCCACATAAAATTCATCGGGCAGGGCCGCGGGTCTACCAAAATTGTTGTTAACTCCACCCATTCCATACCCAACAACGGGTCGATATTCGTGAACGAAAACACGTCGAGTGGACCCCTCGTTGTGGAGTTCGAGGACCTGACGATAGAAGGGGCAAGTGTGGTTGAAAGTGCCAATACGGTTTATGCCACTGGTTCAGGGTCGTGGTCGGTGGCGAACACGTTCATGTCACCGCAAATCAGCAACGGTTCCCTTTATGCTGGTAAGAGATTGGTTGTCTCCTCGGGGTCGGGATCCGTGAGGGCACTGAATGGAGAGTTTACTATTCTAGGCGGAGGTGTGGGGTACGTTGTAGTCACTTCCCCGGGTGTAGCCGACGCCACCAAGCTTTACCCCGGGGGTCCACTTTCATTTCCCACGGTGGGAACGCTTCCGTTCTCCATTGTCGACGCGGGTCTGCTGCAGGCGACGGCTACGCATTCAGCTTTTGACCTTTCGGCATCGAACTACGGCGGTGCTCCTCATAAAATCGCCGTCCGCAGATGTGCTGTTGAGAAGGTCAAGTATGGATTCAATACCAAACTTAGTGATGCTGAATTTAGCGACACCGCGTTTAGATGGTGTACAGAGGCCGCGCTGTACTCTGGAGCAGCTTCGGACGGTCTTATTTCCGGTACCCTGACGCCGCCCACACGTATCCGGGGTTGTCAGTTCCGAAGCTGCAGTTGGGCGGAGTCCGCCACTTCAAATAAATACGTGATAATTGCAACTAACCTGCAGTTGCAATCGTGTACCTTTGGTAGCAACGGGTTGGAGTCACTCTATAGTCCAGGCATGATTGTTGACCGGTGGGCTCCAGGGCTTGTCGCAGGTTCCTTTGTGTCGGCATGGGGTTGCCAGGCCGATGCCGGTTACTACGGATTCGTTGGGGTAGTGTTAAAAATCAGCAACTGCCAATTCCGATACGACGTGTACCCCGGAAGCTTGGTGGCGCTCCCCCAAGGTTTTGGTGAGGCCGTCATTAAATGTATTGGCTCCGGCTTTCCGGCTTACGCTTCCGTACGGGATTGCGAGTTTACCGGTGTGGTCAAATCGAAGGCTATAGAGTTGGTTTCTGTCGAGTCAGCAGTAGTCAGTGGGTGTACGTTCCGTCCCGATACGACTTTAGATAGCTCTGATTATTGGGGATCTTTTTCTGGGGATACGCTTATCCGTGCGGAGCTCTCGACGGTGTCCATCAAGGACAGCACATTTACTTCCCCGAGGCTGCAGCATGTTTTACTTGTTGAATGCTCTGATTGCGACATCCGTGGCAACGTGTTTGACGGTCCCAACGACAACACAGGACTATACACTGGGTTTAGTTCTTGTGTTGAACTCACGGGAACTGCTTCCTTTGTGTCCCGACGTAACAGGATCATCGAAAACAGTTTTATTGGACTTGACTCGACGTTCAAGGCTATACGCCTTGCGAATTACAACGATATGATTCAGGTGAGGAACAATGTTGGCGACGGATCTTTTGACCGCGGTGTTCAGGTGGAAGATACCGACAGTCAGCCCGCCGCTGTCGTCGTTGGAAACCGGTTCGGTATTCCACTAAATAAACAGGTAACGAATGCCAGCGGGGCTAACTTTCATACCTCGGTACTGACCGGGGACGAATTCCGTAAAGTCCACGAGGTCACACTAGCTTCTGCTATAGCTTCCAGCGCTGTCGCCACATTTATATTTTCGGATTTAGTCGGGACTTTCAAGATACCGGACAACACTTTACCCAGTACCGGAATGTATCTTTTGCTGCTGTACCTCGATACGAGCACACCCAACATAATTAATAACCCCGGTGTCTTCGAAGTGCAGGTACTCGATGATAGCGAGCGTATCGTCGGTGAGACAGAATGGGGTGTAGGGACGAGCGGTCCTGTAAGTGAACCGTTTGACGGTGTAGTCATCCCGGTGACGTTCTACGTCAGTTCAACGACGGTAGAGTACTTAGTTCGGATATCCAACATGAGCATCTTCGATTCTCCGTACCCGGGGTTCGCGATAGGCACGAAGCTCAAGGTGTACCGCATGGAGTCCATGGTGGGTGTGATGGATTCCGGCAGTTTGAACTAAAAAAGGCGGCACAGAAGCGCCGCCTTTGATCCCTGGGTCACGTGGTCATCAGGCTGACCGCAGCAACTCCACCAGCTTGGGCATCCGGGGGGCGGCGAACTCCCGGTAGAGCTGCGCCTTCACGTCGTCTGGTAACGTGATGATGCCCAAGACATAGACCGTTAGGTCCCACTCGATCCGCCGGATCTCATGGATGACGCTCTGCTCGGCTTCCTGAATCTTGAGCGCGAGGAACTGGACTGCCTCGGGTCCCATGGCCGGGAGCTGGGGCGACGCCGTGGGGTCCTGGGTCTTCTCGAGAGTCCGGTGACCCATGAGCGACTCGATCGCCGAGGCCGCGGCCGCGACATCCGGGGTTGTGACCGGCCCGGGGGTCTCGATGGTGTTGTGCTGGGGCACAGGGGTCTGGGCAACCTGAGGAACCGGTGCCGCGGGAACCGATGGAGGGGTTACCCCAGGGGCCACGACTGTGTCGGGTAGCAACGGGAGACCCGACAGATCATACCCGGGGGGCGTTTTGTCCACATGGAGGCGCCCATGTGCCCCGAGGCCCTTGAGATCCCGGGGGGTCTTGGTGATGTAGAGGTTTGGTTTCCCGTCCTTGACACACTGCTGACACAGGAGTCGGCCGTCCTGAAGCGCCAGGTGGTTGTTCGCAGTACGGAACACCGGGTACGGAAACGGAGGCAACGGGATCGTGCTGGTTGGGACCCCGGGGCCTTGGGGTTGGGGAACCGTCCCGGGGACCTGGGCAACGGGCGGAGGTGCCGTCGTGACCGGCGTGGCGACCGCGGACCCCTGGGTAGCCCCGGCTTCAGGCCCGTTGGCCAACATCCCGAGGGCCTGGAGGTCGTTCACGAGGTCCGGTTGGGTGACCCGCTGGTACTTGTCCATCAGGTACCGCATGATGTCGGAATTTTCCGCAACCTGGACGGGTAACCCGTCTTTGCCGCGGAACACCACGTTGGTCCGTTGGGCCGTGGTCACGGCCCAGCCGACCAGTTCGGCGAATGTTTGGTTATGAGCTTCTTGAGGGGTCATGCAATCTCCTTTTTAAGGGGTTATGGGTTACGAGGGAAGCGTGGGTGACGAAGAACCTTGTTCTGCACTTGGCACTCCATCACGTGGACATCTTGATGAGCAAAGCAGTTGGCATCGCACGACATGCTGGTTCGGTAAATGTGGAAGCGGTTCAGCAGGATCCCGGCCTGGTGGAACCTGATCTCATCCACTGGGCTCCCAGGGGGCTCGCCTCCACCTTCAAGGAACTGGATAAGGAGTGCCCTTTGGGTCCAGGGGGATAGGAACCTCTTGAGCCTGGCTTCACAGGCCACCCGGAGTTCCGTGTTATTGATCCCGTGGTATTGCTCGGCTTCAGAGCTTTCGGCCCCTCTGGGGTCCGAGGGTTCCGTTGGCATCTCTGAACCTTGCGTCTGGGTCTCGTCCATAGAAATCATCTCCTCGTCTCGTGATCTCCCGGGAGATGAACTGGATCCTCCTGGAAATCATGGATCGTGCGTTTTCGAGTTTGTCGGCCGTGATCCGGGCCGTCAGGTACTCGGTGTCGGTCTGGATGTACCGGGGGTCACCGCGGTACTCTTCATCGGCGTCGTCTTTGGACTTGCCGGATGCTCGGATGTCCTTCTTGACCTCCACTTTGATCAGGTCACTCAGGGCCTTGGACACCACTTTGTCATGGTCCGCGTTGGTCGCCAGGGCCGCGATGTAGTTGTGCCATGCTTCGGTCGCCTGGTAGAGGCGCCCAAGCTCCTGGCTCGTGATGACGGTCAGGTCCTCGGGCATCATGGGGAACCCGATGTCGTCGTACTCAACCCCCGGGACAGGGCTTTCCACCGGGTTCCGGGGGATCGGGACCTCGACCCTGACGTCCAGGGCATCGCGGTACATCTGGATCTTGGCCTGGAGCTTGGGATCATCCAATGGTTGGGCAAGCTTCATAATTTCCTGGTGGTTGGGTTCATGACCTCGGGGCAGATGCCACGGAACCTGCAGCTCGAGGTACAGGGGGATGTCCCGAACCAATGTTTCTTGGTTTCGGGTGGTACCCCGCGGGTGATTGCATCCTCTACCTTCAGGAGCATGGTCCACATTTTCTTGGCACGATCCGGGCTGTAGGGTACCCGGTACTGCCGGGTCGAGAAATCGTTCCGGCAGATGTACAACAAGTACCCAAGGGTCGCGTTGGTCCTGCTCATGTAAAGTTGCAGTTGGTCTTCGTGCTTCTCCAACGGGGTTTTGCCAAGGCTGTCGAACACCGACTTGGAGCAGGTCTTGTATTCATGAACCTCGTGGTGCTCTTGAGGTCCATGGACATCAGCATCACACCGGCCGGAGCAATGGCTGGAGAACTGGATCCTGAGCTCTGGGCTATAGGTCCACCCCACCGTGTCATAATGCTTGGCCATTCCCTGCTGTACTTGTTCGTGGATATACTTCCCCACGTCCATCATCCCGTTGGATTCGAAGGTTCGGTCTTCCTTGAGCCCCGGGGTCTTGAGAGCATCGTGGTAACAGGCAAACAGACAACCGTTCACCAGGTTGCTTGGATAGAATCTTCCCGTCGGTTCCCTTGGGGTCTGGTGGAGCGATGGCCAGGATAGCCGGACAATATCCTCGGGGGTCATGGGGGCCATTGTACAGATCCTTAAAAATTACGCAAGTTTTAGAAGATCACGCCCGATAGAACCGGACACCACTTTGAATACCTGGCCCCCGGCGGCAAAATGGATCATGTGGCTATAGGGTTCCAAGGTGTTGTCACTCTCGAGGGTCTCGAGCTCCAGGCAGTAGCCCGGCACCACGATGATCTCGCGATGATGCCGGATAAAGTTGACCAAGAGCATCGGGGTACGGCTCGATACCCTGGCATCCTGCAGCAGCTTCCGGATGACCCCGTTGGTAACCTTGAAGGTATCCTTGGCCGTGCTCTTGACCTCCTGGACCCATCGTTCTCCATGGCGCCCATCTCCCTTGCTGTGCCACATGGCCCCGGAGTTGGCATTGACCTTCCCGCCGTACTTCTTGATGACGTCGCGTTCGCGTCGTTTCCAATGGTTCACTCGGGTTCCTCACCGGACTCGCGATCTTGCAGACTTTCGTCCATGATCTTGGCCCTGGGGTCAGGGAGTGAGGTCTTGTGTATCCCCCGGATCTCCAGGGCCTTGTGAGCCTGGAGAATATCATCCTGAACCATCTTGAGGAGATCCGGATCGGTCTGGAGGATGAGGGCCAAGTCCTCTCGTTTTACCTGCTCACCATTCAGTTCCAAGACCCCGTCCCCATAGAACCATTTGTTACCTTGATATTTGAATATGTCGGATGACACCGCCAGGTCCGTGACCTCACTGTAGATGTCGGGTCCAATGGGAAGACCCCGGGGGTTGTCCCCCCGGATCACGTAGGTGACCTGGCATGACCTGTGGGGTACGCAGATCTTGGACTTGTCCACCGTGATGGAGATCTGTTTGGCCCAGGTCTTCTTGTTCGTCGTGACGAAGGATGCCACCCGGGTCTTGAGGGCCAGGTGCTTGTCATGCTTGAGGGCATAGCCCCCGGGGGTATCGGTGGCCTCGCCGGTTGGACTCCAGCCCCCGATCTTGGCCCTGATCTGGTTGATGATCACGAGGGCTGTCTTGAGATTCTCACGACTCAATCGGTTGCATAGGCTCAAGAGGAAGTTGCAATGACGGTTCACAAGCTTGGGATTCAGGGCCACGTGGACATCTTCATGCTCTCCCGCGAGTTCCTTGTCCGTCACCATGGCCCCGATGGAATCCAGGATATAGAGGTTGAGCTCCCCGGTGAGCAGGAGACGCTTGACCTTGTTTAGCTCGGTCTCGGCATTATCCCCATACAGCAGGATGAACTTGCCCCCGCCCTCCTGGGACGCGACGATCCTGTCGACCTCCTGGGCCACGACCCCCAGGTTCTTGAACATCTTGATCTCAAGGTCCGAGTACGGGATCTTGACCCCTTGGTGCCGAACCCAGTTGAGATCCAGCCCGGCGCTCTCGGTCGAGACGACCGCGATGGCGCAGTTTTTACCGAAGACCTGTTGGGCGCTCTTGGCTAACCCGAGCGCTATGGTGGACTTGAAGGTTGCGGGTGGGCCAAAGATCTCGGTGATGGCGTTGTACGGGATCCCGCCCCCCGTGATCACGTTGACCCCAAAGATCTGGGCCGGGAGCCGATCCTCGAACGCAGGGGTTATGTTGCTCCCAACTTCAATGACCCCGCCGTAGTCCCGCCGTAGCTCCTGGATCACCAGGTCTAACCTGCTCTTGCTACTCTTGAGCTTCGTCGACTTGGGGGTCTTGGGTACCAGATCCTTGGGCTTTTGTTTTTTCTTCGCCATATTTAACCGCCTTGTATGCTCGGTAGAGTGATGCACAGTTGTCTTCTATCGACTCGCCGTACTGGTGACTCGGGATCATGCCGCTGGGGCGTGGATGATAATGGACGGCCGAGACCCAGGTATCGGGCAGGAATACGATGTCGTGTCTTGACGACACCGACAACGACACCGCCATTGGGTCGGGTTGAAAATCAAACACCACGGCCACCCGGGTTTTGCCCCGGAGCCGGAATTTCATGGAAGCGAACGGCCGGTCGTTAAGCTCGCCGTGATACCGGGCCGATGGAAGGAGCGGCGACGCCCCGGTGGCCAGGATCCACTTGCGGATGAACTCGACTCGTTCCTGCTGCCGCAGGCTTGCGATGGGCTTGTTCGAGAGGGTCAGATCCGCAATCCGGACACAGACGGACAGATCCATACTTCCGGGTGGGAGTGCCGCATCGAGGGCATTGACTACTGTCCTGTGTATCGACTCCGTATTTTTCCATTGGGGAACCTCGATTGAATTGGTTTTCAGGTACAACCTCATGGTATCAGGTTTGTAGAACCCCTGGCCTGTGTTCACGCTGTAAACCCTCCCGGTGAACTTCCGGTGCTCCAGATGACCGAAATGCTGGAGCATCATCTTGCGGTCTGTCAAGAACGCGGTGTACTTGACGTAGTGGAGGAAGGCGTAGACCGCGTCAGCCGCCTGGTGGTAACTGAGGCCCGTGTGGTCCGCTACCTCCTGGATGATCCTGTGGGCCGAGATCTTGGGCTTCATGCCCTTGGTCTCGGGGGCCGTGGGATCGGGCTCTTGGATGATTTTGTCGATCGGGTCGGTCATGTTGGAGTCCTTGTATTCTATTTCGCCGCAGACCACGTAGTTGCGTATTTCGCACTTACCTTCAGGGGCACCCGCCAATCGATGTGACTCATCGATGCCTCCATGTGGTTCACAATGATGATCTTGGCTTCTTCGGCGTGCTGGTCCGGTACTTCTTCCACGACTTCGTCGTGAACCTGGAGCACGAGATCCGCCCCCATGGTCTTGAGCACTGGATCGTTCGTGATCGCGGGCATGTAGTAGCGCATCAGGTCTGCTGCGGAGTTGTGAGTGATGACCCCGTTGACCATAAATCGTCCAGTGTCGCTGTTGACTACATCGAACATCTCGATGTATTCTTCAGTTTCTGTTACGCTACGGACAATCTCTACCCTGCCGAAGGCTTTGGACACGTTGTCATTCGCGAGTAGGCTCAGCGCCTTTGCATTCTTCGCAGGGTTCAGGAATCCGATCTGTTGTACAAATTTATGGAGATCGCGAGTGCGTAATCGTACGAGTGTTCTATCGACGTAGGTATGGACTCGACTTTCGATGCCAAACAACAACAGTGCTTGCTGTATCTCTTCGGCGTAAGTTCTGAATCTTCCGCCTTGCCCGAATGTAAGGGCGATAGTTTTGCCTGTCACGCCACCATCGCCATCAAACATTCCCCGTAAGAATCCACGCAACAATTCAGAATCTTTGAATATCTCCGCTGGAATGCCATTCTTAAGGTTTAGTTCGGTGGCTTGACGTGCCAGGACAGCGGAGTCCAGATTGAGTATGTGCATGGGTAATTTGTTGGGGCGCTGACGTGTACAGAGTCTATACCGTAGCCCTGCGGTGCTCAGGCAGTCCAGCATGTAGGGAAGGATACTGATCTCGTGCTCCGCTACCAGCCAGGTCAAGGCTTTATTTCGAACGATAGTTCCGTCTGAGGCCAATCTACCCAGCATGATCCCTAGAGCTAGAGGATTCTGTATGGCGCTGAGTGATATTCTTTTTGCGTTGCCGACACCATTCGGAGCTTTCCGGTGTGTCCTTAGTGTGGGTTTCGGAAGTTCTACATGACCATGAAACTTTACTGCATGGGCAAGTTTGATGCGCTCTATTGGTGCAAATTCTAGTGCGGTTCTAAAGCGTTCCGATCCAACTTCGTTAACCGTAAGGAATTTGTGCTCAGGGCTACAGATGATTCGATTACCAGATGCAAATTCAACGAGTATTTTCTTTTTCATACCGGAAGCGATCACCACCGCGCCGACAAAGGCGTTACCATCCCATATCCTTACCGATCTATTGACGAGCGACTTGATAGGAACGTAGCCGTGACCTTCGACCAATACCCTGGAGTTTCCCTCAACACAGCCCTGGATGATGGCGTTGAAGAGCTGGCGCTCCGCTTTGGAGGAAGCCCGTATGTTGTTGGACCAGATCTCCGGCAGCCGTCGGCGCCTGTTCAGCAGCGTGAGGACAAACCCATTGGCCTTGCAGAAACCTGTGTGATACTTCTTGGCCTGGAGTATCCCAGGGAATGTTTTGAAGAACAGGTCGATGATCGCTCTGGCTTCCTCAAGCGTAACCCCAAGGTTGGCGGCCAATCGTTTGTCCCCCATGCCGTACAGGATGCCGAAGAGCAATGTCTTGGCCGACTTGCGGCACGCCAACATCTTCTTTTGTGCGGACGTCAGGACACCACCCGACTCCTTGAGAACCTTGGCCTCGAGGATGTCCTCGTACTTGAGGTCAAACAGGCTCGCGGCCGTGTAGGCGTGGAGGTCGCGGCCCTCTAGCAACACCTTGATCAAATTCTCATCACCCGATATCTGGGCCGTGAGCAAGACCTCCAGTTGGCTGAAATCCGCCACCACGAGGGATCTGCCCTCCGGGGCCTTGAAGGCAATCCGGATATCGTACTGCTGGATGCGCTCGTCTTCCGATGGGTTCTCGACGTTCTGTAGATTTGGTGAGGCAGAACTGGTACGTCCGGTCCGAGTCCCGGTGACGCGAAACTGACAATGGACTCGTCCGTCACTCTTGATATGGCTGGACAAGCCCTCGACATATGTGCTCAACAGCTTGCTGAGTTTCCGGTGCTCCAACAGGGGGGTAATGTCATCGGGGTAGTCTTCCTCCAGGATTTCGAGTGCCTCTTTTTTGTACGAGGCCTTCCGTATCCCGCTGGCCCCGCCATCCGTGTACTTGACGATCGGCATCCCGATGGTCTCGTGGAACAACCGGTGTAGCTGGTCACTGGAGTTTAGGTTGATGACATGGCCTGCCCGCTGGGTGTAGAAGTTCTCAATCTCCTGAATCCTTGATTTCAAAGGAGCTTCGTACCGTTTGAGCGCATGGGCCTCGACGCAGGCGCCGTTGTGCTCCATCGTCCAGATGGACTTGACATACGGTTCCTCCATCTCGATGTAGTAGTCCCAAAGGGATTTGCCGTCTTGCCATACCTGCTCCTCAAGCCGACGCTTGAGTTCGTAAAAAAGCAGCAGGGTGGCGTAGGGATCGGTGGCCGCGTAGTCTAGGAATACTTCTCGTTTGGTCTCCATGGCCCACTCGGCCGGCGACAGGTTGATCCCCTTGGGCGGTTTCTTAAACAGGGTGCTGAATGGCTTCATCCCGTGGATTAATCCGTAATCTCCGCAACATTCCTTGAGTCCATGACGACCGTACCGGTTCTCATCCACCAGGTGATCCATCACCAGGGTGTCGAACACCCGGGCACGGAATCCCGGGCGAACCCTCCAGGTGCGCCAACAGATGTGGGCGTCGTAGGGGTAGTTGTGGGCAATGACGTCAACCCCAACGCAGTCGAGCATCGAGACCAACGGGACCGCGACCACGGGGTTGGGTTCGAATACCAGGCGGGACCCTTGCGCAAGATCGAACAATTGGTCACCCCATTGGGGTCTCCAGGGTGTCTTGGGAACGCTCAAGGACACCAGGACGTTGCGGGCGACGTGGGGATCCTCACTCGTGGTTTCGGTATCGAACGCCACGATCCCCAGGTCGCGGATCACCTGGGACAAGACCAAAGCCTCGGCCTCAGTCTTGATTTCGATGTATGGTAGAAGGGAGTGAAATTTTGGCATGTGGCATCACCAGCCCATAGATGTTGATTCCAGCGCGATAAAAGACCCCCTTGGCCGCGACCGGCAGGCTACGCCACGAATGGGTTGGTTCTCGAAACGAATCCCTGACCCCTGAGTAAAGTTGTACCAGCTTGTTATCCAGCAGGTTTCGGTAATACCGTATCCCAACATGGACGACCTCGTTGTGACGATTGGTCGTTAGAAACACGATCCCTTCGGAGTTCTCCCCCATCTTGACAAGCGGGAGGCGTTCCTGAGGCCCGGCGTCGGCCTGGGCTTCCGCCAGCGCCACGATGTCGGACATGAAGAGACTTTTGTTGTAGATCAAGCTTTTGAACTTTTGGTCCACGTCGTACTTGGCCTTGGGGTCAAGCATTTCGGTGGACGGTAATTCGGCGTTCTGACGTGCGTACATCCCGATGGCCCTGAGTCGCATGGGTACCAGTAGTTTGGATGCTTCCCGAATCGCCATGACGGAATATAAGTCCGTCGCGACCACCAGGTCCTGGGAGGCCACGTAGGCCAGCAGCCCCCCAGGACCCAGGTTCCGGGCGTAATCCTCGATCAGCCCCCGTAGGGCCGAGCGTTCGGATTTGAGGTATTGGAACCTTGTAGCCATTCTTTCGGTATCGCGAGTCCGATTTCTTCTGCCTGTTGCCCGATGGTCGGGCCTTTCGTGATGATGAGGTTGAGTCTCTCGAAGAAATGCTCCAAGTCTTCAAAATCAGGTTGTACCACCTGGTAGCCCTTGGCCTCGGCATAGTCATAAGCTGACTTTTTTCGCGGCTGACCATCGCGGCCAATCGTGTTGGTCACGGTCTTGGAGACGTAGATCACGATGTCGTACAGTGCCTTGGGATGCGGTTGGCCACACTTGGTGCAGCGGCGCACAACCTCGGGGTATCCTTCGATCTTGCACATCTGGCACACCGCAGGGTTGTACCGCACTTGTTCGAATTGCTCGACGTTCAACTGGGCAATCTGGTGGGTGTTGAACATCGGGGCCTTGCACTGCTGGCACGCCAGAGCTTCGATCTGCATGAGGCCCCCGCAGCCTTTGCACTCGTTCTGTACATTGTTGTGAAGTTGCCGGATGTCCCGGTACTGGGCTCCGCTGCAGTACAGCACCTTGAGACCCCCGGGCACTACCATCTGGCGTTGCGCCGGGTCGACAATCGGGACATTCGCTGGAATCAAGGTTTTCTTGCCATTGGTTTCGATGTAGCGGCCGTGGTCAAACACCGGGATCACGATCTCGCTGGGGGCGGAGCGTTGCCCGCGGTCGGCCCGGAGCTGACTCGTGGCTTTGCCGTAGCACGTGAGGCAGCGGCCCGTGGTGCTCTCGAATCCGTCGGTACATATGACCGGGGGCATGGTCTCCTTCTTGCCCGTCTTCTCGCTCACCCGTTCGATCCAATGGCGCCGGACCTCAGGGAAGCCGTTAGGGAACAGATCTTCCGGGGGTTGGAGCACCTGGATGGGAAGTTGGGACCCATCCTGCAGGATGACGTTGGGCAGGAACGGCATCCTGCCGCTTGAGGTCGGTTTGGTCTTGGTGAAGGCGTCGTTCATAGGTTCTCCTTGTAGTGGGTAGCTAAGTAGCCTGATGGTCTAGTTAGCTGGGTTAAACAGGTGTTTTATTTCTTCAGGTGACAGGTTATCCGGTTGGGCCCCTGGGTACTGGAGCACCGTCGCGGGTACCCCTTGGGCCAGGAGCGCTTGTTGAACGATTTTCCCAGAGGTTCTTCCGGAAACGTCGTTGTCAAACACCACGATAACACGGTCCGCCAGATTCTGCAAATGGGTGATTTGTGACGGCGTCACCTTGGTCCCCATGGTGGCGACGACGTTGTCGACCCCGTGCTGCTTGAGCCAAAGGCAGGCCTTGTACCCCTCGACCACATAAAGCAACGGGGTGCCCTTGGGCACCAGGTGGCCCCCGTAGAGCCATGACTTGTTTCGAGGTGCATAGTTGTGATCTACAGCACCCCGGAGCATCGTCCCGGTATAGACTTTATACCGCGGTTCCACCCCGTCGGCCGCTCGCCCGCTGATTGCCACGAGACGACCACCGGGTGCCCGGATTGGGAACGTGATGCGCTCGTACATCATGTCGTACCCGACTTCGAATTTCAGTAATGTGGCTTCGGAGAAACCTGTGTCCGCCAGGGCCACGGGGCAGTAGCGAAACAGCGCCAAGACCGATTCGTTCATCTGGTCGTTCGTTTCCCGGCGGATCGCGGGCATCAGGTTGACGCCGTCGAAATTATACCCAAGTAATTTCTTGAGGGATTCGAAATTTCCTGTGATCCCGCAGCTAAAGCACCGGTAGTGGCCACTGGCCAGATGGACTGAAAAACTTGGATGTGCCTCTTGTCCGCCCTTGTGGACAGGGCACGCGGCAATCGCATGGGTATCGCTGGTACGACGCACCAGGTTGAGCCGGGCGTCGAGCTGGTCTAACAAATCCATTAGTCGTTGAACCGGTTGGTCTCCTTGGATTCTTCCTCATCCTCCCCAAGGTACTTGGACGGAAGTTTCCAGTCGGGTTGACCGTTGGGCAACATGATGGGGCCAAGGCCATGACAGCATTTGTTCCCAACGGAGAAGCCGTCCAGCGTGGTCTCGCGGGCCGCCTGGACTAAAAAAACCGTACGTTCGAGACGTTTGTCATTGTCGAGCCGGAGCATGAGGTCACAGTCCATCGCAAAGGCATCGGAGAACGCCGCGTCTCCCGTGACCCAGAGGCGTGCTCTCTCGCCCTTCCGATTCGCCTGGGTCGTGATGACACTCGGGAGCTTGAGCGCTTGGCAAAGGTGTTGCAGATCGTAACTGATGTTCCGGATGGTCTTGGGGTCGGCGTCCCGTTTCTTGGTCTGCTGATCCACCATCTTGTAGAGCGAGTCCACCAACAGGATGTCGGGCTTATATTCGTCGATCTTGGCCATGAGGGACGAGACCGTTCGGCCTTCGATGTTATCAGTCAGCGACGTGATGATGATCTCCTGTTCATACGGAATCGTATTCCGAGACGTTAAGTATTCGCGGAACCTTGCCTCGTCGGTTTCAAACAAGCTGCCGCCGAGCACCTGGCCGTAGTCCACATGACACTGGATCGCGGCCGTACGGTTGAGCAGTACCTCCTCGGCCATTTCGCACGACACCACCAGGGAGCGCTTGCCAGCCCGTTGGGCCGCACACGCGATTTCCAGGAGCCGGAACGTCTTGGTAGATTTCATACGCCCATAGATCACGTTGAATGTCCCTGGCTGGATTCCGCCGGTTGCCTCGTTGAGCGGTGCCCAAGGCCAGGGAATTCCCCTCATCCTGCCGCCATGCTTGATGTCGAGGTACATTTGATAGAGCTTACCCGAGTGGCTCGACATAGTGATGTCTTTTGACATCATCATGCTGGAGCTGGCGGCCGAGGCCCCGCGGTGCAGTTCCGCGACGGCGTCGTCATACTGCTGCATCGCGATGTTGCTTTCCGCGTTGGCAATCGAGGCCCTGAGGGTAATTTCGACTCGCTCCTTATGAACCCTGTCCACTAGCTCCGAGACATTCATGGTGGTCTCGGGGGTGTACATGAACGCGGGGACAAGCCGTGTGATGTCCTCGAGTGGCGGGACGTTGGTGTGACGTTGGAAATATGCCCCGATGAATCCCCAGACGGCTTTTTCGTCTGGCGTGTAGAACGATCGTTCCGTAACCCCAAGGCGCTTGGCCTCCAGGAAATTGGTCGAGCTTTCGATCGCTTTGGTCAAGAGCTTGACAGTACTGCTCATAGGATTTCCTCGAGTGTCTTGGTGGCGGCCAGCGCGGTCTTGAGGCTGACTCCGCGGAGTTGTTGTAGTTGTAATAATGCTTCGAGTACCGGGAGATCCCCAAGATGCAGGATGTTGCCCCACAGGTTTTCGACTCGCTTGGTCAAGGGGAAGTTGAATGGCGACGCGAGCATCTCGGTGATGAACTCCATGTTGTCCGCCGGTACCCCGTGGGTCAGGGCCACGCGGGCCACGTCCTCGAGGTCTCCCTTGATGACCGAGGGGGCACCGAACGCTACCCCACGGTACACCACGAGTCCGGCGGAACTGAACTTGCCTGCGCTATAGTCATCCACGGCAAACCATGCCGTCATGGTCCCGGGGATCGACATCCCGACCTCAAGACCCCATTTTCTATGGGTTGAGCGCACCAGGGTGGCCATGTGGTAACTCGCGGCCTCCATGGCCATGATGGAGGTTATGGCCGGCCGTCGCAGTTCTTCCAGGCGCTCACCCGAGGGATTCTCCAGGTAATCCCCGTGGTCGAGAAACCGGTACTCCGGTTTTTCAGGAAGGACGGTTCCCCAGAATGCTCGCCAGAACATCTCGTTCCTCGTGGTTGTGCTCCAGGGCGTTGGCAATATCGTCCCGTAGGCAGTTAAAAAAATAGGCAAAGGCCTTGAGGGTCTCGCGGTCCATCACCATGTTGTTGTTTGCAGCCGTGGGGCTGTTGGATATCGTGCCCTTGGCCACCAGCTCCCCACGGCTCGACAGCATGGCGAACTCACAGCCGAGCAACAACTTGGATTCCTCATCCGCTGGCCCAGGGGTTATCCCGGGTTCCGGGGGGGAGATACGGAACTCCCCCCCGAGGATACGGATTTCTTTGATCTCGATCTTCATTTGTCCTCCTCTGGTTTTGTGATCTTGGCGGTGAAGCTCTTGGTCTTGATGGCCGTGAGGGCTTCGGACGGAAGGGCCTTGGCCTTCACCAAGGTCTCGAGCGTAGCGGTCAAGACGACAGGCTCCTTGGGTTCCACGAGGCCAGGGTATTGTTCGAGCGGGTTTGACAACAGGGTCTTGAGGACTGCGGTATCCACGAAGCGGTTCGGCGTGAGCGAGAGACTGAAGCTCTTGCCCGTTACATCACGGAAGTCCTTGTTTGATTCGGCCTCTTGCTTGGACAATTCGACGAGTCGTTTCTCGATCGCGTCTTTGTTATCTACAAGCTTGGTGTACAACCTGATTTTGTCGCCGTGCTCTGTCATCAGGATCTCGATCGTGCTGTTGGATTGATCGAGGGCATCGCGTTGAATTTTGATTTTTTCAGGTAAGCGCATGGTACTCCTTTGGGGTATGGGTTAAGTAGATCGTCCTCTTATGAGCACCAGATCATGTATTTTCACTGGCCCAGCGGGTCAAACGATCGTAGGCGTATTGCTCATGTTCCTCGGCCGTGGCCTTGAGGATACCGATGAGCCGGTCGAGTTGCTTTTTCTCATCGCCCGGGTGACACGGGGTCTTGGCAAACACCCGGATCCCCACCTTGCTGAACTCAAGGTTACGGGCATTGTCCAGTTCGGCCGACACCCAGCCGATTTGGCTTGGATCGATACCCCGGAGATCCGGGGCCTCAACCTTCACCTCCACGGGGGTCATGACCGTGGCCCCGAGGTATCCTTGTTTTGTCGTGGTGGCGCCCCCGGTCCTCGCGCCCAACAGTGCGGAAAGTGCATCATTTCGATTCATGGGTAAGCTCCTTGCTAAATTCTTTGGCCGACATCGCGGCACTCCAGGCCACCGATACGGCTTCCTTGAGTTGTGTCAACTGTGTCCCCGGGTTCTCCACCATGGACCCACGGGCGACTTTCCCGGGGTCCCACGACACCACCGCGGGGTATCGAAGTGTCTTGGCAATGCTTTTGCCAGGAACCTCGAGGTAATGGACGGTGTCGGACGCCTTGGTGATGGTGTTGCGGGTCACAAGGGTCGCGGCTCTCTCGCCTAGCAGCAGGATGATCTTGGGGTCCACGATGTAGATTTCCTGCATGAGCCTTGGGTTACAGGCGAGTAGTTCGTCTCGTGTAGGTGATCTCGGCTTACGCTTGATCCCTTCGTCGGTGTCCTCATCGTATGATGGCCGGCACAGCACCATCGAGGTGATGTAGACATCGTATTGGCGTGATATCCCCAGGGGGGTGAATATCTCGTCCAACAGACTCCCGGCCTCACCCCTGAGGGGGAACCCGACCTTATCCTCGTAGGCGCCAGGTGGTTCCCCGATGATCATGAGGTTGGCATTTATCCCACCTTCACCGAACACCACCTTGGTTCGCCGCGTACACAGGTCAGGACACCGGAGGCACCCCTTGTACTCTTCGAATAGTTGTTTGATATCACTTCGTTTGTCCATTTTACACATCCTTCTGGACCCTGTAGCCCGAGACCGTCAGGGATTCCATTGTCTTGTTCAGTGTCCTGATGAAGGCTGGGTGCCGCGCCGCGTAAAACCATGCCTGCGGTTCTTGCCCGCCTTCACGTTCGAGCCGCCCAACCGTCTGGACCACGGCGTTGCGGTCTTTCATCGGGGTCACGACCCTGAGGGTATCGAGTGATGGTTCACTCAATCCTTCTTTTCCGAATAGCTCGATTGCCAAGGTAATGGGCTTGGTCCGGAGGTTCGCGAGCCGGACATCTGCCGGAGTTTCCATGATGTTGATCCCGGGGGCAAGGTCATGCAACCTGTCCCTGAGGTTCAACAATACTTGCCGACGGCTCGAGATGATGAGTTGCTTTCGAAGTTGACGGTATCCTTCTCGAATGTCTGTCTCCAGGACCCCGAGGTATTGTTCCGATTCGGCCAACTGGGTGACCGCCACGGCGTAGTTGTCGTCCAGCAGCAGGTCATCCATCCGGACGAGCCGGAAGAATACCGAGGCCTTGGCCCTGGTGGAGTCTCGATAGAACACGTTCTTACTCAAGGCATGGTAGTAGACGAACGACAGGTAGTCCTCTCGCGCCAGGGTGGCGGACAACCCTATGCGGCGCCCTGGGAAAGCATTGGCCACCCCGGAGAACACGGGGGCAGCGAGATGATGCATCTCGTCCATAATAATGCATCCATATATTTCGCCTAGCATACGCTTGTTAGTTTCATCGAGCGCAAGGACCGACTGGACCAGCGCGACGGTGAAGGGCTGGAGATCAAGATCTCCGGATATCACCCGGCCTACCCGTTTGATCGACGTCTCCTTCAGGATCACCTCGGTCCATTGTTCCAGGATGTCTTTCGTGTGGGCCACCACCAGGGTCCAGCGACCGTACTCCACCGCGGCCTTGAGGGCGATGTACATCTTGCCCTCTCCGCACCGAAGACTCACGATAGCGTCGGACTGCCCTGGGGGCAGGGTCCCGGCGTCCCGGAGGAACTGGATGGCATCGACCTGCAACTGGTCCCTCGGGACAATAGCGCAGTGCTCCGCCACCGTGGGGAAATCCTTGGGGCCACGGTAGTGCGTAGGGGTAGAGGCGAGGTCAAGGTAGTGCCTTGGGGCCACGATGTGGTCGGGGGTCTCGTGGTACAGTTTCACCACCTTGGCCACGGTTGCCCTTCCGGTGGGTAGTACAATATACTGTAGGTCGTACATGGCTTTATCGGCCTCGGGGGTACCCCGGGGTAACCAAAGCATTTGATCCAGGAGGATACCCGTGTTCGACATATATGATGATGCTGGAGCGTTACTGAAGCGGCTCTACCCAGATGTCTCTCAACTTCCCAAGTTTGTCCTCATGGGCCAACCCAGGCAATTCGATCTTCCAAAGTATGCGTCCGATGACTTTGCCGTCGCGGTGCCGCTGCACGATGGGATCAAGTATGCTTACCCCTTGATGACCCCTGGGGCCACGGCGGTGAGTTGTCTCTACTTCGAACATACGCATCAAAATCTTCCTGCTGATCTTCGCAAGGAAGCGGCCACTCGATTGCTCGAAGCATGTGACCACCATTCCCTGGAGGTGACGGAAAAAGTTGCGGAATTAGCGACAGAGTATCAGGAAGAAGAAAAAACCGCAAGTTTTAAGACCCGGTTCCCGGACCAAGGGATCGAGGGCACCCCGTGGTTCCCTCTCTCGACGGCCGAACAAGTAAAGCTCGCGACAGACCTATACCCCCAGATCATCCGAAAACTGGCACCATCGGAACGACGGGAGTTTACCTTGAACCTGCAGAAACAGGCGTCGGCCCATGGGCTCGGGATGCCCGATACCGCTGCCCAGTGGGGCGGGAACGTCTTGGCCAAGGGGCTGGTGCTCGATGGCGTGGAGAAGCGGGCCTCCATGATGAATCCCCAGCAGGCCGAGTTGCTCCGGGGGGCGATTGACCAGATCCTTGTGATGTCACCCGAAAAGGTGGCATCGGTGTTTGAACAGCTGGATCAAGAGCTTGGGTTTGATGTCCTGTGGGACACCAAGCTGCGGGATCCCCAGGCTATCCATGGGTTTTCTGAACCTGAGGTCGAGTTGGTGAAGTTCGCGGAGTTCGAAATGTCACGTGAACATTGGGACGCAGCGTGCGATGCGGGCCTGTTGGATGTCTTCGAAGACGACACCAAACGGGCACTTCGCCAGCACCCCGAGGTGTTGGACGAATACACCGGGACCCCGGTGCTCCAGCACATCCTCGACGGGCTCGAATCCCTTGGGATCGTCCAGGGGGACAACTGACGGATAATCATGTATCGTGATGGCGATTCTGTAGCGATGAGGTGACTCTCGCGTGGACCAGAAACCCAGATGTCAAAAATTTCATCCCTATTCAATCGCCCAGAAATTCATCCCCTTGTACTCGACGTCGGGCTCGTTGAAATCTTTGGGCCCGAGTGGATCACGTGGGATGGGGACTCCGTCGCGATGGCGGCGGCGAGACAATCGGGCGGATCGGTAAGTCGAGCTACACAGTCGAAAATTAACGGGTTGCTTGTGCTTCACGGTACCCATGGGTATTGGGAAGACTGGCGGGCATTTGAGGATGTCTCCTGGGGACTGTCGGGCCATCAGGTTGACCTCGCGCAATTGACCCCCTTGACCGCCGTGGTGCTGCTCTATGGGTACCGCACGGCCAAGTGGATTGATTCCAAGAGTGAATTCTCTGATGACGTCATTGCCTACATCTTGGCCGTGATGTTGAGCGAGCAGTTCAGTCTATTGCCTACTGACCTTGGGTTCCTGCAGTCACGATTTCTTGAGGCTAATCCATTGGCCAGCAATAGGGCCGAGTTGGTGAAGGCGGGGTTGATCGCTGGGATCAAGACTCCAGCGAGCAATACCGAAGAGAATGCGATCTCGGTCGAGTTACTTCGACATTCGAATTTGGAAACAGTGTTGGCATCCTCGTGTTCCATCGAGATCATTACCCAGCAGGCTGATGCATTTGGGCTAGGCCGTACCGTGCGGGCAGTATTGGAGGTTTAGCATGAGTGTTACGTTTGGTAATCCAGATCGGCCCTCTACGGTTACGGACTTTGTCGCGCGGGGCGGTACCATTCGGTACCCAAACCCCTTCTTCGACGTGGCCCAGACCTACATGCCGACCACGGTCAAGCACCTGTTTAGTTTCTGCAAGACCTACTATCTTGGCAACGGGCTGGTCAACAACGTGATCAACCGGATGGCCTACTACCCAGTGACTAAGCTCCGGTACGGCCAGAAGACCAAGAACAAATCCACCGACGATTATGTCGAATTGTTTGAAGAGCAACTGAACCTTGAATCCTTCCTCATTGAGGTTGGGGTCAATGTCCTGGTGTTCGGCAACGCCTACATGTCGGTTCACTATCCGATCCGCAAGATGCTCACCTGCACGGCGTGCAAGCATGAGATGGCGGCCGACACGGTAAATTACAAATTCGAGCGATTTGAATTCAAGCTTAGTCCTTGTCCTCGATGCGGTTCCGTAGCGATCGCTACAGTACGGGACATGGCGATAGCATCGTCCAGGAAGATCAACTTGATCCGATGGGACGTGATGGACGTGGAGGTGTTTTTCAACCAAGCCAACGGGATGTCGTATTACATCTTGTCGGTCCCCATGACCACTGCCAAGGCCATTACCGAGGGCAACACCCTGTTGATCAACGATACGCCCCAGGTGTTTATCGATGCGGTCAAGCGAAAGGAGAAGATTCTTCTCAACAGCCAGAATGTATTCCACATGAGGCGCCCGAGCCTCGCGGGCCAGGACATGGGCCTGGGGATCCCGTTGGTTCTCCCGGCGATGAAAGACCTCTACCTCATGCAGGTGTTGAAGAAGTCCCAAGAGGTCATTGCCCACGAACATATCGTGCCCTTGCGGATCCTCCACCCCGCTACCTCAACAAACGTGGATCCAATCCAAACGATGGATTTGACTTCATGGCAATCGACTGCCCGGTCAGAGTTGGCCCGTTGGCGGCAAGATCAAAACTATATCCCGATGCTCCCGATGCCCATTGGGTTCCAGTATCTTGGGGGCCAGGGAAAATCACTCCTGTTGACCAACGAACTCAAGCAGTTGTCCGAGAGCATCGTGATGTCGTTGAACGCTCCAATTGAGTTTGCGTTCGGCGGTTCGACTTACAGTGGCAGTAGCGTGACCCTCCGGATGCTGGAGAACCAGTTCCTACGCCACCAGAGCCAGCTACTTAAGTTGGTCAAGTTCATCACTTCGTCGATCTGTAATGTCCTTCGGATCGAGCCCCCTACGGTTGAGTTTACTTCACTCCGGACGGCTGACGATATTCAGCGCAAGAGCATCCTGATGCAGCTGAACCAGATGAATCGAGTTTCCGCCAGGACATTGCTCGAGGAGTTCAACCTTGATCCTGCTGATGAAGAGAAGATGATCGAAACGGAGCTTGGGGCTCGTAACCGGATGGAACAAAAGCAATTCCTCCAAAGCGCTGAGAACCAAGGCAAAGCCCAGGTGATTGGCGCCAGGTACCAAAGCAACGCCCAGATGGAGGCCATGAAATCGACAAGCAGGCTCCAGGGAATGCCCTCGACCCAGGCGCAAGCCCAGGCGGAACAAGGGGGTGTCCAAGGAAGTCAGCCCGGGGGCCAGCCCGAAGGTCAGGAAGGCCCCATGGTGTTGTCGGAAAAGCAGATCAAGTCTGCAGTCAAGGAATTGGCAGGGTTGCAGGAAGGGGAACGGGCCCAGGCGCTCCAGCAATTGGGTCAGAAGATTGACCCCCAGAGCCTCCAGATGATCATTGGGATCCTGGGCCAGAAACCCAATGACAATATGAAACCACTGCCGGATCAGCGGCCGCCTCGGCGCCACAAGGCCCTGGTGTAGCCGGTGGCATACTTTACAACTGAGGAATCCGACGGTCACGCTAAAGACGCGGTAGAACGGGCGATCAAAGAAGTCTTCACCGACATAACCGTGGGGGACAAGACCTTGCGGCTTGACGGTGTGCAGGTAGACCAGCGGCTTGACCCCCAGGATTACGAATCTCAGCGCCAAACCAAGTTGAAATCAGGGGTCTGGGGGATGTCGGTCTCGGGGCTGTTCTCGCTGTTGGATCAAAATGGAAAGGTCAAGGACACGGGTCGGGTCAAGCTCATGACCTTGCCGCAGAAGACTGCTCGCCATACCTTCATCTTTGGAGGCCAGGAGTATCAATTCGATACTCAGTTTCGACTCAAGCCAGGGATATACACCCGGGTGACGGACGCGGGAGAGTTTGCCTCCAGGATTTCGGCCGAGGGGAAATATTACCGCAATACCGAAATATTCTTTGATCCCCAGACCAAGGTCTACACCCTTGGGGTAGGGACTTCCCACGTACCCCTCGCGACCCTGTTGGATCTCATGGGGGTGTCGGTCCAAGAGCTTGAACTTGCGGTCGGCAAGGAGGTCGCAACCGCGAACCTGGGGAAGGCGAAGCCCGGGGACTACAGCAAGCTCTACAAGGCGTTGTTCGACCTGGACCCTGGACCTAAACCGGATTACCAGGTGATCGTCCAGGCGCTCCATGACAGCAAGCTTGATCCTGATGCCACCGAGTACACCACGGGCATGAGGTTATCTTCGGTCGACAAGACCGCGATCCTCACGACCATGAAGAAACTGTTCAAGCTGGTCAGAGGGGAGACAGAGGAGGATGACCCCAACAGCCTGGTGACCAAGTCGGTCCATTACTACGAGGACTATCTTCGTGAGTGGATCCTGAAACATGGAAGCGAAGTACGGCGAAAGATTTCCAACAAATTGCCTCACGCCAATAAGGTGGAGGATACGATCTCGACCTCCATCCTGATGCCGGCGATCGGGAAGCTCTTTACCGCGACCCCGTTGGCTCAACGGCGCGAACAGCACAATGTCGTAGACATTCTGTCGGGTACCGGCAAGACAACGCTCCGGGGTCCCGGGGGGATATCAGACCCCAACATGATTCGGGACGACATGAGGACGATCCATTCGTCCCACATGGGGTTCTTGGACCCGATCAAGACACCGGAAGGTTCGACCATCGGGACAACCTTGTTCTTGTCTTCGTTGGCCAGGAAGCGGGGCAACGAACTGGTCGCGACCTTCATGGACGTGAAGACTGGCAAGGAGGTGGACCTCACGCCCAAACAAGTGTTCGACACCGTGGTGGCGTTCCCTGACGAGTATGACTTTGAGGTCAAGCCACCGAAGGCAAAATCCAGCAAGGTGATGGCTTCCCACCGGGGTGACGTGCGAGACTACCCGCCATCCGAGGTTCAATACGTCCCAGCTTCCCAGGCGGGACTGTTCCACCACACGACCAACCTGATCCCTTTTCTTCGATCGAACAACGGCGTCAGGGCCATGACGGCGTCTCGTCAGATCGAGCAGGCCATCTCCTTGACCCATCGGGAAGCCCCCCTGGTACAACTGAAGTACGGTCGCTCCGATTCGACCGCTGAGCAGGGGTTCGGTCGCTACCTTGGGGCCAGCCTCAGTCTAGTGGATGGTGAAGTTTCGTCTGTCCGGCAAGGCAAAATCATCGTGAAGGACAAGGCCGGGGCTTCCTCGGTAGTCAACACGTATCGAGATTTTCCACTCAACAACTCCAAGGGGTACATCAACTCCGAGGCCTTGGTATCCGTGGGGGATAAGGTGAAGAAGGGTCAGGTGTTGGCCGATACCAATTACACGAAGAACGGGACCCTTGCCCTTGGGACGAACCTTCGGGTCGCGTACGTCCCGTGGAAGGGCCTGTTGTTTGAGGATGCCTTGGCCATCAGCGAGTCCGCAGCCACCAAGCTGACTAGCGATCATCTCCACCAGTTCGTCGTGGAGTTGGGGGAGAAGTCGATCTCGGGTCGAGACAAATTCCGTAACTATTTTCCCAACAACATCTCCCATGCCCAGTCCCAGAAATTAGACTCCGACGGCGTCATCACGGTGGGGCAGGAAGTCAGCCGAGGGGATTACCTCTACGCGGGAATGTTTGAGAAAGAAGTTGATCCGGACAGCGAAGCGATCCTTCGGGTCGGGACCCGGGCGTTCCAATCGTTCGGTGACTCCTCGATCCAGTGGGAGAAAGATTACCCCGGGGTCGTGACCGCGGTGGAGAAGTTCGCCAAAAAGTACATCGTCCACGTGAAGACCAAGGAACCGGCCGTCGAAGGAGACAAGCTGGTTGGGCGCCACGGGAACAAAGGGATCATCAGCAAGATTGTCCCGGATGCCGAGATGCCCCATGACCTCGAGGGCAAGCCATTCGAAATCCTGATGAACCCCGCGTGTTACGACGACAAGACAGAAGTTTTGACAGAAAATGGGTGGTTGCCTTTCTCACAGGTTAGTCAAGGCGACGTCGTAGCGTCTATGCATCCAAACGGAGAGTTAGTATATGAAAGTGTGCTGGCAGTTCATCGAAGTTTTTATGTTGGGCCAATGTACAGGATCAAGAATAAAAAACTTGACCTTATGGTAACGCCAAACCATAGGATGTACACGCGAAAAGGAGACAGCAATGAGAAATCGCCGTATGAAATCAATGAAGCGAAGAAAATTTTTGGCCAGCGGCGCTACTACTTAAAGAATTCTGAAAAATGGGTGGGTAGTTCTGCAGAGGTTGTGCGCTTCGGAGAACCTGAAGATCGTGATGGTACTGGGCCAAAAGCCGACCCAAGAAAACTGGAAATAGCCCCCAGTGAATTTGCCGAGTTCCTAGGAGTGTTCATCGCCGAAGGCTGGGCGTGTAGGCGAGAGGGTGGCATCTATGATGTGGGTTTAAGTCAGTCACAGAGATTGAATCCAGATAAATGCGTGGAGATCGAACGCTTTTTGGCTCTATTACCGTGGTCGTTTTCCAGGCGTGAAAGAGACAACGGTCAAGTTGAGTGGACTGCACGAAATAGGGAATTATGCCTTTGGCTCATGGAACATGTGGGCACAGGGGCCAAGAACAAACGTATACCACGCCAGGCACTGGCGTGGCCGAGCGCTACCTTAGAATTACTGCTTAACGGGCTCATGCTGGGCGATGGATCGACACGAAATTCACCTCAAACGTCCCACTACGACAACCGGAGGTATTTTACGGCCTCGAAAGGTCTGGCGGACGACGTGCAGGAACTTGCGCTTAAGCTTGGTGTTTCTGCACAGATAACGACACAAATTAGTTGTTTCAGAGAAACCGTTACGGATATCTTTGTGGTCAGTTTTTTGAAACGGTCAACACCTTCTGTTAATTGGCCAGGGAAAAAACATGCACAAGTGGAAAAGTGGGTACATTACGAAGGCGATGTATTCTGCTTGACTGTTCCCAGCGGGCTACTGTATGTTCGTAGGAATGGTGTGCCAGTATGGTCTGGTAATTCTGTCGTCGGGCGTGTGAACCTGGGGCAAGTGTACGAGACCCTCGTGGGCAAGGTGGCGGCCAAGACGGGGAACCCCGTGGTGGTGGACAACTTCGCCTCCGAGCAAGACAACCATAAGTACGTGGCCGACATGTTGAAGAAGCATGGGCTTCAAGATCGCGAAATCGTGGTGGATCCGGTCGACGGACCCACGGAAAACCCGGTGCTCACGGGCAACCAATACATCTTTAAGTTGACCCATCAGGTTGATAAGAAGCTATCGGCTCGAGGGGCAGTGTCCAAGACCACGGGGGAAAGGCTCCAGTACACGGGTGACAAGATTCCATCGAAGGGCGGTTCCGAAGGTGGCCAATCGATCGGTATCCTCGACACCTACGCCCTGTTGGCCAACGGGGCAACGGCGAACCTCAAGGAGATGTTCTCGTACAAGGGGGACGCTCAGAATGCTTTGTTTTGGTCAACATTGAAGAACGGAGGTGTCTTGCCGGCCGCCGAGGTGCCGTTCACCGCAACCAAGTTTCTCGCGCTCCTGGAAGCCATGGGGGTACATGTCAAGAAGGATGGCAATTCGCTCCAACTGCTCCCCATGACGGATCGAGACATCGAGACCATGTCGGCCGGCGAATTGAAGAACCCCGGCCAGGCGCTCGACGCGAAGCTCCGGCCGTACCAAGGGGGTATCTTCGATTCCCAACGGACCGGTGGGCTCCATGGCAAGAAGTACACCCACATGAACCTCCCGTTCCCCGTGGTCAACCCGGTGACGCGGGACGGTGCCGTCAGGCTGTTGGCCTACCACCATCCCGATCACGGCGGAACCCTTGTGGACAAGATTCTCGAGGGGCACCTGGGGTTGAATAAGAAAGGCGATATCGTCCCGGTCGTTGAAGCCACGGTCGTGGGGGGTGCGGCGGTGCAGAACCTGTTGGCCCGGATCGACGTGGACAAGAGCCTCAAGACCGTGGAACAGGATCTCGAGACCGCGGCACCGTCGAATGTCAACACGATCAACAAGACCCGCAAGTACCTCAAGGCCTTGAAGGAGTTGGGCTACACGGCCGACCAGGCCTACTGCCTTACCAAATTTCCCGTGCTGCCACCGTTGTTCCGCCCCATCGTGGTGAATAAGAACGGGACCATCAGCAACGAGGATATCAATGAACTGTATCGTAAGCTCGGGGAGACGATCGAGGCGGTGAACCAAGGGGATAAGAAGTTACCTCCCGAAATGATGGCCCAGCGGTCTGCCGCGATCCAGGACATGGTCGACGCTGTCGCGATCTCGGGGTACAGCGCCCACAACCGAACGATGAAGGGGGTGATGCAGTTGATCTCGGGCACGAGCCCGAAGTACGGATTCTACCAGAAGAAGGTATTGAAGCGTCGGCAAGACCTCAGCGCCCGCAGCACCATCGTGCCGAACCCCGAGCTCGACGTCGACACCATCGAGGTGCCGGACAAGGCCCTATGGGAACTGTTCGGCCCGTTCGTCACCCGGTCGCTCGTGCAGTCGGGATATCCGGTCGCCAAGGCGGCGGAGCATGTGAAGGACAAGACCGAGGTAGCCAAGACCGCGCTGCTCAACGAGCTAAAGGATCGTCCCGTCCTGATGAAACGAGATCCTGTGCTCCACAAGTTTGGTATCCAGGCGTTCCATGCGAAATCTTCGTCCGGCAACACGATTCGGATTCCCCCGAGCGTGACGACGGGATATGGGGCAGATTTCGATGGGGACCAAATTTTGGACACTGTTGTTGTATTTGCAACGGATTCGGTTTTGTGCCAGCATATACTGGAACAAGGAGCCGAAGACATGACTGCACGTTTGAAAACTGTGTTACCGACGATGGACATCCACGGGATGGTGTTCCTGTTAGACTTGCAGGATTTTCCTCACGGTGAATTGATTGGAGCTAAGCAAGGAGAAAAGGGTCCCATCGAGTTCTACGCGGTGCCCAATGGAGTTTACGTTCTAGCCTTAGATGAGACTGTCGGCGCACTGGTGTGGTCACCCGTGACCGTATGGTCGAAGCATCTGGATCGTGAAATAGAGATCATCACACTGGCATCTGGACGACAGATCGTATCGGACGACGATCCCCGTGCGGTCTACGGAATGGCCGCTGGTACGTTACTTTACGGACGCTTTCAACCTGCTACCGCAGTCGAGTCTCGGGTGCTGGTTCCTCGAGGCCAGCGCTTAAGCATCCCTGAAATACTACACAATGCATTCACAGGGGCGGAGAACTCTAATAGGCCTCGATCACACCAAGTATTTCCGGAAGTTGTACTGACAGAGAAACTCGGTTATTTCCTTGGGGCTGCCGCTGGCGATGGATGGGTTTCTTCTATAGATCAGATCTGCCTAGCATCGATAGATGATGATGTGGTACTCCGGTTTGCCGAAGGCCTCGCGGAGATGATGCAGACAGGGCTTGTGCCTTTTAGTCTCGCGCACGTCACCACATCCTACGGTGAAAGCCGAAGAGCCTCGTTTTCTGCGAGTAGTGCTGGCAAAGTTCTCGCGGGATGGATTGGAAAAGGTGCGGAGAACAAACACTTGCCTCCGTTCTTTTTGACATCTCCATTGGAATTTAGAAGGGGCTTGTTCGCGGGGTTGATGGATACCGACGGATCGATTTCGGTTTCTACAGCTAAAAGCAAGCCTCAGTTGATGTCCAATTTTACGAGCATCAGTTTGCGCCTGGTTCGTGAGGTACTGTTATTAGCGGCGTCACTAGGAGTACGTGGACGTATCACGGCTTTTAAGTCGTCCTCTACAGGTAAGCCCTCATGGATAGTTAGCTTCTCAAACTACGATGTCAAGAGGTGGGGCGGCGCAGGTATGGCGTGCTCACATAAACTGGAGCTATTACGTTCAATCGAGATAGGGATTACCCCATCTCTCGTGCGCCACGATCTTGTTCCTATCTCTGTTTCCTTGGCCCAGCACATCTACAAAAGTATTCCTATGGAACGCAGCGCCCCGCAGGCTCGCAAGAATGCGTATTTCAACTTTAACAAGGCAGCGAAAGAAGGCTATGTAACACGAGATGCTGCTGAACGAGTCACATCTTACGTGTCAATAAATCAGATTGTGGCCCACCCCGATGGCGCTCTGTGGTGGAACATCGTCCAGCAGACGGATGTTACGTGGGACATGGTGGAATCCGTGGAGGTCACGGGTATTCGGGAGACGGGTTACGACCTCACGGTCCCGGGGCACGAGACCTTTATGAACGTCGAGGGTGTCGTGCTGTCCAACACCGTATCGGTCTACGTCCCGGCCACCGAGGCGGCGAAGGAAGAGGCCAAGGGTCTCGTCCCGAGCCGGAACCTCTTCGGCGTGAAGTCCGGATCCCTGATGCACAAGCCCCAGCATGAGCAGCAGTTGGGGCTTTACCTGTTGACCGAGGAGGGGAGGAACACAAACCAGGTGTTCCAAAGTTTCGACAAATTGATGGAAGCGTATGGCCGTCGACAGGTTCGCCTCCAGGACGTCGTGACCTTTGGGGGGCGCAAGACGACCTTAGGACGCCTCCTGGTGGCCAACGCGATCCCCATGGGTCGTCTACATGACGACTGGTACCAGAAGATCGCGTACGACCGAAAATTCCGTCTGGACAAACATCAGGTCAACAGCCTGATGGTCCAGGTGGGCAAGACCCAGCCGGCCGATTTCCCCCAGTTCCTCACGACCATGCGGCAACTGGGGGACAAGGCTGCCTTTACCCTCGGGGCGTCGGTCAGCATGGCGGATCTCAAGCCGATGAAAGATTTGGCCAAGCATCTTCCCAACGCCACGGACTCGGTCCGCCGGATCGAACAGTACAGCACGGCCCGTGATAAGGTCGAGCACGAGGCCAAGCGCCGGCTCTCGGCCCAGGACAACGGGTTGTACAAGACCGTTGTCTCGGGTGCCCGGGGGACATTCGACCAGTTGAAGCAGATTGTCTTATCGCCTGGCATGATTTCAACGGAGGCGGGCCGCGTGGCCCCCAAGCCGATCAACCGGTCGTATGCCGAAGGCTTGAAACTCGGGGACTACTGGACCACACTCCACGGGGCTCGGCTTGGCATGATCTCGAAGTCCCGCGGGACCGCGCTCCCGGGGTACCTGTCCCGCCAGATCATCAGCACGGTGGCAGATGCCCGGGTTACCACGGAAGATTGCCAGACGAGCCAGGGGATATACGAGGATGTGAAGAGTCGTGACATCATCGGGCGTTACCTGGCCAAGGCCCAGAAGATCGGGAACAAGTCAGTAGCTAAGGACACTCTTGTGGATGGCACGGTCGTGATGTCGGCCCGCAACGCAGGGGTATCGAAACTGTTGGTCAGGACTCCGTTGAAATGTGAAGCTCATGATGGCATCTGTGCCAAGTGTTTTGGCCGGTGGCACGACGGTAACGATCCGTCCGTCGGTACCAACATCGGGGTGATCAGTGGCCAGTCCCTTGGGGAACCCACGACCCAGTTGTCCATGAAGCTGTTTCATGAAGGCGGCGTGGCATCCAAGGCTTCGAAACTCGTGGATCAGTTCGCCGTGGCCGAGACCCTGCTGAAAGCGCCGCTTCGTCTTAAGGACGAGGCCGTCCTGAGCCAGGTGACCGGTACCGTGACATCGATCAACAAGACCGCGACCGGATGGAAGGTCTTCGTTGGGACCAAGGAACAATTTGTCCCGGCGTCCAGGACCCTGGAGGTTAAGGTTGGGACCAAGGTTCAACAAGGGGACAAGATTTCGTCTGGTCAGGTGAATGTCCACCAGCTCGCCAGCCTCGCGGGCATTGGGGCCGCGCAGAACCACATGGTAGGGTCTCTCCACGAACTCTACGGACCCCTTGGGGTTGACAAGCGCCACATCGAAACGGTGGTGCGCCACATGACTGACCTCGGGGTGGTGGATCAGGCCGACGGTGCCTCGGGGTTCGGGCGTGGTGATGTCGTCTCGATGGCCAAGATCGAGGCGTTCAACCGCCGCTACATGGCGCCCGACTGGGCCATTGGAAAAAAACTGGCGGAGAAGTACCTCAAGTATGGCCGTGGCACCGAGGTGACGGACCTGGTGGCCAAGGACCTCAAGGATCACAATATCAATAGGGTCAAGATTGAAGATGGCGGGGCTGTCAAGGCCAACCCAATGATCCGGGGGGTCAACACCATGCCCTTGATCCGGACGGATGATTGGGCAGCCAAGATGTCGTTCGAGCGACTCCGCGGCACCATGGAGACCGGGGTCCTGACGGCCGCGAAGGCCGACATAGCGGGTCGGTGGCCCCTGCCGTCCATCGGGTTCGGCAAGATTCAAGATCCCAAAACAGCAGGGTAATGGTGCTGAACCGCGATGATCAGCTCACGAGCCTGAAGTTACCAGACCCTGGGGGCGGGTGGGTACCGCCGGATCGGCCTGTCCTGATTGAAACGGCGGAAGTCGTGCGGGTGGATCCAGATCTGTGGACGTGTGATCTGGAATGCAAGTTCTCGGGCCGTAGACCGTCGAACATTGAGATCGGGGGCCTGGGGGTCAGTCGCAACGGCACCATGATGGGGTACATGCCCCAGGTGGGGGACAAGTGCATCGTGGCCCACCTGTCGGACGTCCGGAGCCCCGTGATCCTGATGTTCCTCCCGGTGGTGGCCCAGAGGGGCTACGCCCGGGGTCGCCGCAAGGCCATGCGGCCGGGTGACACCATGATGTCGTCGGAATCAGGGAACTACGTCCACGTGCATGCCGGTGGAATCGTCGACATCGCGGCCGACCCCGTGACCCGCCGGATCTTCATCCCCCTGCTCCACCAGATCAAGGACATCTGTGAAAACTATACCCTCGAGACCGCCGGGGGCGAGTTCCGTTGGAAGAACCGTCGGGATGAGAAGGGGATCGACGGGACCCCGGTGGAGCTGGTCTACGAGGTCAAGGAATTCAGCAAGGGTGAGGTGGTCTTGGTGTTGAAGCAAGGGAACGTGACCGACGTGACCGACATGCCAGACCGTCCCGTGGACCACAGGGCTGTGCAAAAGGATGGCGAAGAAGTGTTTCGCTGCACTGTCGACCGGGCCGGTAACCTCAAGGTCACGGCCGCGAGCACGACGCTCGAATTCACTGATGATTTCGACATGACGGTCGAGGGTGAATTCAACATGTCGGCTACCGGGAAGGCGAAACTAAATGGAGACTCAGGCGTAGAATTGGCAAATGCCACGGAACCAGCGGTCTTGGGCACGACCCTCAAGACCCAGTTGGAGGCGTTCCTCACGGGTATGTCCGTCTTGATGGACAGCCTGGCGGCCACGGGGGCCGCCTTGGCTGTTGCGGCGCAAGGTCCTTTGGCAGCCCTACAACCTGGGTTCCAGCAGATTGCCCCTGCGGTCACGACTACCAAGGGGTCGATCGAGACGTTCAAGACTTCCCTGGCCCAGGCGTTGGCTCGTGACACCAAACTATCGTAGACTAGAGTCATGGCGAACCTGTTCAAACCCAAGCCCCAGTTGACCGACACGTTCGAGAAGGCCGCGAGCCTCAGTATCCAGTTGGCCAACCCGCCGGAGGACTGGGAATCCGAGATCACGGACTACGCCTACCGGTTGCACCCCTGGCTCGTGGACTTTACCATCGCGATCGAGTTTCTCAAGAAGTTGCCGGATCGTCAGTATGGGATCGGGAGCATCTTGGTGTCGGCCAAGCAGCCAATTTCGCCCGAGCGTCAGCTCGGAAGCGCCTTCCAGCAAGGACCACAAAGTCAAGGAGCTGAGCAGGAGGTAATGGCCAGTATCCCGTTGATCATTGCCGAGGGGACCCTCGCGCCGCTCGATATCTTCATCTCGGGATCAACGGTCTGTGCCCTGGACGAAGACAATTTCAAACGCAAGGCTGGGGAACTCACCCAGATGGGCAAGTATACGGGCCGGATTTCGTCCGACCCCACGCTCATTGGGTACCTATGGCCACCGTCCCGTACGTTCTTTTTTGGGTCCGGGGGCATGGACATGGGGTCCGCCATGATGGGGGGTGTCAAGCTGGCGGAAGACAGTCGTCTCGACGATGCCAAGTTTTTCTACAAGGCCCAGCGTCTTGGGGTTGAGGAACTTGAGATGTTGTCCGATTTCACAGGTGTGCCGTTTTCAGACCGGTTTTCCAAGGGGGCTGCTTATGTGAACCCCCAGAAGGTCAAGATCCTGCAGGAGAAGGTCGCCCAGGAGCCTGGGCTGGCCGATATCCTGGGGCCTTTGATCGAGGCGTTGGCCGGGACGTCCTCAGGAGTCCCGCCGGTCCGGGGGCCAGTGGTCCAGGTGCTCCAAGGGGTTGATGGAGCCACCGTCCGGGCCACCGACCCCACGGGGTTTAGCTTTACCCGCAGGGCTTCGATCGACATCCCCGGGGGCACGGACATTGGCAACGGGATGTTCTGCAGCCTCAAGCCCACGGCCACGATTAAATCGTCGAACGCCACCACCGTGAAGTTCGAATACCCGGCGGTCTGCGCCGCGACCCTGCAGGACGGCCAGGATCAGAAAGTTGGGTTCTTGGTCTCCACGGTGGTGGACCTTGACGGTAACCCCACGGGCAAGAGTCTGTTTGTCGATGCCAAGCGTCAATCCTGGGCCATGGAGTCGACACTCTATTGCTCCGTGGGCCGGGAACTCCAGGACATGAAAGGTGGGGTGCCCCAGGGCACTGGTTTCTTCCTTGCGGAAGGTGAAAAAGGACTTGTCGCCATGGTCCCCATGACCGTCCGGTCTATTGCCAAGGCCAAGGAAGGGACATGCTACTTCTGCACAGTCCACGAGTCTGGAGTGGCGTCCCGCGGGTTCCCGATGGACACGAGCCTCAAGGTCTACGTGGCCCAGGGGCTCCGGAGTCCCATCTATAGCCCCGAGACCCAGGTCCTCACGGTTCCGGCATTTTTCAAGTGGGTTCCACTTGGGGATACAAGGTTTCGGCCGTTCGCCCCCCTGCGGGTGGACCCGACGGTCAAGGTCATGAAGCTGGCGAGTAACCTGTTTGCTCTCGAGGGCCAGGCGGTTTCCTCGATCGTGACCGAACCATTGGATTCAGATGATACCGCGCTGGTCTTGCTGGCCACCGGGGTGCCGGCCAATCAGGTCGAGACCGTGTTGGACAAGGTGGCGGACGAGGGGCTCGTGGAACTCACGGGGTGCCGTACCCTTGTCCCGAGGGGCAAGGTCTCGGTGGAGATCCCCTGGGTAGACATCGAATTCCTCAAGGCCGCGGCCATGCTGGACGATCCCAACAGTGTCGACGCTGTCCTGGGGCTTGGGCTCCTGGATACCGAGATCGAGAATGACTACAACTCGATGGCCCAGGACCTGGAGCGAGCGCGACAGAAGGTTGCACGGTTGCTACTCCTGAGCCGCCTGGGGATGCACGAGATCCCCGAGGGCCCGGCCAAGGTGGTGATGACCCGGATGCAACCCATTATCGACTCCCTGCGGGCAATCTCGCTCCAGGGGCTTTATCGATGAGCCGCCGTGGAGATCCCGGCGCGGGAATTCTACCGGTACCTCTTGCTCTGCGGGCATGATGCCAGTGGGATCACCAGGTCACTGGATGATCACCTCGTATTCCTGCCACCCAACACCGATCAATATTTCGACGAGCAGCGCGAGTGGGCCCTGGGGCTCCTGGGTCAAGGGCATCATCAAGTTACCCAGGCGATCCGTAAGGCCGGGTACTATGACATGTGGGCAGCACATCGGCGCCGGCGGGCAGGGGAATCGTGCCAGGTGGCCTACTCGCTGGTCAACAACCAGATGTTCCGTAACCCGATCGAAGCCTTGTTGCTCAACGGGTACACCGACGACGAGGTCGCGGGTGCGATCAACCGGTCCATCACCCATCCCCACGCGGTCAAGCTCCAGGACATCACGGCGTACCGTAGGTATTTTTTTAACCCCCGGATTCTCAAAGCCCGGGACATCTACTACCTCACGCTGAAGTGTGGGTGGCTCCGGTATTCCCTCCTGGGGCTCGAGCCCACGTTTTTGGAATTCGCCTTGAGGCTTCGGTATAGTACCGGCAGAACCATTCAGGAGACTGCCTACATCCGCGGGTTGCAAACTTGGCTCGTTACGCTAGAATCATTACCCATCCGGACGGATCGCGAGGGGATCAAATCTCTCTCGGGATTCCTCTCATCCGTCAAGACGTTTGACCATAGCGATCATTTCAAAAAACCTGAAGACACCTTGATCGTAAAGTTGATGACTGAAAACGCAAGTCCCCTGGAGGTTCTGTGACGCAACACCTGCAAGTTCAACGAAGCCTTGAGGTCGGGGGGATCCCCGTGTCCTCGATTGCCAACCAGGCGGCCAGCCTGGTGGGGTCATATTTCCATAAAGCTGGTCCCCACGTGGTCGTGGACTACAAGTACGATGCCCCGACGAACAAGTTTCAATTCCATATTTTTCCCAGGGTTCCGGACTACGAGACCTTCCTGCCCGACAACCAGACGTTTGCCAAGGCCATGGAGGGGGCGGTCATCGAGGTGTTGGGCAAGTCGGTCCAGGTGGACGCTGAATTTCATGAGGAAGAGGGCGTGAGCCCCTCGGGCCACCGGCTTGACACAAGGGTCATGGCCTATTGGCGAGATCCCTCGGGCGCCATCCAGTACTTCCGTGGATCCAACGGCAGGATGACGGATCGGAAACACAAAAACCCGGTTCCAATGGTGTGGTTCAGCGTGGGGACCGGGGCAATTTTGCTCGACCCCAACCTGGTGCTCGAGCGCATCGCGGGAGCAATTGTTGCGCGAGCCGAGAAGTTGGCAGGAAAGCCCTAAACCGCTGCATCGATGGAAGCCTCCACCTGATCCCAACGCCACCACCGACGTCCAGGTGGTGGAGCAACTTCCATCTAGCCTTGCGGTCAAGATCATCCGGCTGCGGGATGGCGGCGGGATGCCCTTCACCTTTACCCGCAGGCCGTACCTGTATCCACTGTACGACCGATGGCACAAGCGCATGGTTGTCATTGGGGGCCGTCAGATAGAAAAAAGCTCGTTTTTATCAAACATGATGCTACTCCCTGCGGTAGCGCAACTCGACGGGCTCCGGGGATTCCGAACCCTGTACGTCGCGCCAACAGACAAGCACACCCGGACATTCGCCTATGACAAGCTCGACGGCACCCTACGGGCCAGTCCCCTGTTGCGCGAACTGTTGGGCAAGGAGGTGGTGGATAACCTGTACCACAAGGAGTTCTCCAACGGCTCGTCTGTGTTGCTGCGCTCTGCCTACCTGACGGCCGATTCGGCCCGCGGGATCCCGTCGGACCAACTGTTGGTCGACGAGGCCCAGGAGATGATCCCGAGCCACTTGCCTGTCCTCCAGGAGACCCTGACGCACTCGCACCATGACCGGTTCGGCCGCAGGATCTTGATCACCGGGACAGCCAATACTCCGGACTGCCTGATCGGGTCCTATTGGGCTGATTACTCGACGCAAGGCGAATGGGTAACCCGGTGCCCCAAGGGCCATGAGAACATCATGGAGATCGAGAACATCGGGACCACAGGACCCATTTGTTCTAAATGTCAACAGAATCTCAACGTCCTGGAGGGCCAATGGGTCCACCAGGCCCCTGGCAAGAAAGACATGTACATCGGGTACCGAATCCCCCAGGTTATCAACCCGATGGTTCTGGACCACTGGGATGAACTGTACAACAAACTCAAGACCTACAGTAACGCCAGGATCAGCAACGAGATCCTGGGCCGCAGCTACGAACTTGGGGTCAAACCCATCACGACGTCGGATCTCCGGCGGGCTGCCAACCGGCTCCCCATGTCGGTGGACCAGCAGTACATCCCACAGCCAATCATGGGGGTCGATTGGGGCTACGGGGACATCAGCTATACCGTCGTGACGATCGGGGGGTGGAATCAACACGGTAAGTTTCAGGTCATCTTCTGCAAGAGGTTCAAGGTAGGGCACGAGGTAAACCCTTTGTACCAGGTGCGCTACATTCTTGAAATTGCTAAGAAATTTCGTGTCGTGTTCATGGGACTGGACTTCGGGGCCGGGTGGAGCCAGAACACCAGGATCAGGACCGATTTTCCCAAGTGTTCGGAGTTCGTCTACGCCCATGGCCAGAAGGCCCTGATCAAGTGGAACCGGAATCTCAAGAAGTACATCGTGAGCCGCACCGAGTCCATGACCCACCTGTTCGAAGCAATGAAGTCCCAGACCATCGAGGTGTTTGAAGGATACGTCGAGGAGTTCGGCCAAGATTTCCTCAACGTCGCGGTCGCGACGGACAAACTCGGGAGAATCCTATATACTCACTCCCCCTTGCGTCCTGACGACGCGATCCATTCGCTCAACTATTGTTTCCTGGTCGCCCGGATGATGCGGAAGGATATCCAGATCATCCACAACGACCAGCTCGAAGATGAAGACGATTTCATATGACCCAACCCCACACCCCTGGAGTTCAACATGCCCATCGCCATGACCCGCTACTTACCTAAAGGATCCGTGTTTTTCGGCACCACGGTAGAGTTCTTCGACATGTTCTGGAAGGTTCTGTCGGGCAACCAGATCAAGATCCTGGGGGCCTTGGCCAGGAACCAATCAATGGACACAGGGCATCCTGCAAGGTTGTCGATCTCCCGGATAGCTAAGATGTGTGGCATGACCCGCCGGACCACCGGCTTGGGGATGGAGGGCCTGGTATCCATGGGGTTGGTGCTTCCGAAGGATGGAGCCTACTACCTCCAGATCCTCACGTTGGACCAGGCATCCGATGCACTCAAACGCACAGACGTGATCAGAAACTGCTCACCCGACCTGATCGAAAAATGCTCACATAGCCGATCGAAAACTGCTCAGTTTGGCACAAAAACCCGAGCAGAAACTGCTCACATATTAAGAGAAGAAGAGGAAGAGAAGGTGGAAGAAAGGGGCCAAGAGCCCCCGGCCCTCGCCTTTCCAGGAGCCGGAGGGGATGGATCTGGCCTGCGGCCCGGGGGCAAGCTACTGCAACTACCTTCATCGGAACCCCAGATCCCCCGGGATCTTGAGCAAGACCTTAAGGACAAGCTCTTGGCCCAGGAGGCCCTGGCCTACCAGTTGAACAACTTCATCGTCCAGAAGTCCTACTACCGGGATCCATCCAAGCTCCAGGTCAGCTGGGTCCTCAAGGGGACCCCGGGCCACATGACCGATCTATGCGCTAGGGTGGTGTTGTTGACCATCACCAACACCATGATCGAGGTGGCGAAGCAGCACGATCTCCTCCGGGTGCTTCCACGGAACAACCGGGAACTGGAGGCTATGGGCGACGTCGTCGCCAACGTCACGATGCACCAGGATTGGGACCAGAGGTTCCGAGCCTTCTACCGGTGGGTGTGCCGCCAAAAGGATGACCTCGTGATCCAGAAGCTCGACTACTACTACAGCGACTGGAAGGAGGCCCTCAGGGCTAACGGCTGATTGGAACCTGGAGTGGTACTCTCGAGTCCATGGACCTGAGGTTCACGATCGCCAGGGTGGCGAACTTGTCGATCATCTGGTTGGGCCCTTGGGTCAAGAGGTTGAATAGCTTGGCCGCCACCTGGTGGGGCTGGTGGGGCATCCCCCAGTACCGCTGCAATATCGTGAAGTCTACCCGCGAGGTTCCGGCCAACAGGCTGCAAAGTTGCGTGAGATCCAATTGCTTGATCATGTTGGTCATCAAGAGGTCGATCAGGAACACGAGTTCGTCCCCCTGGCACCTGAGGTCGAGGGACGAGATACCCAACAATAGTTTGATTTGTTGAAGTTCCCGGTACATTTCATACCACGTGGTCGAGTCCATCGTGGCGATCAAGACCCCGTCATTGAGTTGTCTCGTGGGCCGGTCGGTGTCCGTCATGATGGTCCGGACCCGTGCCCTTGATTTTCGGGCTATTGGCACGATCGGCTGGCTCATGGTACTGTGGAGTCGATGATCAAGAAGGCGTCGTCAGTTCTCGATTTCGTCAGTATACCAGCGAAAGCCACCCCCTTGATGTACGAGGGCATGGCCGCCAAGGTAGCGGACGCTTATCTCGAGGGTCAGGTTGATCCCAACGTATCGATCGCCCTGTTGGCCCGTGGGGCCGGGTTTTCGGCCGAGCAGATCCACCGGGTCGTGGAACTGTCGAACCACCAGATCAACGCCACGATGTCCAAGACGTCGAGCGACCAGTTGTTCACTTTCCCCGTCGCGACGGTCGAGGGGGTGGTCATGGCCATGGGGCTGGAGGACGAACCGCAGGATCTCGCGAAGCAAGGGTCTGATCTGTTGGATTTCGGTGCCTACCACCAGCTTCACCTGATTCCCGACTATGTCCAGATCCTCGTGGCCCAGCGGACCGATCGGCCGGTCGAAGTCGTCAAGACCGCGGAGCTTGAGCCGGAACCCAACCGGTTGATCCAAGAGAACCAACGGGTTGAGAAACTCGCGTCGTTGGCAGGCGAGATCGAGTACCTGGAGGCCAAGGTGCGGAGTCGTCTCCATGGGGTCAAGGAGGAATGGGGCAAGCTGGCGTCTGAGGAAGATCAGGTCGAATTCCTGGCGGCCGCGATCTGTTGCCTCGGGGGCCCGGCGGTTGAAAAGCTGGCGGAAGACTATGGTGCTGTAGCCAAGGGTCTGCTCCCACGGTTGGAGCATCTGGACGTCGAGGTAACCTCGGGACAGTTGGACCAGGGGCATCCCATTGTCCAGGGGCTGATGGACCTCAACACCTTGGTCCAGGGGTACAGGGCCAAGGAAGCGGAACACCAGAAGCTCGCGGGGGTCAAGGACATGGCGGCCAAGATCCTGAAGGTCCCGGGGCATACGACTCGTCAGGTTGCCCGTGCTACTGGTAAAGGCGTGGGGCTCGTGGGCGCGACGGCCCGGGGGGCAGGGGAAGAGTTCCGCCAGATGACCCCCCTGGGGCTACGGAAGGACATTCGATCCGGCGTGGTGCTGGGGACCGCGGTCGAGGGAGCCAAGAATCTGCTTGAAGGCGGTAAACTTCGCCCTGGGGCCGCGGCGGCCCGGGGGATAAAGCAAGGGATCACGAGTCCATTTCTGGAGCGGTACCAGCGGATCAAAGCCTTGCGCGACACTATCGGGAGTATGGCATGAGCCTGGCGAAACGATCGTCCGAGATGTCGACTGGCGGCCACGTGACCCAAGGGCTCGTGCGCCTCGGGGTTGCGGCGGCCCTGCCGGCGGCCGCGTTGTTGGCCTGGCGGGCCGGGAAGCCGAGTAAGAAGAAGGGCTTTGCCGCCATGCAGGAGCATGGGGGTGAGCAGTATAAGAACCTTCCACCCAAAGACAAGAAACTGGCCGAGAAATACTACGAGGGGGTCCTGCGCCATAGCCCCTCGGTAGCCAAGGACCCCATTGCTTCGTGGAACCTGGTCCACAAGCTGGTCCAGTCGCCCGGCGCCTACAGCCACGAAACCATCAAGACGTTGCGAGACGTCGAGTCCGCGGGTCCCAAGTTCTTCAGGAAATAACCGATGGAATCGTTCGCGGTCGAGGGCAAGGTCTTCGAACCTTGGTGTGTTCGGCCGGATGAGCGGCCGGTCGAGCCGCTGTTTGGCCACGGGGGCTCGATGGACAAGGTGGCCTCAAGCCTTGCCCACGTGCCCGCGCTCCAGAGCTTCATCAACAAGGCCAAGCCCGAGGAGGGGTGGTACACCCTGTTGATCCATGCGCTCGGCACCGATGAGGTCTGGGGTCCCAACCGAAAGGCCGATTCGTTCCTGTTGGAAGACCTGGTCCCGATGGACAAGAGCGCCGCCTGGGGGTTCAAGTCTTTTGAGAAGAAGGCCCAGGGGTACGTGCATCACCGGAACTCACCTGACCGTTGGACTGGCCGGGTCTTGCTCTCGGCTTACAGCACTCCGATGGGCCGGGTCGAGTTGATCGCCAAGTTTAACCTCCAGAGGCTACGCGACGAGGGGGCTCCCTACTTTGCCGACGCCCTGGAACAAGGAGAGCTTCCAGCCGTATCGATGGGTACTCGAGTTCCGCACGATTCTTGCTCGATCTGTGGAAACAAGGCCACGAACGTCTTGCAATACTGTGATCATCTCAAGAACCACCGGCTTGAAATCCTGCCTGACGGTCGTCGAGTCAGGATGTTCAACAAGTATCCGGTGTTCCACGACATCTCCTTGGTCTCCAGTCCAGCGGATCGTGCCGCCAGGGTTTTGATGAAAGTGGCGGAGGAACTCCCTGAATTGAAAGTAGCCGACATCATGAAGCAGATCCCCATGACCCCCATGGGTGGGCTCCGGGTGTTGAGAAAAGGGGAATACGCCGCGACCCTCCGGACAGACCAAGACCCTGATCTATCCTTGCGAAAGCTCATGAAGGCGGCGTCCAACCCGTTGGTCAACGTGTTCTCGGCCCTCACGGGCCTGGGGATTCTGTTGCGACCCCATGAGTTCGCAGCCCTTCAGTTTGCCCGGGAGGGTAAGGCGGCCGCCGCCTCGATGGCCATGGAGTCACGTTCCACCTTTCCTATCTATGACGTGGTGGCCGAGATGCCATGGCCTTTCGTACCCTTGGGTCCCGGGGATTGGCTCGACGACGTTGGTGGCCGATCCATCTATATCCCGGCGTTCTCCAACCGGCTGGATCGGCCTGGCGGCATGGTGAAACGGGCATCTGGCGGTAGCCAGGGGATCCCGGAATCTATCCACTATGGGTATGGAGCCTACCGCAAGACCGCGGAGCAGTATCTACTGGATGGCACGGCAGCCCGATGGGTCCACCGGGATGCCGGAACCTTGACGCGGGTACTGGGTCGTGATATACCGTTGGTAACGAAGGCAGCGCAAGTGGATCAGCCACGGGACGTTTTCGAGGCATTGGTTCGCGGGGGTTACCTTCCAACATTAACCGTTTTGCAGGAGTAAGGACGATGAACGACTACATTTTTGAGATCTATGGAGCCCACAACGACGCCACGTTCGAAGGCCTCATGAAGGCCGCGGAGGACATCCGCGAGGAGTACGGTGAGGAAGGGGTCGCGGTGGTGGAGCAGATCCTCGACGAAACGCCCGCAGGCGATATCTTCGACGAGGAAATGGAAGCCCAGAAGACAGCCTCGGAGGACGAGGACTTCTCGGCCCAGCTGGTCGAAGCCGACGCCCAGGGTCGAGTCATCGCCCACGCGATCATCAGCGAGCTGAGCCGTTACGAGAAGACCGCGGAAGCGGCTCGTCAGTACCTCGTGGGGCGTTTCCAGGAAGTGATCGGAAAGGCGGCCTAACGTGCCGGCCTTCGAAGACATCCTGAAGGGTATGGCCGGGCAGCGTGGAGCTGACGGTACTCCCGAGCCCTCGGGCCAAGGCCAAGAGGTCGAGTTCGATGTCGCGGGATTCGTCCAAGAGCTCGGCAAGACCGCGGAGCTCTTGGACAAGGTGGCGGAGAAGCTCCCCACGACCCCCGCGATGGCGGCGGCGAACCTCCGGATGCTCAACAGCCCCCTGGGGTTCAATCGCCAGGATGTCCACGACCAGGCCCGCGAGTTCGTCGGCCAGGTGCTCCCCCAGGCCAAGGGATCGCTCCAAATCCCCAGGTCCATCGGGAAGGTGGCGTCCGGGCCGGGCCGAGGGGTATTGGCTGGCCTGATGCGTTCCTGAACTTCTGCTGCAATCGTTCCGAAGGGCCGGGTAATTCCGGCCTTTCGCATTTGTATTGTTGGGCCGCGATGGTGTAGAACAAAGGTAAGCACTTCGTCGCCGAGTCCTTTCAAGGACGTGGAGGCGGTGAACCAGTTGATCCTAGGGCATGGTGCCCGTGGAGGATCTGCCGTGCCACAACAACGAGACCATAAGGATGATCGACATGGACAAGCTGAATATGGAAGAAGTTCGAGGGCTACTCAAGGTAGCGGGGGAACAGCTCCGGGTATCCCAAGAGGTCATTGGCCAATTGGCTGCCCAGAACGAAGACCTCGCCCACCAGGTGGCGGCCCGGGACCTGACCATCAAGCTGGCGTCGGCCGGCCGGCTCCCCATGGGCGAGATGCCCGAAAAGGTCGCGGAGTTGGAACAGAAGAGTGACCAGGACCTCCAGCTCGAGCAGAAGCTCGCGGACATGCAGGAGGATCGTGGCCACACGCTCCATCGTCAACCAGGAGCCCAGGGCCAAGATCACGGGACCGGGCTCATGAGCTTCTTACAAAGCTAATCAACAAAAAAGGAGACGAATCATGAGATTCGGAATGTTCACAATCGTGGAGCCCGGCCTGACGTACTCTCAGCGGCTCTCGTTTCCAGCGGACGCGGGGCTTTCGCTCGATCCCCTGAACACGGGATGCCCGATCGAAGGGGAATGGTTGGGACTCAATGTTTCCCAGGCGCTGTTCCGTGCCGACGCCACCCAGATCCAGACGCTTTCGATTGCCTATCCCCTGCTGGTCGACAAGGGCCGGATGGATGTGCAGTCGGGTCGTCGCCTCACGGTGCTGGCGCACAAGGGCGCCACGTGCCAGACCTCGGTCTTCGCGACCAAGGATGGGGCCGACGGGGCCATCACGTATGCGGCAGGTGACCTCTTGACCCTGTGCCGCTACATCGAGGACGCGGCCCAGGTGATCCACAGGATCGGGGTTTGCCCCTTGGTCCCGGCCGATACGGACGGTGGCACTGTCGATGGCGCGATCGTCCAGGCCAACCTGACGGGTGATGCTGGGGCGAATCCGCTGCGTGTCGCCAGGGTCGTGCGGCCTCCGTACACCCAGGACCGCCGCAGCGTCATGGACATCGAAATCCTGTAAACAAGACGACACAAGGAGATAAATCAAATGGACTGGAGAAATCTCGACGGAATCCCGCCGGTCGTCTATAACCAGAACTTCTTGCAGAAGCTGGGACAGGACGCCGGTCAAGTAACCCGGGTGGGCGACAACTTCGTGGCCGATCGCCTGCGTGAAGACATGGTGTTCAACACCATTGTCCCGCAGAAGCCGATCCGCCCCGAGGAGTGTCAGGTCAACCTGGAGAACGACACGATGTACTACATCGTGAACCTCGACACCAACGCGGCCGCCGCGATCACGGACTTCCGTGGACCGGGTCGTGGCCAGATCATCCGGGCGCCCCGCGTCCCGATGTCTTTCCACATGCTCAAGTCCCGGGAGTTCGAAATCGCGGAGCAGGAGCTGTTGGTGTACAACTACCCCATCATGCAGATGGTGTACGACTACGCCATCAAGGCGATCGGGGATCAGCATGACCTCTACATGCTCCAGAACGTCAAGCGGGCCATCGACTTCGTCGACGCCAACGCGGCGTACAAGGCGGTGTTCGGCGGCGGGAGCGTGTTTGGAGTCTCGGCCACTGGGGGCGCCCTGACGGCGGGCATCATCAACCCGCTCAACAGCCTGTCCCTGACCCGCGCGAAGCAGAACCAGTCGAACCGGATCAAGCCTTCCAAGGTCATGATCACGCAGTTCGACTACAACACGTTGGACTCGTTGCAAGCGCTCGAACAGGGCGACCAGCTGCGTGGCCAAGTGTTCCGCGAGGGCTATCGTGTGCCCATGTGGACGGGCGTCGCGACCGTCGTGACGACCAAGCAGGACGTGTTCAAACCCGGGAACCTCTGGCTGTTCGCAGACGAGAAGTTCCTCGGGAAGAACGGGGTACTCGACTACGGGGGCGCACCGTACAAGCTATTCATTGACCGGCGCAGCAACATCGTGACGTTCCACGTGTACTCGAACTTCGGGGCCGTGATCGCGAACGTCGGGTCTGCCGTGCAGCTCAAGATGTACGACGCGGCCTACGAGGCAGCGAACCCGAAGCAGAACCCGCTCAACATCGTGGACGACGACCTGTTCCAACAGCGCAATCTGGCGGAGCAAGGTGGTCGTTTTCCTCAAGTTCGTTCCTTCTGAAGGAAGGGCGAAATACGAAAGGGCCGTGCGAAAGCGCGGCTCTTTTTTTGTCTTGAGTTGAGTATTGTGTGAAACTGTTGTAAACTTACTCATGCCATACAAAGATCCAGCGAAAGAACGAGAGCGAAGCCGACTGAAGTACTACAGACGTAAGGCCATAGTCAAACCGGCAACCGAGTGCTCGGTTCAGGATTGCCACAGACCGCACGAGGAAGGTAAGGTCAAGTGTTCAAAGCATTTGGCATATATGCGTGGGTACAAGGCCACAAATAGAATACCCACAGAATCAAAGAAAGCTAAGGGGCTTTGCATTGGATCTGACTGCACGAAATTGTCTGAGCCAGGGTTTTCCAGGTGTGCCACCTGTAGGGCTCGTGCCAAAGACTGGGAGGACAGAAATCTGTCTAAGGTTCGAGAGAAGCATGGAGAAATGCGTCACAAAGTAAAGACTGAAGTGTTTATGGCTTACGGTGGTCGATGCTTATGCTGCGGTGAGCACAGGGAAGATCTGTTGACTTTGGATCATATAGGTGGATATAGGGATGGCCCGAGGGGTGGAGATGCCCTACGGGCGTGGGCAAAACGTAACGGTTATCCGGTCACCTTAAGGCTTCTTTGTATGAATTGTAATTTTGCTCTTGGGCACCGGAATCGTTGTCCGCACGGTCTTGAGGACTATGGAGTGAGGGTGGGGCGACCACCTGAGACTGTGTACTCATCGGTGGGTGAGGAGCATAAAGTTCGAGAGCGTAGGCGCAATGGCTATGTGAAGCTCAAGCTCCAGATACTCAACGCCTATGGTGGTCAGAAATGTGCCTGCTGCGGTACCGAGCACCTCGATTTCCTCAGCATCGATCACATAGATAACAACGGGGCGGCCCACCGGCTGGAAATCACGGGGAGTAAGACGGATGGTCGAAACTTTTACATCTGGCTCCGAAAGAATCACTTCCCCCCTGGGTACCAGGTGCTCTGCCATAGCTGCAATCTGGCACGAAATCGCTTCGGTCAATGTCCCCATGAGCGCGAGCGCCTTGCGGCAGCCCCGGGGCCTACGGTCGAGGTGGAGCCTGGGGCCAACCTGGGTTGAACCTGGGGTCAGGCTGGCCCGGTTGTCCCAAAGGCCACAACTTTGGTATAGTGGAGTCATGCGAAAGGTTCAGGTCCATCCGAACGCCGTCTGCGGCGCGGCCCCGGGGCTGTACCGTGAAGATGACCTCTTGCCGTCCGTCCAGTACGACATCTCGATGGGCCGGGCCGAGTACGTCGAGGTGCAGGATACGGTCATCGAGCCCGTGGCCCCCGAGGTCGTGGTGTCGACGAGTGTCGTGGAGATTGTGAACCCGGTGGTACAAGTGGTCGACACGATCGTCCCCGAGGTCAAGGTCGATATGGCCAAGATGGCCGACACCACGGGGGTCACGATCACGGATCCAGCGGGTGTCCAACAGGACGATCCGATTTCCGAGCTGGTCGAGTCGGGCGCCGAGCAGACGGAACAACCCGTTGCTCCGTTGGAACCTAGGGGTGACGACGATGTCGTGGATCCCGATCACGACCCTGTGGAGCCCAAGCGTCCCAAGGGTACTGTCAAGGTCTCGGTTAAGTCGAAACCCAAGTCCAAACAAAAGGCACGGCGATGAAGGTCACGCTGCAAGGTGGCCCGCGGGTCGACGCGGCCTTCCCCTGGGGTACGGTGCCACGGCTCCAGGAACACACGTTCGACAACATCACGGATCAGCAGCTCGAGATCATCTTCCGGGCCGAGAAGGCCGGGATGGTCAAGATCGTGGCGGTGGAGAAGGCCCTGGAGATCGCGCCCGTGCCGGTCAAGCCGTCGATCACCGCCCCAGCCCCCTTGCCAGCCGTGGAGCCGAGGGTCCCGGTGGTCCAGCAGGATCCAAAGCCTGGACTTGAACCCGGGGCTTCCGTTGCGGAAGATCCACCGTTTGAAACCCTTGAGTTGCCAGCCCTGCAGGCACTTTTCCGTGACCGCACAGGCCAAGAACCGGGGAACCGGAACAAGAAGACCCTGATCAAGGGGATTCGACGTGCCGGTGGTTGACCCGAGCCACGCGGAACAAGGGTCAACCGTCAGGATCCCGTTCCTGACCCTTTTGGCCGGAACCCCGGTGGTTCCGATCAGCCCTTTTGCTGTCGAGGTATACCAAGGGCAGGACGAGACCGGGACCCTGGTGGTGTCGTTGTCCCCCGTGGTCGATGACGTCGGCCGATTCCATGTCGATTGGCCCGTGGGCAACGCCCAGGCCGTCGGGATCTACGCAGCCTACGTGAACGCCGAGGTCGCGGTCGCGACCTTCTTCGTCGATCGAATCCGATTTGAGGTCAAGGGATTCGGTACCTACACGACCGTCGCGGGCCAGGCGGTCGGGTTCCCCACGACCCCGGGGCAAATCTCGGCCGCCCGGAACATCGAGATCTTTGTCCAGTTGGTCCGGACGATCCTGCGGGACCACCCTCAGTTGAACCGCCTGACCGAGGGGCGCGAGACCTCGGACGGGGAGATCAGGATCGCGATGGTCATGGCGATGTCGCTCTACAACGCGACCCCTCCCCCGATCGCCAAGGTGGAGTTTGGTTCGTTCCCGAGCATCGGGATGCTGGTCATCGGGACGATCGGGTGGATCCTCGCGTCCTCCGGGCTCCTGAGGCTACGGAACAACCTCCAGTACACCGACGCCGGGGTCACGGTGGATCCCGAGAACGCGGCCCTATACCTCCAGGCTCAGAATGTCTGGCAGGGCGCCTACACCCAGTGGGTCAAGGAATTCAAGATGGCGAAGAATGTCTCCGACGCCTTTGGCTCCACCCCCACGGGGTTGAACTCAGAGTATTTCTTCTTATCCGAGTTCCTCGGGGGCTCGGGGGTCATCGGGGGGGTGGGGTGACCACCCAGGTGATCCGAGAATTCAAGGTCACGTCCCTTGGGCTGGACGTCCGGCGATTAGATACCCTGTGGTCATTTGTTCGTCCTGCCGATGCCTTGACCCATGAGGTATGGGTTGAGCGATCCAGCAGCCCCGGGGGTCCGTTCCAGCTGATTGCCAAGACCTTCAACGCGATCTCGTTTACCGATCGCAACATCTTCGGGACAGCGGTGTTTGCCCGGTATTACTACCGGCTCAAGGTGGTGTCGCGCCAAGCTCCCTACCCAGTGGTCGAGACCACGGTGCCCCGGGAGTTTACCCATCCAAAGGATGTGCTGGGTAATGAGATCCGCCGGCGCCACAACCTGCTGCTCCGGGAGTTTATCGGTCGCCCCATGCTTTATTATCGCCTCAGGACCGATGGGGTCCGGTGTCATGATTGCTGGGGGGATCTCGAAAACCAGAGGGTCAAGAGCCACTGTGACACGTGTTTTGACACCGGGTTCATCACCGGGTTTTTCAACCCCGTGGTCCTGATGGTCAACATGAAGGACGACCCCGATGCCTTGGTCCAGAATGCCGAGGTGGATGAAGCCTTTGTCCACATGGGCTCCGCCACCATGACGGCCGATATCGAGGCATTTATAGGAGACCTATTGGTGGAATCGGATAATACCCGGTGGCTCATCAGCTCACTCAACCATAGTGAGAAGCTCAGGTCCCGCACCATCCAGGTCCTGGGGGTGGCCCATGTGCAAAAAAGTGATGTGAAATACAAGGTTCCTCTCCCGGAACCGGACATCTTGAGCAGGATTCCGTTGTCCCGTGAGTACGCGAGGCCCTACACCCTGGTGCCCGCGGCATGAACATCCTGACGGCCGAGCAATATGCCGCGATCCAGCGGGACCTCGAGACCCTTGGGGTCGAGGGCTCGAGCCTCTTGGCCATCCCGCCGTTTGCCCAGAGCCAGGACTTCCATCAGTACGTCCGGGAAATCATGCTGGCGTTCTACCGGGCGGTATTCCGCACGCTGCCCGACACATCGCTCCGGTGGGATCCGGATCCCGCGGTGTCGAAGATTCAAATCCGGTACGCTGACCCGCGCGATACCGTGGCCAAGGGGATCACCCCGGCCCTTACGGCGGAACTGGGGCCCTTCACCTGGGGGAACCATGCGATCAACAACCTGTTGCACGAGTACAATGACGGCACCCGGCTCTACAGTGACCTTCGGAATGGATCTGTCATCCTGCGGGCCAGGTCGTCGACCAAACTGGAGGCCGAGTCCATGGCCTCGATGGCGTCGGCCGCGCTCCACCAGATGCACTCGGAGATCGAGCGGATCACCAGCATCACGTTGATCGATGCCAACACGACGAACCCAGCGTCTGGTGAGCTCGTGGCCCAGAATCCCTCGGGCGAGTTCTTCGTCGCCACGGTGGTGTGCAACGTCCACCATCAGGAAACCTGGCGTACGTTGCCCAGGAGGCGAATAGTTGGCAAAGTACAGTACGCGGAACCCAAGGGCACTCCTTTCCCTTGAGGCTTGTTTGTATTGTGACCCCTGGTTCCTGTATGCTGGTTTCAGGTCGAACCCATGGCAGTATCAGGTAAACGAGCAGGCGTAGAATTTTCCCAGGAGATCCAAACCCCCCTGGTCACGATCCTGGAGTCCGGGCTCCCGGCCATGGTGGTGGGGCCGTTCTACCAGGTCGTTGAGGCACTGGATGGCGAGACCATCAACCAGGATGCCGTAGCCAAGGATTCGGCCGGTAGCCCGGTGCTGTACAAGGGCAACGCGATCGAAATTTACTTCTTCAGCGACATCGTCAACTTGACCGGGGCCTTGGCCATCCCAAGCCTATTGGACAAGTCCCTCGTGCTGCCGAACAACCAGGTGGCGACAGACCCGTTCTTCAAGGTTCTGCTCGTAAGCCCTGGGACCAGCAATTTCGTGCAGCTGGACCAGAACGTCGGGTTCGAGTTGATCGCCGGGGTATCGGGCGCCGGGACCAACCGGACCGTCGGGATCCGGGTGTTCTCAGCCCAGGTGGATTCCAGTGGCAAGCCCTTCACCCCCGGGTATTTTGCCAATGTGGTGATTGGATTCCGAGCCCTGCGGCGTGATTACGCTCGTCGGTTCCTCAAGACCGACGTCAACGGGTTCTCCACGATCGCGGGGGGCGATGAGTTCGGACCTGAGAACCCCGCGGCCCTGGGGTTGAACAAGGTCCTGGAGGTGGCGCAAAGCTCATTCCAGTACCTCGTGGCCTTGGATGAAGTGTCGGACGCGGAACCCGAGGGCACCTACGGGGCCTACCTCCGGGCCATCGAGGTCCTGAGCACGATCGAGGGCTATACCCTGGTGCCCTTGTCCCGTGGGCTCGCGGTCCAGAACGCCATGGTCCGGCACATCCTCGACATGAGTGAAGAGACCAATCGCAAGGAGCGGATCGTCCTGCTCAATACCGAGCTGCCGACCAACGGGTCGAACGACATTGGGGTCTCGGGCATTGGGGATCTCGACTTGATCCATGCCTATTTTGAGCAATCGTTGGCCGATGCTTACCACGTGATCGGCGAGGCTCGTCGTGGTGGTGCTGCGGTGAATAACAAGCTGGCCTACCGGGTGCTCGCGGGCACGGGGTCGGGGCCAATCTTGGTATCGGCCGACTTCCAAGTCCTGGCCACCAGCGTGGTGGGTTCGGTCGTCACGGGGAGTTCGAACATCAACGAGACAGGGGCCTTCGCGATCTCGACGGTCGGGAAGGTGGTGCGCTACAGTGTCACCGGGACTGTGGACCTCACGGGCAACCAGGCCAAGGCCAATAGTCCTGTTCGGCAGTTCCGTGGCATTGGGCTCGACGTCGGGGATGACTTCGTCATCACGGCGGGTGTCCACACGGGCACGTACAAGATCCTGGGGTTCTCGACTTCCAACGTGATCACGAACCCCAACGGTAGCGACATCGTGATCCTCGAGGGCTTGGCCGCAACCCCTGCGGTCTTGGCCCAGAGCTACAGCGCGGCGATCGACAACACGGTCTTGAGCTTCATCGACGCGGACAACGTGTTGCTGGAGTTTCCATTCGACATCACGACCGCGGTGTTGGCGTATTCGGTCCTGGATCCAACCGAGCAGGTCATCACGGTGGACAAGCAGGGGGGTTCCGGCGTGATGTTCGACAGCCTCGCGTTTGTCTCGGCCCTGAATGCCGACCCCGATGTCGCGGCTTTGGCCACCTTCTTCGTAGGGCCGAGTGCCCGTGCCGGCATCGAGGTGCCGAATGACCCAGGGATTGACTTCACCCTGGGGGCCGATACCTTTACCCAGTTCTTTACCAACGCGGACGTCTCGGCTGTTGCGGCTGGCTCGAGTCCCAATTACGACGATGGTGACTTCCTTGACCTGGAGTCCGAGAATCGGGACTTTGGAATCAAGTCGGTTCGCCTGTGGAACGGATCCATCGTGGTGCATGATCCCAACACTGACCTCACGGGTGTCAAGTTGACCGAAAGCTTCTCGATCTACACCCCGGGGGACCCGTTGGTCATCACGACCCCCCTGGGTGATGAGCCCGATATCCAGGGGCAGGCCGAATCCCTGGCCACCTTCCCCCAGCGGTTCAAGAGCCGGCGGGTGCGGTCCATTTGGCCCGACCTTGGGGTCACGACGATCCGGGGGATCCAGCAGGAAGTCCCGGGTTATTACATTGCCTGTACGATTGCCGGGATGATTGCGACGATTCCATCGGAGCAAGGGTACTCGGAACTCCCGATCCCCGGGTGGGAAGGGTTGGTTCACTCGAACGATCTGTTCAAAGAACGGCAGCTTGAGCTCTTGACCTCCGCGGGCCACTGGGTCCTGGTGCAGGACGTTGATGGCGGCCCGATCGTTTGCCGCAAGCAGTACACCACCGACGTCAGTGGCGACCTCACGGCCGAGGCATCTTTCACCACCGTGACGGATGACTTTGCCAAGACGTGCCGAGTATCGGTCAAGCCGCTCCTGGGAGTCAACAACATCACGCCCGAGTTGGTCGAGCGGGTCAGCATGATTATCCAGGGGGTCATTGCCCTGTTTGTCGGTCGTAAGGCTTTGAAATCCGCGACCCTGAATTCGTTGGAACCGTCGACTGCCCCGGGGGACCTCACGACCATGGTGGGAGATGTGGACCTCGAGTTCTACGGGCCGTTTAACCTGCTGCGTATGCGGTTGCTGCTATAAGGTTGCATCATGGCGATTACGTGGGATTTTTTCAAAACTAAGGTCCAGGGGGCCATGCCCCACGGCCAGTACCTCAGTGGTCGCGCGACGGTCATTGGGGCCGGGCCGCCGAACCTCGCGGCCTTTGCCGGTGGGGTAGGGGGTGGTGCAGGGGATGAGAATGAACTGATCTTCTTGATCGGGATGCTGCAGCAGATGTCGGTCTCCCAGGCGCTGAATGTCCAGCGGCTGTTCGAGATCGGGAGTGTCCGGCAGTACTTCATCACGGGCCATGCCATCACCACGATGCAGTTGTCCCGCATCATGTACCACGGGCCCAACCTGTTGCGGGCGCTCTATGCGTATTACAAGAATACGGGTGGCGCCGGTGAAATCAAGGCGCTGCTCAAGAGGTTCCAGAGCGGAAACACCATTGGGGTCAACAACCACACGGTCAAGATCCGGCCCGGGGAACAGAACTTTTTCATCAACATGACGTCGGATCTCTTTAGCCAGCCGGTTGGCCTGCTCCTGATGTTGCGAGATCAGGACGAACTCACGTATGCCATGTGCTACGCGGAAAACTGTATGGTCGACAGCTACGTCTTCGCCACCGACTCCAACACGATCCTGATGTCCGAGACCACGACGGTCCAGGCCGAGCGCATCATCCCGATCGGCACCGGGATCATCCAGTTGGTCCAGTTGATTGACGAGACTCTTGGCAGACCTTCGGAGGACGCAGGAGACCTCGGGATTAAGCTGGCTGCACAAAACGGCGCCCCTGCCTAGTGTTGCTTAGGCTTGGCCCTTGGGCCGAGGGGGCCGGGGGCATTCCCAGGGGTCGAGCCCCCGGCTCTTCTTTTTTTGTTACAATGGGGTTTTCAACCTCTTGAAGGAGACCCCATGGACAAGACCCCGGACAGTACACCCGAGAAGACGGAGGCGGAGCTCCAGGCCGAAGACCTGGTGGACAAGATCTTGGCGAAGGATGATGTGTCCCGCCTGTTGGCCGAGAAGACCCAGAGCCAGTTCAATTACGAGGACCTGCTGCTCAAGGGATACCTCGAGCAGTCGTTCGCCATCAACCCGAAGGTCAAGGTGTTGTACCGTACCCTGAGTGGCCGGGTGTTGGAGCATCTCCTCAGGATCCTGTCGAATCGTCATCGGCAGGACTGGTCCGCGGTGTTCGACGAGTTGGCCCGGTTCTTCTACGTCGCGGCTTCGCTCCAGGGGCTCAACGGCAACGAGATGAAACCGGATCTTGAGGAAGTGTGCGAATCCAGTAAGCCCGATGACATCGAGAAGGCTTTCGACGAGCGGATCAAGGTGGTGAAGCGGCTGCCCGTCCAGATGATCTACTTCCTCTACGCCCACTACCTGCTGTTCAACGACCGGGCTGACAAGTTTGTCCGCTCGGGAGGAGAGTCCCTGGGAAAATCCTGACCTCCCCGGGGTTTCTCCGGCGGGCCAAGATCAGGATGAGGTACTGGCCCAGGGCCCCGAGGCCCGGGAGTCTCGAGGAGGATATCGCGATCGCGGTGGAGCTTTGGGAGGAGGATCGCATCTTCCAGTATGTCCAGCTGGTGGCCTTTGCCCCGGGGCTCGCGGCCGCGGGCAAGGGCGAGGTTATCGACAAGCTGGTGGGCCAGATCCAGGCCAGGTTCTTCGAGCGTGAGCCCCCCAAGGTGTCGACCAAGGATCGGGATGAGTTCCTCCGGTTGGCCGAGACCCATGCGTTCCAAGTGGACCCCAGGGCCTTGGTCGAAGCCGTGATGCCGGGGATGGCCCCGGTGGAATCACGCCAGGTATTCAACATTCCAAAAGGAAGAGGATTCGATGACCAAATTCGACGGCACCGTAAGGCCAAGTAGCTGCCCGGCCTGTGGCCATGGGTTCCTTGGGGTCGAGGTGTTCGACGGCTACACCGAGTGTGGAGCCTGTGGCACATGCCTCCAGGTGGACGTTATCCTGCGGCCCGTTGGGAAGGCCCGGGTAACGCTTGGCCGTGGACTTCGCCCTGCCCTTGTACCGGTCCCGGGGGCGCCAGGTGGATCACCGGGGCAAGGGTCCTGTGCTCCTGGTTCCACGTCGGGATAAAGGTGTAGTGTGGTACACCCCCGCGGTCCTCTACCTTGGCACTCAGGTCGTCCACTACCCCCAGGACCATGGCCGAGAGCCACAGCATCACGGTGGCGTTGGGCTCCGACATATCGCGTTTGAATCGGTCTCGCAGGAGTTCCTCGTCCAAGGCCCCGGCCTTAACGGCCTGGATGTCGGCCTCGATGCCTCGCTGGAGAAGCTGTAGATACGGGTTGTCCTGCCGCTGGGTAGTGTGCTTTGCCACACCCCCATTGTACTGGAACCCCCGCGAGTTGACAAGACATACACAATTGTGGCATACTTGTGCCATGGGGAAACGCGATACCCTCAGGAAGACCTTCTACGTCAATCTCCAGGCTTTCGAGTTCCTGGAGTTCGTGGCCGAGACTCGGAAGATCGGGCTCAGCGGGGCGTTCAACATGATCTTCTTGCTACTGGCCCGGGGGGATCTCCAGGCACTCAAGGGGTTGATCGAAGACTTCTCCAAAAGGAGGCAATATTGATCAGTTGTAAACAATGTGCCCACCGGGTCTTGTGTGTGGTGCGCAAACAGATGGAACAGAACACCATGTTGCCCTTCCCCGACGGGAAGGTCGCGCTGGTGGATCTCGAGGCCTCGTTGGTGTCGTGCGATTATTTCTTACCCATGGCTCACGTGGGCATGGAGGTCCCGAGGGCGCCGGATCCACCGGCTCTCCAGGGGTTCAGACCGGTGGGTACTCCCCAGTGGCCCGGCCAGATGTCCCAGGTGCCCCAGGATGATGCCGATACTCTCCAGGTGTCGGTACCACAGAACGAGGCCATCGTGTACGGCGGCCCAGGGCAGGCACCCCAGCGGGTAGCGTTCCGCGAAGGCAGTCTATTGGCTCCTGACCCTGGGGCCCCACAGGTCCCGTCAAAGAAAATTCGAATCAAACTATCGAGGTAAGGATGCAGCTCAATATTGAACAATTGAAAGTGACGTTTGAATCTGTAGGGTTCCCCGTCAAGGTGGCGGACAAGATCGAGGGGTTCTTCAAGTTCGAGTACAACCCGCCGGACGATATCTCGGCCATCGCGATGCGGACGGCATTTGCCCGTCAGCCGGGGGTCGACGTCATGACACTCTACCGGTACGAGGCCCTGTCGGAGGCCCGGGGGAACCTGCTGCAGCGCGAGAGGGTCATGATCCCGTGGGTGGGGGATGATGCGATCCGAAAGGTCTTCCACGAGGTGATCGATCACTTCAACCTCTTGATGGATGAGCGTGGGACGTCGCCGTACCGCCGCAGCACCAACCAGCCCCCGGTGCCCGTTCGTCCGTGAGGAGCCAGCCTCCCTACATGATCGTGGTGACCTGTGAGGTGTTTGTCAACACCCACGGGGTCGTGCAGCGGGCCCTGGTGTTCAAGGTGCTGAGGAATGTCCGGACCAGCGCGGTGCTGCACCTGTTGGGCGAGGGGAGTGACCAGTGGGAAATCGTGAGGAACAACGAAGTCCTGTTGAACGTGCCGTTCGAGGACTTCGAGCGCAGGATCAACCTGATGTTCAATAACCACCCGATCGATTCGAATGCTTGCCTCCTGGTCAGGTACGACACCTTTGAAAACCATGTGTCCAATGTCTACATGAAGACCCATGGGTTCTCTCGTTCCAATGTCCCGTGGGCCGAGATGGCGAAGCATTATCGGGAGGGCCGGGCCATGACCCAGGGGGAATACCGGGAGCGCTTTGGTCTCCCGGGTCCAGGGGAGCGGCGCACCGGGTTCGAACAACAGAGCTACCGGGAGACCGGGGTGCAGTTGGACCAGGGGGCGGACCGGGAGCGCTTCTCTCCCGAGGACAACCGAGCGGCCGAGCAGGCGATTGAAATTGCCCATGGGTGAATTTTTGAGATGTTGGTGTCATAAGGGGCAGTATTCAACCTTAGACCCACAGGAGTCTCTATGCTGGAAAGATTTGTCAAGCTCATGTTCGCTTCGCCCCCGGTCTTGATCCTGGTGGCCAACTTGATCAAGTTGGTGGAACATGAACTGAAGGATTCAGGTGGCGAGCTCGTTGATCTCAACTGATCTCCGGGCCCACGCGACCGAGGAGGTGGGGATCCCGATGGCCGCCTGGGCCCTCGAGACCGCCCACCTCCTCGGGCTTTCGGTCCTGGCGGGCCGTCATTACTTTCTTGACTCCTACATCCTGGTGATCCCGAGGGGGTATTTTTTAACCTGTGGGGTCCCCGCGATCCTGGGGATGGCCTACAGTCCCAGGCGAGTGCCTTTTCTTAACTACCGGTTGATCTTCGACTTTGCAATGGATCCTCTGGTTGTCAAGGCGATCCACGAGAGTGGTAAACTGCCGGGGTCCAGTTCTGGCGCGAGTGTTGTGCGGTACTGTATTGCTGCGCGGAACCAAGTGGCCAATCTGTTTGGCCAAACCCAATATCCTGCTAACCCCCATGGCCTCAAGGTGGTGACGAGATGTCTCCAGAACAAGACGATCAAACCATTCGATCGATATTTGAACATGTGAGGTCCGCGTTACCCGAGGGCTCGGGTTCCGTGATGGCGGTGTTCTGTGGCCCCAGGGTGCATCTCGACATGATGCGGCTCCGGGGCGCCAATAGCATCGCGCTGATCAAACTCTTGTTGGTCTCGACCGCCGAGACCGTCGCCAGGGAGCAGGGGCTTGTTGGTCTTGAACCCCAGGCCGCGGTGTTGAACCAGTTGCTCCAGGGGATCGTGAACGATACCCCCAAGCTTCTCGAGGCCGTGGTCCGGGTGTCCAGCATCCAAGACAAGTCCCATTAGCTAAAAAAAGAGCCGAGGGCGCTCTCTTGGATCCCGCGGCCCGCGGGTTACCCTTGTGGAAACAGGATCCTCCGGGCCTCGGGGTTGATCCGAAGGTCCTTGTCCCAGATGGATCCTTCGGTGCGGCAGCCCTCTAGGTTAGCCCCCAGGAAGTCCGCATAGTTGAGGTTCACGCCCCCGAGGAATTGGGTGGAGGTCAAGTTGGCACAACGGAACCTGGAGTCGTCCATCCGGGTGTTGCGGAAGATGCAGCCGGCCAATGACGCCTGGTAGCCGTTGACTCGCCGGAGGTCTGCGTCTTCGAACTTGCCGCCATCAAGGCAACTGTACACGATAGAGGCATCCTGCAGCTTGGCCCCTTGGAAGCTCAGTTCTGTCCAGTAAACTCTGTCCAGCACGGCCCCCTGGAGCCTGGCCCCATGGAATATTTCATTTCCCCCTGGGACCTCGAGTTCGATGAAGAGGGGATCTTCCTTCCCTTCGCTGACTTCCTTCCCATGGATCGTCAGGTTCTTGAACACTGAACGCCGGAAGTTTCGGTACCGAGGAAGCAGCTCACGTTCCACCGCCATGCACCAGAGGGTGAAGAGGTCGATATCGACCGAGAGTTTGCGGTAGCGGCGGTCTGGTTCCTGGACCGTGGTCCACCGGCCGGGGAACCACCGGGGTTGATCGGCCTCGGTATAACGAACCGAGGTGCCGGATATTTGCCGGCTTGACCACTGGAGCACAAACCCTAGGGCCCGGTGTAGGTGATCTCGTTCCTCGCTGGACCACCCTTCCATGCTTTCGAGCAGTTGGAAGATCGGGCGGGTCTCGAGGGCAACTTCGTCGGCAGTTTCATTAAGAGGCGTGTACATCTTCTTTCTCCTTTTGTTTGAAGGTCAATAGATCTCTCAAGTCCTTATGCGCATCCGCTGGGGTCAATACACGGGTGGTATAATCCAGGGTTATGAAGTTGCACGACATCATGGTGGTGCTCCAGGGGCCCGGGGGGCCTTCCCGAGTCCCGATCCAACGGTTCCTTGATCTTTCGTTAGCTGATCGGCTCCACTGGATTATGGACCGGAAGGCAAAATTCTTTCGAGGTCCAGAGGAGCTCCCAAGGATCGAAATCCTTCGATCACTCCGGGGCCGGGCCAGGGTGTTGCCAGGGGATCCTGGTGCTCAATTCAAGACCCATGGTGGAACCCCTTGAACTGATGAGTAGAACGATGCTATACTGTAGCAATGGAACCGATGGTTGTACATTGCCCCGTTTGTTTCGCCCCGGTGGATCATGAATCCATCATGGTGGAGCCTGGGGTCGCGGTCCACGGGAATATCGTGTGCCTGACCCACTGGGGATCTCTGCAGCCGGCAGAGCGGCACCAGCGTGTCAAGCACGCGGGGATGATCGGGAGGGGCCCGTGGATGGACCGCCCGTTTGGTGAGGGGAACTATTGGGCTCGTCGGCGTAACTGCGGCGTGGTGGTCAACATTGCGGTTCGGCGTGTACGTGACCACTGGACTGTGGCCTGTGGCCCATCCAATCGTCCGTTGGCTGAATTCGATGAGTACCAGTTTCTCAAGAAGGCAGCGTAAGTCGTTAATTTTGTTGACATCTTGGTCATAAGGCTGGGTACAACTTTACCCAGGAGGTGACCGTGCATTTCTGCGCCCAGGAGTTGGACGCCCTCATCTATTGCCTCTCGTTGATTCCTCAGGTTGGCCACGGGGCCTTGGTCCACGGGGCAGCGGTCTTGCGATCCAGTTGGTCCGGCCGATGTGTCGAGCGGACCCAACAACAAGAACACGAAGGTCAGGCATGTCCCTGTGGACATCAAGAGTCGAAACTCAATCAAAAACAAAAGGATCTGTCATGAAGGCAATCGAATGGCTTGACAAACGGGTGGGCCCAGAGGGCATGGAGCTTCACGAGTTCCACCAGGCGCTCCAAGGGATCGCCGCCGCGACCAAGGACTTTGTCGCCCCGGCGGACAAGATGAAGTTCTCGTACAGTGAGCAAAGAGTTCACCTGAACCTCCGGGGCCTCGGGGTATACCCCATGCGCCAACTGTGTGAGCAACAGGTGGCTTCGAAGCTCGGGATCCCGGGGCAGTTCTATGAACGGGCCCGTCGGCATCATGACGAGATGATCCCCTTGATGAACAAGCTACTCCAGGACTACGGAGGGGACTCGATGGTCAGGACGCTGGATGGTGAGGCCAGGGCATTCCTGAGCTCGAGCTACAGGAGGATCGATAACTTCCAGGTAGCCGGCCAGGTGGTCGAGGCCCTGGCCCAGGTGGGTGAGTTCAAGGTCAAGTCCGTGGCCTTGACCGACACCAGGATGTTCATGAAGTTTACTTTTCCGGGTGTTCGGGCCGAGGTCAAGAAGGGTGACATCGTGGAGTCCGGGATCATGGTGCAGAACAGCGAGGTGGGGACCGGGGCCTTCAGTGTGGTGCCGTTCATCTACCGGCTCGTGTGCCTCAATGGTTTGATTATCAATGAATCCAAGATTCGGCGCCGGCACGTGGGGCGTAATCTTCTGGGCGACCAGGACGATGCCTTCGAGGTTACGAACGACGATACCTGGGCAGCGGAGAACCAGGCCCTGGTGCTCAAGATTCGAGATCTCATTATTGATACGGTGGACAAGCAGAAGTTCGAAGCCACGGTTCTGAAGCTCCAGGAAGCCCAGGGCCAGCAGATCATGGGTCACCCCGAAAAGGCCATTAAAATGTTGGGGAATCAGTTTCGCCTCAACGAGACGACCCAGGGGGCGGTGTTGCGCCAATTGATCGAAGGGGCCGACCTGAGCCGCTATGGTGTCGTCAATGCCTTCACCCAGGCGGCCCAGGGGGTTGACCAGTACCACCAGGCCGTGGAACTCGAGGAGTCGGCCGGCCTGATCCTGAATCTTCAACCAGATGAGTGGAGCCATGTCGCAACAGCCGAGTGAGCACAAGGATTGGATAAGGTTCACCCATCAGGCCAAGGCCTGGTGTGTCGTGATCGTGCGGGTAGGCCAGACCGAAGGACTTAACGTCGAACTGGTGCTCCCGGGACCACTGGAACCAGAGGAGTACAGGAACTCGATGTTGGAGTTACCCGACCGGGTGGAGCATCGGTACGTCTTGGACATATTGCCCTACACGCAAGAGGATACGGCCATCCGCATGGCGGTCAAGTGGGTCAATATTTTTCGACATTTTGCCGCGGCGAACCAGTGGGGCTTGGCCAAATCCTTGATGACCGATTTCGACCGGTCGATTGCCCGCAAGGGTGGGCCCGTGGATGTAGACAAAGTCCTGTCCCAACGGAGTCTCGAATGGGTAGCGTGAAGATGAAAAAGAAAAAAGTCGTAACCCAGGGAGAAGTCGACCGCACGGTGGAGGAGATTCGTAAGTCACGTGAGTGGTCGGAGCAAGGGGTCATCTAGATCGTCGGCGAGGCGATTGCCCGTCGGATGGAGCACATGGGGATATCGCCTCGCCGACGATCTAGATGAC